>Ga0105107_10000529_pt1 | contig 24333 bp, 18 predicted proteins | sample PPLLaktember2015_6_FD_79335 | JGI IMG/M metagenome (GOLD analysis project Ga0105107, IMG submission 79335) | Freshwater sediment microbial communities from Prairie Pothole Lake near Jamestown, North Dakota, USA - PPLs Lake P8 Core (1) Depth... | ecosystem: Environmental > Aquatic > Freshwater >... | reverse complement strand
GGTCGCATCCGGGCTGGAAACCACCGCCGACTCGGCCACCGCCGGGTGTTCGATCAGGGCGCTTTCCACCTCGAAGGGCCCAATGCGGTAGCCGGAGGTCAGGATCACGTCGTCACTGCGGCCGACGAACCAGAAGTAGCCGTCTTCGTCCACGTAGGCCCGGTCGCCGGTAAGATACCAGTCGCCTTTGAAGACCGCAGCCGTGCGATCCGGCTCTTTCCAGTATTCCTTGAAAAGCCCCACCGGGCGCACCGGTTTGACCCGGACCGCGATCTCGCCTTCGGTATTGGGGGGCAGCACCTCGCCGTGGTCGCCGATGACCCTCAGGTCGATGCCCGGCGCCGGTTTCCCCATGGAACCGAAACGCGGCGCGATGCACGGAAAACTCCCGGCCAGCAGCACCGTTTCGGTCTGGCCGTAGCCGTCGCGGATGGTGGTGCCGGTGGCGCGTTTCCAGACCTCGATGATCTCGGCGCCCAGCGGTTCGCCTGCGCCCACGCAGTGCCGCAGCGCGGGGAACTTGTACGCCCTGAGGTCCTGAAGGATCAGCATGCGGTAGATGGTCGGGGCGCCGCACATCGTGGTGATCGGGTAGCGCTCCAGGAGGTCAAGGGTCTTGACCGGGTCGAAGCGGTCGGTGTGGTGGATGAACTGCGCCGCGCCGCAGTTCCAGGGACCAAAATAGCTGCTCCAGGCCGCCTTGGCCCAGCCGGTGTCGCTGACATTCCAGTGCAGGTCCTCCGGCCGCAGGTCCAGCCAGAAGCGCCCGGTGATTTGGTGGCCGATGGGGTAGGAAGCGTGGGTGTGGAGGGCCATTTTGGGGAACCCGACGGTGCCGGAGGTGAAGTAAACCAGGCAGTTGTCGGTGCTGCGGGTCTTGACGGTTTCAAACTGCTCGGAAGCCGCGGCCAGGGCCTCGTCGTAAAAGATCCAGCCCTCACGGGGCCTGGAGATGACGATTTTGGTTTTGACCGTGGGGCACTTGTCTTGGACTTGTTCGAACTTGGCGGCGATGTCGTGGGTGGTGATCAGGCAGGCCGCTTGGGACTTGTTGGCCCGAAACGCGAGATCCTTGGTGGTGAGCTGGCTGGTGCCCGGTGCCAACAGGGCGCCCATGCGGATGCTGGCGGTTAATGTTTCCCACCACTCGGTGTTGCGGGGCAGAACCACCATGATGACGTCGTCGCGCTTGACGCCCTGGGCGGTCAGCGCGTTGGCCAGTTTTTTGGAGGCTTTGACGAGGTCCAAAAAGGTTTTGCGCACTTCGTTGCCGGTGTCGTCAACCCATAACATGGCGAGTTTTTGAGGGTCTTGGGCCCATTTGTCGACAACGTCGCCGGCAAAGTTGAAAAACTCGGGTACCTCCAACCTGAACTCGGCATAGGTTTTGTCGTAATCGGTCATGTTATGGGATTGGGACATTCTCTCCTGCCTAGTGGGAAACCCTTTCGCCCCCGGCTGCCAGGGTTGAACGACAGCCTGTTTTTGACCTTTTTGTGGGGCGTAACGATCGGTGGAGCCGTAACTTCCTGCGGCAAAGCCTGACACTCTTTCGCGGTGGGGGCACCTCCTTTCGTTTACCGAATTAATTGAGCGCTCAGTCGCACAAAAAAGACCAAAAAAAAAGGAAAAAATCAGGCAACTATAATGAACGAGCGCTCAGTCAAAAATTAAGCGGCATCTTACCGTCACTGTTTCGGGTTTGTCAAACGTTTTTTGCGATGTTTTTGAGTTAAAGCGCCTCGAATGGATGGGTATTAAAATAAACCCTGAACAAGACACATTTTTAACCCCGGTCGGTTTTCAGACCCAGTGCTGCAGCCAGGTCACGTTGAACTGGCTGTTGACCAGTTTTTGCAGTTGGGACACCCCCGAGAGGGCGTCTTTCAAGATCATGCGCTCGCGTTTGCGCAGGCTGTAAGGGTCGATATGGTTGTCGGGGGGCTGTTTCTGGCGCGCTTTTATGACGTTCTCGCGAATGCGGAACATCATCAGCGTTTCGAAGCTGGCTTCGAAGAGTTCGGCGTCCTCCGCGGGGATGGCCTTGAGTTCCACCAGTCGCTGCAGACGGCCGAAGGTGGAGGGCTCGCTGATTTCGTTTTTGATTGCGAAGATGCGGATACCGTTGACAATGTGGAGGGTTCCGGCCTTTTTGAGATCGATCTGGTTTTTGTGGGGGCCGCTGCGGGTCGTTACAAAGGTCCCCAGAAAGTTGATCGGCAACTTGTACTGCAGGTCGTCCTTGGTCATCATGTGGCGGGCGGCAAGGGACGCCTTGAAGGCCGCAAAGATGGCCTCGCGGAATTTTTCCGCCAGGGCCACGTTGCCCCAGATCGGGCGGTAGTCGAGGAGGATCGTCAGGGTGCGGGTATCCTCGGGATCGTAGGAGCGCGTCCATTCCTGAATCGATTCGATCCAGGCGCTCAGCGGCCTACGCCATTTGGGATTGGTGGCCATGACGCCGCCCACGCATTTCTCAAAGCCGCATTCCGCCAGCCCGTCCACGGCAAAGGCCGCGAGCTGGGCGAAATAAGCGTCCACTTCCGCCACCGGCTGCCCCTGCGGGTCGTCGAAAATGATGGCGTTATCCTGGTCGGTGCGCAGGGTCTGTTCGTAGCGGGCCGCACTGCCCATGTTGATCCAGCAGTAGTCCACCGGCGGCGGTCCCCAACCCTCCAGGCGCATACGCTCCTCGGAGAGCTGCAGCACCCTGCGGGTCATGCGTTCGTGAAGTTCGGACATGACCTCGAAAATCTCGCGCACGCCGGCCTTTTCGGTCACCAGCGCTTGAAGAATGCTGTCCACCTCGCGGCTGATGGCGGCCAGGCCGCGCAGATCGTGCTGGCTCTCGATGTCCTGGGTCAGCAGCAGGGTGCCGGTACTGCGGGTCCTGATCAGATCCACCATGGTGACGATCCCGATCAGGTCGCCCCGTTCAATGACCAGCAGGTATTTGGTTTTGCTGCGGATCATGGTCACCAGGGCTTGTCCCAGAAAAGCCTCCGGGGCGATGCTGACGATGTTGCTCTTCATGATGGTCTCGGCCCGGCAGGTTTCCACCGGACAGGTCCGGGCCGCGATCAGGTATTTGACGATGCTCTTCTCGGTGATGACCCCTCGCGGCCGGCGCTCCTGGTCCAGTACGACGATGGTGCTGATGTCCAGCTCGTCCATGGTCCGGGCCACCGCCGTGACCTTGTCGTGGGTCTGGCAGGTGACCACCGGCGCACTCATCACCTCGCTGACCCGCTTGCGGAACATCGGGGATTCGCTCGTTCCGCAGGCTTCGTAGGACTGCTCGCTTGCAATCCCGGAATAGAGCAGGCGCATGCGCTCGGCCAGCAGGGTGTTGAAAAAGCCGGAAAACTCGGTATAGCTGTAGATCAGGCGCTCGAGGTCGCGGCGGTTGACAAGACAGCAGGTCAGGGCCTCCTTGACCCGGGCGGAGGCCGGGTAGCGCTGCTGGGAGAGGACCACCGTTTCGCTGAAAAAGTCGTGCGGCCGGCGCACGGCAATCACCGATTCCACACCCCGGTCGCTGCGCGCGGTGATTTCCACCAGGCCGGCGACGATGATGAAGAGGGCGTCCAGGCTGACGTCCCCCTGGCGGAAGACGTAGGTGTTCGGCCGATAGTGACGGATGGTGACTTTCTCCGCCAGCTCTTCGAGGACCCCGTCTTCCAGGAGTTCAAACGGGTCGGTTTTGCGGAGGGTGGCGACGATTTCGCTCTTTTCCATTGGCGACTCCCGCGCGGCCCCATTCGGGCAGCCTACAGCGATGGAAAAAGACTTGACAAGCGGGGTGCTGCATTGTAGCTATGACTGAGCGCTCGTTCAAATAACGGTGAGCGCCTACGATGGCACACTTCGCGCGTTATTTCAAACAAAATTTTGGAGATCGGTACCCCATGAGGCGCTCGGCCGACAGAACCCATGATGTGCCCACCCAGATCAAAAACCCCGATCTCGTCGAAAAACGCCGCCGCCAGATCGTCGATGCCGCCGTCGCGCTGTTCGTCGAGAAAGGGTTCCACAAAACCACCACCCGCCAGATTGCCGCCGCCGCCGGTTTTTCCATCGGCTCGCTTTACGAATACGTGGCCTCCAAGGAGGACGTGCTCTACCTGGTCTGTGAGGCCATTCACGATGAGGTCGAGCATGGCGTCGCCGAGGCCCTCGCCCGCGTGACCACCGGGCGCGCGGCCCTGGCCGAGGTCATCCGCGAATATTTTTTGGTCTGCCACCGCATGAGCGACCTGATCCTGCTGATCTATCAGGAAACCCAGTCCTTGCCGGCCCAGTGGCGCAAGCGCGTGCTGGAAAACGAAGTCGCGATCACCGGGATTTTCGTCAAGGTCCTGGCCAAGCTGACGGCTGGCGGCGGTTTGCCCGAAATCGACGAAAAATCCATCGAACTCGTGGCCCACAACATCTGCGTGTTGGGGCATATGTGGGCTTTTCGGCGCTGGTATCTGGCCCGTCATTACAGCATCGAGGATTACATCGCGCTGCAGATCGATTTTATCCTGGGGATCAGCACCGGCAAGGTCTGTCGCTGATGGGCGGCACGCGGCGTTTATCGCTGCCGCCCCTGGATTGGGGCCGAATCAACGCCGCATAGGTGAACAACAAGGAGGGGGCATGAGTATCGAAACCGAAGCTTACAAACCCAAACATCACGTCCGGGCCGTCACGGCAACGTCGCTTTTTGATGGCCACGATGCATCCATCAACATCTTCCGCCGCATCCTGCAGGGCACCGGGGTGGAGGTCATCCACCTGGGGCACAACCGCTCGGTGCAGGAGATCGTGGATGCGGCCATCGAGGAGGACGTCCAGGGCATCGCCGTTTCAAGCTACCAGGGCGGGCACATGGAGTTTTTCAAGTACATGGTGGAGCTGCTGCGGGAGCGCGATGCGGGCCACATCAAGGTCTTTGGCGGCGGCGGCGGTGTGATCGTGCCCGAGGAGATCCGTGAGCTTGAGACCCACGGGGTGACCAAGATCTATTCCCCCGAAGACGGTGCCCGGTTGGGGTTGCAGGGCATCATCAACCACATGGTGCGGACCATGGACTTCGAACGTGCCAGGGAGGACGGCTTCGACCTCGCGGCGCTCTCCCCGGACAACAAGCTACTGGTGGCCAACCTGATCACCTCGGTGGAGGCCGCCAAGGCCCAGCAGAACGGGCATCTCGCCAACCTGCAAGCCGAACTGGCCCGCAAGCTGGGCGGCCGCAAGGTGCCGGTGATCGGCATCACGGGCACTGGTGGGGCCGGCAAGTCGTCCCTGACCGACGAGCTGATCCTGCGGCTGCTCCACGACCAGAAGGACCTGAACCTGGCGATCATCAGCAGCGACCCATCCCGCCGCAAGACCGGCGGCGCCCTGCTGGGCGACCGCATCCGCATGAACGCCATCGGCAGCCCACGGGTCTATATGCGCAGCCTGGCCACGCGGCGCTCCCACATCGAGATCCCCGACGCGCTGCCGGAGGCCATCGAAGTGGTCAAGGCCGCCGGCTATGATCTGGTCATCGTCGAAACCGCCGGGATCGGCCAGGGCGACTCGCACATTATCGACCTGGTGGACGTGTCCCTCTACGTCATGACCAGCGAGTTCGGGGCCGCCTCCCAGCTCGAGAAAATCGACATGCTCGATTTTGCCGATCTGGTGGTGGTCAACAAGTATGAAAAGCGCGGCGGCGAGGATGCCGTGCGCGACGTTCGCAAGCAGATCCAGCGCAACCGCAACGACTTCAGCCGGCGGCCGGAAGAGATGCCGGTCTTCGGTACGATCGACTCCAAGTTCAACGACGATGGGGTCACCGCCCTCTACCACGCCATCCTGGACACCATCGATCAAAAGATCGGGGTGAAGTTCACGGCGCATCTGCCCCGGCCCGAGACCCGCACCTCCACCGCCAAGACCATCATCATTCCCCCCGAGCGTACCCGCTACCTGGCGGAAATCGCCGACACGCTGCGTCACTATCACCAGCGCACCGAAAGCCAAGCGGCCAATGTGCGCCGGATCTGGCACCTGAACGAGGCGGCCGCGACCCTGGAAAACGCCCCCCCAAGCGAGGGCGACGTCTCCGAGATGGTGGTGCGTCTCAAGGCCGAGGTGGCCAAGGCGCAGAAGGCGCTGGACAAGGAAACCGCAGAGCTGGTGGCCCAGTGGCCCGGGTTGCGCGAACGCTACCGCCAGGATGAGCTGGTCTACGAGGTGCGCGGCCACGAAATCCGGCAGCCGTTGACCTCCGAGTCTCTGGCCCGCAAGAAGATTTCCAAGGTGGCGCTGCCCGGTTTCACCGATCCCGGTGAAATCTACCGCTGGATGCGGCGCGAGAACCTGCCGGGCTTCTTCCCTTACACCGCCGGGGTGTTCCCCCTGAAGCGGGTGGGCGAGGACCCCACGCGCATGTTCGCCGGCGAGGGCGACCCGGCGCGCACCAACCGGCGCTTTCGCCTGCTGTCGACCGAATATGAGGCCAAGCGCCTCTCCACGGCGTTTGATTCGGTGACCCTCTACGGCTACGACCCCGACCTGCGCCCGGACATCTACGGTAAGGTCGGCACCTCGGGGGTCAGCGTCTGCACCCTGGACGATGTCAAGGTGCTCTACAGCGGTTTTGAGCTGTGCGCGCCCAACACCTCGGTTTCGATGACCATCAACGGGCCGGCCCCGATCATCCTGGCCATGTTCCTCAACACCGCCATCGACCAGCAGGTGGACAAGTTCCAGGAGGAAAACGGCCGGGCCCCGCTTCCCGAGGAGTATGACAAGATCCGGGCAATGGTGCTCTCCAATGTCCGCGGCACCGTCCAGGCCGACATCCTCAAGGAGGACCAGGGGCAGAACACCTGCATCTTCTCGATCGAGTTCGCCCTCAAGATGATGGGCGACATCCAGGCCTACTTTATCGAAAACGACGTGCGCAACTTCTACTCGGTCTCCATTTCCGGCTACCACATCGCCGAAGCCGGGGCCAACCCCATCTCGCAGCTGGCCTTCACCCTGGCCAACGGCTTCACCTACGTCGAGTACTATCTCTCGCGCGGAATGGACATCGACAGCTTCGGCCCCAACCTCTCCTTTTTCTTCTCCAACGGGATGGACCCCGAGTACACCGTCATCGGGCGCGTGGCGCGCCGGATCTGGGCGGTGGCGATGCGCGACATGTACGGCGCATCGGCCCGCAGCCAGATGCTCAAGTACCACATCCAGACGTCGGGCCGCTCGCTGCACAGCCAGGACATCCAGTTCAACGACATCCGGACCTCCCTCCAGGGCCTGTGTGCGATTTACGACAACTGCCAGAGCCTGCACACCAACGCCTTCGACGAGGCCATCACGACGCCCAGCAAGGAGTCGGTGCGCCGCGCGCTGGCCATTCAGTTGATCATCAACCGCGAGTGGGGCCTGGCCAAAAATGAAAACCCGCTGCAGGGCAGCTTTATCGTGGAAGAGTTGACCGACCTGGTGGAGGAGGCCGTTCTGTTCGAATTCGACCAGATCACCCGCCGCGGCGGCGTCCTGGGAGCCATGGAAACCGGCTACCAGCGCAGCAAGATCCAGGAGGAGTCGATCTACTACGAAATTCTCAAACACGAAGGCAAGTACCCGATCATCGGAGTCAACACCTTCCGCGACCCCGATGTCGACCCGGCCGGCGAGCTCTCCGAGGGCATTTCCTGCCTGGAACTGGCGCGTGCCACCGAAGAGGAGAAGACCTCGCAGCTCAATCGTCTGGCCGACTTCCAGCAGCGCCACGCGGACCAGTCGCAGGCGGCCCTGGCGCGGCTGCAGAAGGTCGCGCTCTCCGGAGAGAACATTTTTGCCGAACTGGTGAGCACCGTCCGCTGTTGCAGCCTCGGGCAGATCACCCGCGCGCTCTATGACGTCGGTGGCCAGTACCGGCGCAACATGTAGCCGCCGGCGGGCGCAGGGCGTGCGCGCCTTCCGCTGGAGCAAAGAACCGCATTCGGGGCGGGGGCCCCGTGAAGGGAGCAAAACCAATGAGAGAAGCCGTGATTGTGAGTGCCGTGCGGACCCCGCTGGGCAGTTTCAACGGGTCGCTGGGCAGTATCGGCGCCACCCGCCTGGGGGCGCTGGTGATTGAAGAAGCGGTGCGACGCGCCGGGATCGCGAAGACCGCGGTCGACGAGGTCATCATGGGCCAGGTGCTGCCCTGCGGCTATGGCCAGAACCCCGCCCGCCAGGCGGCCGTTCAGGCCGGGATGCCGTGGGAGGTCGAGTGCCTGACGATCAACAAGGTCTGCGGGTCGGCGCTGAAATCGGTGATGCTGGCGGCCCAGGCGATCCAGCTGGGCGACGCCGACGTGGTGGTCGCCGGCGGCATGGAAAACATGAGCCTGGCCCCCTACTATCTGGAAAAGGCGCGCTTCGGCTACCGCATGGGCGCCGGCCAGATCCAGGACCACATGATGCACGACGGCCTCTGGGACATCGTCAACGACTTTCACATGGGGATTTCCAACGACCTGTGCTCGCAGAAATACCAGGTCAGCCGCGAGGACCAGGACCGCTATGCGGCTGAATCCTACCGCCGGGCCCTGGCCGCCATCGCCGGTGGGCGCTTCGAGGACGAGATCCTGCCGGTGGCGGTGCCCCAGCGCAAGGGCGATCCCCTGGTTTTCGCCCGGGACGAATGCCCGCGTGAGACCACCTACGAGATGCTGGCCCGAATGAAGCCGGCCTTTCAGAAAGACGGGTTCGCCACCGCCGGCAACAGCTCCATCATCAGTGACGGCGCGGCGGCCACGGTGGTCATGGCGCGCGAGACCGCCGAGCGGCTGGGCTGCAAGGTCATGGCCACCATCGGCGCCCAGGCCTCGGCCGGCATCGACATGAAATACGTGCTGGTGGCGCCGATCCTGGCGATTCCCAAATGCCTGAAAAAAGAAGGGCTCGGCATGGACGCGGTGGACCTCTTCGAGATCAACGAGGCCTTCAGCGGCTCGACCGTGGCGGTCATGCGTGAACTCGGGATCGATTCGCAGCGGGTCAACGTCAACGGCGGCAGCGTCGCTCTGGGGCATCCCATCGGCGCCAGTGGCTGCCGGCTGCTGGTGACCCTGCTCTACGAAATGATCAAACAGGACAAGCAGGTCGGCCTGGCCTCGCTCTGCCTGGGCGGCGGCGAGGCCGTGGCCCTGCTGCTGCGGCGCTGAAGACCATTTCGGCGCTTGGCGCCCCGGGTGTGCTGTAAATTTTTTCCATCGAAGGAGTGACTACATAAAATGGAGATCAAGACGTTTGGCGTAGTCGGTGCGGGGCAGATGGGCAACGGTATCGCCCAGGTGGTGGCGGCCAGTGGGCTCAATGTGATCATGAACGATATCAAGACCGAATTTGTCGAAAAAGGTCTTGCCAGTATCACCCTAAATCTTCAGCGCGCCGTGGACAAGGGCAAGCTCAGCGCCGGGGATCAGGCCGCGCTGCAGGGCCGCATCAAGCCCAGCGTGGACCTCAAGGACATGGCGGCAGCCGACTTTGTGGTGGAGGCCGCAACCGAAAACGAGCCCCTCAAGTTTAAGATTTTCAAGGACCTCGACACCATCTGCCGAGCGGGGGTCATCCTGGCCAGCAACACCTCTTCGATTCCCATCGGGCGGATCGCCAGCCAGACCGGCCGTCCAACCAACGTCATCGGCATGCACTTCATGAACCCGGTGCCGGTCATGAAACTGGTGGAGGTCATCCGCGGCCTGGCGACATCCGACGACACCTTCACGACAACCTGGGCGCTTTGCGAGAAGTTCGGCAAAACCCCGGCCGAGGCCAATGACTACCCCGGCTTCATCGCCAACCGCATTCTGCTGCCGATGATCAACGAAGCGGTCTACTGCCTTTACCACGGTGTGGGCAGCCGGGAGGCCATCGACACCGTCATGAAACTCGGCATGAACCACCCCATGGGGCCCCTGGCGCTGGCGGACCTGATCGGGCTCGACACCTGCCTGGCGATCATGGAGACGCTCTACAACGGGTTCAAGGATTCCAAGTACCGGCCCTGTCCACTGCTCAGAAAATACGTCGAGGCCGGTTGGCTGGGCCGCAAGACCGGGCGCGGTTTTTACGAGTACTAAGCGGGTTTCCCCGCACGGGGGGACCGGGTTGCGGTCGGGCGTTGCGGCCGCCGCTCAATCTGCAGGCCGCAGGCCCCAGCCAGCACAAAAGGAGGGCGCATGGCAACCAGAAAAACAAGCAAGCTCGAACCGGTCGGCAAGAAAATCAAGAAGGTGCGACTCGAGAAAAATTTGACCCTCGAACGGGTGGCCAACGACACCGGTTTTGCGGTGGACTACCTCAAAGACCTCGAGGCCGGCAATATCATTCCGCCGGTTGGCACCCTGCTGTCGCTCTCGCGGGCCCTGGGACTGGATTCCGGCTTTCTGCTTCAGGAGCAGGAAGCCGTGCTCAAGGATCGGGTCGAGGCTTACACCAAGCGCACGGAGAACTACGCCTACAAGACCCTCACCCCGGGCGCTGAGAACAAGCACCTGAAGGCCTTTCAGGTCACCATCGACCCCATGGCGGAGCACCACGGCGTGGGCTACCTGCACGAAGGCGAAGAGTTCATCTACGTGCTTCGGGGCCGTATCGAGGTGATCGTCGGTGAGAACGTCAACCTTTTAAATACCAGCGACTCGTTGCATTTCAATTCCGGGATTCGCCACCAGCTGCGCAATGTCGGCAGCGAAGAGGCGGAACTTTTGGTGGTGGTTTACGGGCCATAGGCCCGGGGTGAAGCAAACGGGCCAAAAAATGGCGCTGGCTTTTGGTTTGTGCCATCCGGCGTTCGTGCGTCAAAGGCGCGCGGCCTTCGCCCGCCTCGGCCCGCCATCCGACTTTTTGCCCGGCGTGCGGTGGTTCGTTAATGAAAGGGATTAGTCGATGACATTCAAACTCACCGATGAGCAACTGATGATCCAGAGCATGGTCCGGGAGTTCTCCCGCAAGGTGCTGGCCGCCACGGCGGCGGAACGCGACCGAACCAAGGAATTTCCGGCCGAAAACCTCAAGAAGATGGGGGAGTTGGGCCTGATGGGAATGATGATTCCGCCCGAGTACGGCGGGGAGGGTGCCAACGCGGTCAGCTACGTGCTGGCGCTCTCGGAGGTCGCCTACTCCTGCGCCGCCACTGCGGTGGTGATGTCCGTCCAGAACTCCATCGTCTGCGAAAGCCTTTACCGTTACGGGACCGAAGCGCAGAAGCAGCAGTTTCTGGTGCCCCTGGCATCGGGAGAGATCATCGGCTCTTTTGCCCTGACCGAACCCGAGGCCGGGTCCGACCCCGTCGCCCAGGCCACCACGGCCGAGCGCGACGGCGATGCCTACATTATAAACGGCACCAAACGGTTTATCACCTCCGGAAAAAATTCGGGGTTGACGATTGTGACCGCCAAGACCGACGAAGCCCTGCGCCACAAGGGGATCAGCGCTTTCGTGGTGGAAAAGGGGACCCCCGGTTTTATCGTGGGAGACGAAGAGGACAAAATGGGGCTGCGGGCCTCGGACACGACCGACCTGATCTTTGAAAACTGTCGGGTGCCGGCGGCCAACCTGCTGGGAAAGGTGGGCGACGGCTTCAAGATCGCCATGACCGGCCTGGACAGCGGCCGTATCGGCATCGGGGCCCAGTCGGTGGGGGTCGCCCAGGCCGCCCTGGACGCCGCGGTCAAGTACGCCAAGCAGCGTCAGCAATTCGGGCAGGCCATCTCCAAATTCCAGGGGCTGCGCTGGATCATCGCCGACATGGCCACCCAAATCGAAGCCGCCCGGCAGCTGGTGCTTTCGGCCGCAGCCATGAAAGACAACGGCCAGCGATATACCGCGCAAGCCTCGATGGCCAAGCTGTTCGCCTCCGAGATGGTCAACCGGGTGGTCGGCAAGGCCCTGCAGATGCACGGCGGCTACGGCTACACCAAGGACTACCCGGTCGAGCGCTTCTACCGTGATGCACGGGTCTTCACCATCTATGAGGGCACCTCCGAGATCCAGCGGGTGGTCATCTCCAACCACATTCTCAAAGACACCCGCCGCACCTGATCGACCCTGCCGGCCGGTGGGCGCCCCCTTTTTTTCCGTTCACGCCGGCCGGCTCTCAGCCTGCCGACAGAAAATCCTTTTCCAGAAAAATCGTCCGCCGGTTGTCCCGCAGCGGGGCCGTCGGGCCGGCCTCGGCGCTCCGCCGGCGGTAGAGGATCACGCGCTCGCCGTTGTCTGCCCGGGCCGCTTCCAGGGCCAGGCACGCCCGTCGCGTCAGCTCCTCACAGGTTTGAATCTCCGGGTCCAGGATGGCCAGGCCGATGCTGGCCTCTATCGGGGAAGCGCATCGGCGTTGACCCAGCAGCGGCCCCAGCTCGGCGATTTCGCGCCGCAGCCGCTCCCCAAAGGCGACCGCCCGGGGGGCCTCAGCGTCCATGATCAGGGCCAGAAATCTGCCCTCGCCAAAGGGCATGACGCTATCCCCAGGGCCGCAGTGGTTGCGGATGATGCCGGCCACCAGGCGCGTCAGGGTGTCGGCGGCCAGATGGTCCAGGGCCTGATCCGCAGGCTGAAAATTTTCGACGGCGACCAGCGCCACACACAGGTCACGGTTGCGGGCGCGGGCCGCTTGATAGGCTTGCTGCAGGGCCGCGCCGATCGCCGGCCGCCCATTGCCGATGGTTTGGTCCGGCGCGGCACCCTCCGGCTGCGGGCTTGATGCTTCGACCGCCAGTTCGCGGCCCAGCCCCGCGGCCATGCGCGTGGCGGCCGCCAGCACGGCGTCGGTGAGCTTGGCGTTCCCGAAGGCATTGTCGACCCACAGCATGCCCGCTATCTGTCCGCCGTAGCGCAGTGGGATCACACCGATTTCCGATACCTGCAGGCGGTTCAGGACGGGTTCGCGGGTTGCGGCGGGGCCGCGGATGATTCGCGGGGCGCCGTCCCGCAACGCCTCGAAAAGTGCGCCGTCCGCAGGGTTTAGTTGAATGTCGAAATCTGCCAAGGCGAGCCCCAACGGGCTGCGGTCCAGGCTGGCAATCGGCTGCAGACACTGTCGGCGGGCATTGAGACGCATCACCTGCAGGCGGTCGAAGCCGCAGGCCGTCGCAATGGACCGCAGGACGGCTGAAATCCGCTCGGGGGTGCCGGGGCGGGCTTCCAGGTTGGCCGCCGGCTGGGCCCAGACCTTGCGGGCCAGGAGGTCCTGCAGGTAGTGGTGTTTGGCATTGAGCCGTGCGGGGGCCATGTCCAGGCCGAGGCTGTCTGGCTGGACGACCGCCGTCGCGGGCAGCTTGAAACCGTAGAATTCAGCGGCGGCCTTGAGGCCCTTTGTCATCTCGGCCGTGATGGCGTTGCGGTCCAGCGTGTTGAGGTCGATCAGCGCCGTAACCTCCGGCTGCAGTGAGGGGCATTGCTGGAAATTGACCGATCCGAGGCCCTGGATCCAGGCGATGAAATTGGCCAGGGATACGATGGCGATCAGGGCCGACTCGTCCTTTGCAAGGTTCAGGTGGTCGAAACGCCCGTGGTGGAAAAGGACCGCCAGAACCAGGCGCTCGGGCAGCTGCCAGTGGGCGCAGAAAAAGGCACCCAGGTGGTCATGGCTGAGACCCAAGAAGCGTGCTTCGTCCTCCACCAGGGTGCCGCCGTCCTCGGTGGCGTGGCGGCTGCAAAGATCGCTGTACCCCTTGCGGCCGTGTATCTCCAGGATGACCTTGCCCACATCGTGCAGCAGACCGGCGATGTAGGCCTCTTCGGGGTCCGCGGTTCCCAGGCGGCGCGCCAGGGTGCGTGCCAGCTCCGCGACCGCCAGGCAGTGCTGCCAGAAAAAGAGGCGATCGAAACCGAAACCGGCGGCGGCTTCCTTGCGGACGATCTTTTCAAACAGGGTCACCCCCAGGGCCAGGCCGCGGATGCCGCCGAATCCCAGCAGGGCCACGGCCTGGGAGACCGACGCGATTTTTTGGCGCAGGCCGTAGGCCGCGGAATTGACGATCCGCAGGATCTTGGCGGCCAGTCCGGGGTCGGTTTCGATCACGCGGGCGAGATCACGGGCGCAGCTGCGGTCGTCAAGGGTCAGCTCCAGCAGCCGGGCGGCCACCAGGGGCAGTGACGGCAGCTTCAGGGTCTGCTGGTCCAGAACACTGCAGACCGCCTCGTGCGACGGCAGTACGGAAGCATACTTCATGGCACCCTGATGTCCAGGAATTGCGGTCGGGCCAGTTTTCGGCGGCTTCGCCAAGGGCGCGCTGCCGGGGGCTTTTCCGAAAGGAAAAAACTGTGTTCTCTATCGGTTGAAACCGCCCGGGGCTGAAGCGCGGTTGCCCTCCTTTCAACCCGCTTCGGGCGCCGTGCGGACCCCGGCGCCCGCGGCGCAGTAGGCGGCGTAATCGCGGAAGCCTCGAACCCGGCGGTAATAGGCGAGAATGACCCCGGCGCGCTCCTTGCCGACGCCCGCCGCGAGGGCCCGCTTGAGGGTGATCAAAAGGTCGATGTCGGCGGTGGCCCGCAGATAATGGAAGACCCTTTCGGAAAGGGTGAAGTCCAGTTTGTGGCTGAGGACCAGGATCCGGTAGGTGGAGATGAGCTTGTCGCACAGACGCAGGGTGTTGAAGTCGAAGCGGCGGGCATAAATGGCGGCCCGGCAGCCGCGTTCGTAGAGGCGGTCGGCGGCCGGATCGTAGATCACGGCATTGGCGCTGAAGTCGATGTTGGCCAAGAGGTTTTCCAGCGTCGGGGGCATCGGAAACAGCCGGAAAACCAGGAAGTCGGCCAGCCGGCAGAGGTCGAAGCTGAAGGGTGAGTCGGGCGGCTGCCAGCGAATCCCCCCCATTTCGGTGATCACCCGCTCCCGGCGCGGCAGGCAGCGCGGCAGGCGGAACGCGGGCGGCAGGCCTGCAATCACAAAATCAAGATCCCGTGTTTCGGGGCTGCTGCCGTGGACCCGTTGCAGGATCAGGTTGCGTATCGCACCACCGAAAAGGCACGCCCGCGCCCCCGGCGGCAGGGCGGCCGCCAGCCGCGCCAGCGGGCGGCGGACATCAGGCCGCGCCAGCAGCCGGCGGACATCGGCCTTGATCATTTCCTCGCTGACCAGTTCGTCCACGGCATTCCCCCTCGGCCCTTGTCCTGCCCCGCCTTGCTATCCTTTAGGGGCAAGGGCTTCGGCCAAAATAATCCTTCGTCCCGCCTGTCTTTTATGCCGTCTTCCGCTTCCCTGGAAACTCTGTTATGGTAACCGCATGCAACCGCTCAGGAATCTCACCGCTCCGGTCATCACCCGCAAGGTCGGCCGGCACTGCCTTTCCTGCGGCGCGGAAATCGCCTCGCGCCGCAGATACTACTGCTCCGTCGAATGTCGCCAAAAACTGCGGCGCTACCTGGCGATCTCGACCGGCCTTTTGCAGACCCTCAACGCCCGCTACGCCACCTTTTTCTTTAGCGACGCCCTTCTGGTTCTGGACCTTCTGCCGTATGACCGCGAAGCGGTCTTCAGCTTCATTCAACCCCGTTCGGCGCGGCGCACCCCGGCCGAGGATTTTTTTCGAATGAGCACCCGGCTGGGGAATCACTGGTGGGCTGAAAAGGAGCGCACCCGCAAACACTACCTGGCCTCCAGGCACCTGCTGAAGATGGCCCGGCGAAAGGAGGATGACCTCGGCAGCCTCCGACCGCGCGAGGAACTCCGTCCCACCATGCTCGGTGGTTCGCTGGTTCAGCTCAAGCTGCGCCGGGAGGATCTCAACAGCCCGGAGCTGCACCGGATCATCAAAAGCGCCTTTCGCCGGCAGGCCCTGCGGCATCACCCCGACCACGGGGGCAGCAGCGCCATGTTTCAAAAGCTGCACGCCGCCTACGAGCAGATACTCGAATGGGCCGAAAATCCAATCTTTACCACGAGCAGGGGCTTTCCGGACAGGTGGTTTTACGATGGCCGCACCAACCGCTGGGTGCAGCCGAAGCCGCTGACCGTCAGCAGATAGACGCGCTCAGCCCTGGTCTTGACCTTGCTACCCTGGCGGCCGACTGGCCGACCTTCCTGCGAGCAACTGATGATTCCGCAAACCGAAAACATCGACCGCCTTGAAATCGCCAAATTTGAGGCGGTGGCGCCCCGCTGGTGGGACCGCAACGGCGAGCTCAAATCCCTGCACGACATCAATCCCCTGCGTCTGGGCTACATTGCCGGTCGCACCCGTCTGGCCGGTCGACGGGTGCTTGACGTGGGCTGCGGCGGCGGCGTTCTTTCCGAGGCCCTGGCCCTGGCCGGTGCCCGGGTGACGGGCATTGACATGGGGCAAACCCCGCTGGCGGTGGCGGCCCTGCACGCCCGGCAAAGCGGCTTGGCGATCGACTACCGCCGCGCCACCGTCGAGGACCTGGCGGCCAGCCAGCCGGGGCGCTTCGACGTGCTGGTCTGCATGGAGCTGCTGGAGCACGTACCCGACCCGCAGTCCATCGTACGCGCCTGCGGCCGGCTGGTGCGGCCGGGCGGGGATGTGTTTTACGCCACGCTCAACCGCACCCCCAAATCCTTTGTCTTCGCGATTGTCGGGGCCGAGTACCTCCTGCGGCTGCTGCCCCGCGGCACCCATGCCTTCGCACGCTTCGTCCGGCCCGCCGAGCTCGAGCGCTGGGGCAAGCAGGCCGGTCTGGCGCCCTGCGATTTTACCGGCATGCAGTACAACCCCTTTACCCGCCGCTACCGGCTGGGGGGCACCCTGGAGGTCAATTACCTGGCCCACTTTCGCCGCCCCTGAGGTCTGTCGGGCAACCACGTCTGGAGCTTTCGCATGCACCCTCCCATGTCCGACACCCGCCTGGCCAACTTGGCGGCCACCATCATCCACGACGGCTTCAATTCATACCGGTCGCGCTTCGCGGCCGTGACCTGCCGCGCCAAGCGCCGCTTTGAAAGCCGCGACTGGCAGGGCATGCAGGCCGACACCGGCGAGCGCCTGGACCTCTACAAAACCGTTCTGGGCGGGGTGCTCGAGGACCTTCGGCGCCTGCTCGCGGACCGCCTGGGCGAGCCGTCCCTGTGGGGTGTCATGAAGAGCGTTTTTTCCAGCCGTCTGACGGCTCCTGGAGACCGTGAGCTGGGCGAGACCTTTTTCAATTCCGTCACGCGCCGAATTTTCAACACCGTCGGTGTGGATGCGGCCGTCGAGTTCGTGACGACTGAATTCGAAAACCCGCCCGACCCGTCCCCGGAGCCGGTCTATGACGTCCATCGCATCGCCGGACCGGTGGCGCCCGTGGTTCAGCGGGTCCTGGCGGCCGCCGATTTCAGTTGCCCCTTCCAGGACCTGGCGGCTGACGCCGAGCGGGTGGCGGAGCGGATTTGCGCCCGGATAGACGAAATGGGGCCCGCTGTCCGGCTGCTGCGGCTTGAGGTGGTCCGCAGCGTGTTTTATCGGGAAATGGGGGCCTACCTGGTCGGACGCCTGGTCACGGACAGCGGTGGGGTGCCGCTGGCGCTGGCGCTGCTCAATCCGCCCGCGGGGGTTACCGTGGACGCGCTGCTGCTGAGCGAGACGGCCGTCAGCATTCTCTTCAGCTTCACCCGCTCGTATTTCCACGTGGCGGTGCCGCAGCCCCATGCCATGGTGGACTTTCTGCGGAGCATTCTGCCGTTCAAACCCCTGGCCGAACTCTATATTTCACTGGGCTTCGACAAGCACGGCAAAACCGTGCTGTACCGCGACCTGCTGGCCAACACCACGGTCTGCGGCCAGCCCTTTCGGATCTCACGGGGCAAGCGCGGGCTGGTGATGGTGGTTTTTGATATGCCGAGCTATGATGTGGTTTTCAAGCTGATCCGGGACCGCATCGCGCACCCCAAGGAAACCACCCGGCGGAAGGTCATCGCCGCCTACGATTTCGTTTTTAAGCACGACCGTGCCGGTCGGCTGCTGGATGCCCAATCTTTCGAGCACTTGCAGTTCGACCACGCCTGCTTTGATGGACCGCTGCTGGCCGAGCTGGCGCGTTCAGCCGCGCGCACGGTCCGCATCGAAGCGGACCGGGTCGTCGTCGGGCACGTTTACCTGGAGCGGCGGGTGACGCCGCTGGATCTTTATCTGCAGACGGCCGAGCCCGAGGCCGCCCGGGCGGTGGTCGTGGATTACGGCAATGCCATCAAAGACCTGGCGCGAATCAATGTTTTCCCGGGAGACCTGCTGCTCAAAAATTTCGGGGTCACCCGGCACGGGCGGGTGGTGTTTTACGATTATGACGAACTTTGCCCGCTGCTCGCCTGCAATTTTCGCAGGAAGCCGCCTTCCCGCCGCTACGAAGACGAAATGGCGGCCGAACCGTGGTTTACGGTGGGCGAGGCGGATGTCTTCCCCGAAGAGTTTCGGGCCTACCTGGGGCTTCCCGGTCCGCTGGAGGCGGAATTCATGGCGCACCACGCCGATCTCTTCGAGGTTGACTTCTGGCTGCGGACTCAGGCGCGCATCCGCTCCGGAGAGCGGATCCATATTTTCCCCTATGCAGACGGTCTGAGGCTGGAGCGCGCCTGACGGACGGTCGTCGGGGTTCGCGCGCTGCGGCGCAGCTTCAGGGCTATTCCTGGAAAAGCTTGGCGGCTTGCTCGATATCCTCCGGGCAGAAGACAAAGAGGCATCTGGATTCCGGTCCCGCCACCGATCCGTAAACGTAGTTGATGTTGATGCCTTCCTTGCCGAATTTGGCGGTGATTTCGGCCAGGGTGCCGGGCCGGTTCTCCAACTCGACGGCGATAACCGGGGTGATATCGAAGAGGTAGTCTTCGCGCGAGAGGAGGTCGATGGCCTTGTCGGTGCTGTCCACCAGCAGGCGGACAAGGGCGAACGCGGCCGAGTCGCGCCGCATGGAGTTGTAGCTGGCTACCGATGCGATCCGTTTGAGGGATTTGCCGCGCCCCTTGAACAGCTCCTGCACGTAGCTGGAGGCGTCCTGAATGGTGAGGGCGTCGATGTTGATCTTCTCGTTGGCGAAAAGCGTCGCCAGTTTGGCAAGTTCACCCGGTTCGTTCTTCATGAAAAGCTGGATTTCGGTCCTGACCATGTTGCCTCCTGTCTCTGGGGTATGTTACTGTCATCTAAAAGGGCTTAGCGGCCTTGGCCATAAAAACGGTGGCCTTCGACGGGCGGTGCATCCCGGCCCGGTTGCGGTGCTCGGCGCTCGCATGCGCCGGGCATTCCCGCTGCTCGCACCTTGCGGTCCGCAGGCCTCAGGCTTCTCGGTGCGACACCGTTTCAGGGTCGCGACCACTTTGGGTCTGCGGGGCGGCAAGATCTCAGAGAATCACCTTTTCCCGCACTGCCCGCACAATGTCGTCGGGGTCGTCCATGACCTTCAAAATATCGAGGTCCGCGGCTGAAATCAGGCCGCGGAGCGCCATCTGCTGCCGGATCCAGTCCAGCAGACCCGACCAGTAGTCCGATCCCACGAGGATGATGGGATGGGGGTGGATGCGGTGGGTTTGGATCAGGGTCACCGCCTCGAAGAGTTCGTCCAGCGTGCCGAAGCCGCCCGGCATGACGATGTAGGCGGTGGCATATTTGACCAGCAACACCTTGCGGGTGAAAAAATATTTGAACTCCAGCCGAATGCGGGTATAGCGGTTGGGTTTTTGTTCGAAGGGTAGACGGATATTGAGTCCCACCGATGTGCCGCCCGCCTCGAGGGCGCCCTTGTTGGCGGCCTCCATCACGCCCCCGCCCCCGCCGGTAATGACGGCGAAATCGGCCTGTGCAAAGCGCGCGGCGATGGCTTCGGCTTTGGCATAGGTCGGGTCTTCGGGGGCGATGCGGGCCGATCCGAAGATGGTCACCGCCGGTCCGAGGCCGTGCAGGGCCTCGATGCCGTCCACGAATTCCCCCATGATCTTGAAGAGGCGTGAGGATTCGCCAATTCTAAGGTCGTCGATGAGAAACTGGTTTTCCATCCACCCATCAGAGGCCGGCGCCGTACGATGCGCGCAACGAGGCCTTATGCGGTTGATAATTGGTATGAAATTAAAATATTGTCGAATAGTTAGAACTCAAGCAAGCTAACAGGATTTTCCGGCCTTGTCAATGATTTCACGTTGACATATTCAATCTGGACTGGTACTTAAACGCCTTCTGTCGGGGGCGCGCCCAAATAAAAACACCACCGGATGGCGTCGTGTTTTGGTTTGTTTGCAGGCACATCCGCCGGCGCATTTTCGGATATGGACCGGTGGGTGGTGCACTGTTGACGGGCTAAAAGACCAGCCGCTGGGGGTAGTGTTTTTTACCGCGGCCGAAAATACCTGGAAGCGCTATCCGCCCTCTCCCTGCCTACCGCATCCTGCACCATGAGGCTAGGCCGAGGGCTTTTGAATGTGGGCCGGCCGGTGCCCTAAAAAGCCAGATTACCCATACAGTCTTGCCTCATGGAACATCCTGATCGGACATTGTCACGCCAACTACTGATCGTCAACGAACTCGGGCTGCATGCGCGCTCGGCGGCCCAAATGGCGGCGATCGCCAAAAACGCCGCCGCCGGTGTTTGGCTGATCAAAGACGGGCAAGCGGCCGATGCCGCCAGCATCATCGACATCCTGTCGCTGGCGTGCGCCAAGGATACGACCATCACCCTCAAAATCGATAACCCGGCGGACCGCGAGATTCTCGACCGGATCGCAGCACTGGTCGAAAGCGGGTTTGGAGAATAGCGGAACATGTCACCCGAACAGGTCGGCGAAATCCGCCTGACAGGCATCAGTGCCTCTTCGGGCATCTGCATCGGCAAGGCCTACCTGGTCGACCGTGACGGGGTAGACGTGGTCAAACGCTACCTGGTACCCAAAGAACGGCTCAATGACGAGATCAAGCGCTTCAAGGCCGCGGTCAAAAAAGCGATGAACGAGGTGCGGTCGGTCATCGACCGTACGCCCGAAGACTTGCGCGAGCATGCCCTGATCCTGGAAACCCACCTGGTCCTGCTCAAAGACAAGATGCTCTATAACCGCACCCTCGATATAATCGAGGAAAAGCGTTTCAACGCCGAGTGGGCCCTGCGCACGGTGGTCGGCAACGTCAAGGGCATGTTCGCCAAGATGGCCGACCCCTATCTCAAGGCCCGCGTCGCCGACATCGAACACGTATCGGACCTGATTTTGCGCAATCTGGTGGGCGCCAACAGCATCAAGATCGCCGAAATCGACAAGCGGGTGATCCTCGTGGCCCACGATCTTTCGCCGTCGGAGACCAGCCAGATCCAGCTCGAGCGCATCATGGGGTTTGTCACCGACCGCGGGGGCAAGGCCTCCCACACCGGGATCATCGCCCAGGCCCTGGGAATCCCCGCCGTGTTGGGTCTGGATACCGCCAGCCGGATCGTCAAAAACGACGACATCATCATCGTGGACGGTTCGGAAGGCGTGCTGATCGTCAATCCGGACGAACAGACCCTGCTGCGCTATGAGGAGCGCCGCATCCGCTACGAGCGCTTCCGGGCCGCCATGACCCGCGACAGCCACCTGCCCGCCGAAACTGTAGACGGTTTTCGGCTGAAGGTGATGGGCAATATTGAACTGCCCGAAGAGGTGGTCTCGGTGATCGACAACGGCGGCGACGGCATCGGCCTTTACCGAACCGAGTTCCAGTATCTGAGCCGGTCGGATTTTCCCACCGAGTTCGAACTCTACGACAAGTACCGCGACGTCGTAGAGGTGATGGCGCCCCTGCCGGTCACCATTCGCACCCTGGACATCAACGGCGACAAGGCCGTGTCCTATATGTCGGGGGAGGGCGAGGAGGCCAATCCGGCCTTGGGTCTGCGGGCCATCCGCTACTGTTTGAAAAAACCGCAGGTTTTTAAAACCCAGCTGCGTGCCATTCTGAGGGCGTCGGCGCACGGCAATGTGCGGGTGATGTTCCCGATGATCACCAGTCTGTCTGAGGTCAAGGCGGCCAAACGGCTGCTGGCGGAAAGCGCTGCATCGCTGGAAAAGGAAGGCGTGCCCTTCAACCGCGGGATTGAGACCGGCATCATGATCGAAGTGCCCTCGGCGGTGGTCATGGCGGATGTCCTGGCCCGCGAGGTGGATTTTTTCAGTATTGGCACCAATGACCTGATCCAGTATACCCTGGCGATTGACCGCGGCAACCAGGAAGTGGCGCACCTCTACCACCCGCTGCATCCGGCGATTATCCGCATGCTCAACCACCTGTCCAAAGTTGCCGCCAAAACCGGCGTGAAACTCTTCATGTGCGGCGAGATGGCCGGTGATCCCATGAATGTGCCGATTATGCTGGGCTTGGGGCTGGAAGAACTCAGTATGAACCCCCGATCCATGCCGGTGGTCAAAAGCATGATCCGGTCCCTCAACCGGGAGGAAGCCTGCGCGTTTTTCCGCAAAGTCCTGGAAGAGACGTCATCCGCGGAGATCACCCGGCTGATTCAGGACTCCTACGGCGGGATCGTGTCCAAGAAATTCCAGGTTCCCGTCGACGGCAACGAGTGGTAGAAGGGGAAGCCCGTTTTGGCAAGCGAGAACGTCAAAATTGTCACCGAAAACCGCAAGGCGCGCCACGACTACCACCTCGACGAGCAGTTCGAAGCCGGGATGGTCCTGACGGGCACCGAGGTCAAGTCGCTGCGCATGGGGCGCGCCAACCTCAAGGACGCCTATGCCAGGGTGGTCAACGGGGAGGTGTTTCTCTACCAGATGCACATCAGCGCTTATCCCTTTGCGTACTACGACAATCATGACCCCCTGCGGGCCCGCAAGCTGCTCCTGCACGCCCATGAGATCAAACGCCTCTACGGCAAGGTCAACGAAAAGGGCTATGCCCTGGTGCCCCTGCGGATTTACTTCAAACGCGGCAAGGTTAAGGTTGTTATCGCCCTGGCCCGCGGAAAGCGCAGCTATGACAAGCGCGAGGCCATTCGCAAGCGCGATGAAACCCGCGAACTGGACCGCGCCCGCAAGGAAAGGGGCTGACGGCCGCAGGGCAGGGGCCTTTGTTTCCGGCGGATGAAACCGTGCGGTGCGGCGGGCTGCCCACACCCTATAAAACCCAAGGCAAAATCTTGACATTACCTGATATTTTGCTTATTATGTGCTTGTAAATTAAATCTCCTAAAATCATTCTTGCACACTCATTTTTAACAATAAGGGGGCGAAACGGCTTCGACGGGGATAAAGAAGCTTGGGCTGCATACCGAGGGGCTGCCAGCTCGTTAATTGGCGGAAATAAATATAATCGCAGACGATTATAACTACGCTGTAGCAGCTTAAATGCTACCGTCCTGCCGGGTTAAGCCTGCGGATCCGGTAAGGGCGTCGACTAGCGGGCTAGCCTATCCCAATTGCCTGTAGCGGGAATGGCGAAACGCCAACAGGATAAGTTCTCAAACATCCCGCTCGAAGGAGGTTTGAGCGCCGACAATCAAACTTCGAGATAAGTATGTAGATGCCTAAGTGGAATGTTTTCGGACGCGGGTTCGACTCCCGCCGCCTCCACCAAAAATAACCCATAATTTCAGATACTTATAGAAATTATGGGTTCTTTAAAAGTTGTTCAGATGTTGTTCAGTCTGGCAACTTTTTTTGTTTGCTCAACTCGACCACTTTGCCCGCCTGCTTCTTCTGAAGTTCCTTGATAGTGGATACCACTTTCGCGGATTCGTTCCTGCGGGGCTGAAAATATCTTTCGAATGCCCTGTTTGTCGATGATCCGGTCCCGCCTCGTTTGATTTCCTCTGGAGTCAGAAATTCACCCAACGCCGTTGCGGTAGAGTGCTTGGTTCCGCCGTACAGGTCAACGCCTTTAATGCCAAGGTTTTCACACGCCTTGTCCCACCATTTTTTGAAATACTTCGGTCCGAACTGCTCGCCGATTTCCACACCGGATTTCCCGACCATGTGCCGAAAGAAAAACAAATCCGGATCGATGGACCTTGGGAAGCTTTTTATCAAATTGATGTCCTCAGCGTCCAAGTAGGCAAATTTTCCGTTCTTTCGTGACCCCTCTTTTGGATGGGGGATGTGGATGAAACCAGACTCAAGGTTTATGTCACGCTCCCGAACGTTTCGCATTTCGCCTGGTCGGATCTTGATATAGGTGGCGAGCAGTTTGATGCCGAGCCAGATTTTTGGCTCAATATCAAATGATATGCGCTTTACCTCGTCAATGATCGCCTGCTGTACTTCAATTGTCACGATGTTGCACACACACTGTGTTTATTTTTTAGATCCTCGTTTGCGCCTCAACTTGACTGCGCAACTCTGTGGCCAACTCAGGCGGAATATTCAGACGTGCAGCCAGCATGGCCAGATATGACTGCTCAGCC
>Ga0105107_10000528_pt1 | contig 24354 bp, 22 predicted proteins | sample PPLLaktember2015_6_FD_79335 | JGI IMG/M metagenome (GOLD analysis project Ga0105107, IMG submission 79335) | Freshwater sediment microbial communities from Prairie Pothole Lake near Jamestown, North Dakota, USA - PPLs Lake P8 Core (1) Depth... | ecosystem: Environmental > Aquatic > Freshwater >... | reverse complement strand
TTACCGGACGGTTATGGATTCCTTCGGTCAGTGGATTACAACTATCTACCGTCCCCCGCCGACATCTACGTTTCGCCTTCACAGATCAAGAAGTTCAATCTCCGTACCGGTGATTCGGTGAGCGGACAGGTGCGTCCTCCCAAGGAAGGGGAGCGGTTCTTCGCCCTGCTTCGGGTGGAGGCCGTGAACGACGAGAATCCCGATTCCATACGTGAGCGCGTCCTTTTTGACAACCTCACGCCGCTGTATCCGAATTCGAGTCTCAGGCTGGAAACCGCCCCGGGCGAGTATTCGATGCGCATCATGGACCTCCTGGCACCCATCGGGAAGGGACAGCGGGGCATGATTGTGTCGCCGCCGAAGGCCGGCAAAACGATCCTGCTTCAGAAGATCGCCAACAGCATCAGCCGGAACCATCCCGAGGTCAAGCTGATCGTTCTCCTGATCGATGAGCGTCCGGAGGAAGTGACTGACATGGAGCGGTCGGTCAATGCCGAAGTCGTCAGTTCTACGTTCGACGAGCCACCCGAGCGTCACGTGCAAGTGGCGGACATGGTGCTCGAGAAATCGAAGCGACTTGTGGAAGCAAAGCGCGACGTGGTGATCCTGCTGGACAGCATCACACGGCTCGCCCGCGCACACAATACGGTCGTCCCGCACTCCGGCAAGATCCTCTCCGGTGGCGTTGACGCCAATGCACTGCATAAGCCGAAACGATTCTTCGGTGCAGCTCGCAATATCGAAGAAGGCGGCAGCCTCACCATCGTGGCAACTGCATTGATCGAGACCGGCAGCCGCATGGACGAGGTTATCTTCGAGGAGTTTAAGGGCACGGGCAACATGGAAATCGTGCTCGACCGCAAACTGAGTGATCGGCGCATCTTCCCCGCGATGGACGTCAACAAGTCCGGTACCCGCAAGGAAGAACTCCTTATCGACGCCGACGATCTGAACCGCATCTGGATCCTCCGGAAGATTCTTGCAGAGATGAATACGGTGGAGGGGATGGAGTTCATGCTCGAGAAAATGCGCGGCACAAAATCGAACAAGGAGTTTCTCCGGTCGATGAGCAGTTAACGTTCGCCGGGCATCTTCGCGACTATCCGCCTCTCGAGCCTTCCAGAGGGGGAATATTGTCGTTTTCTTCGTCCCGCCACACTCTGGTGGGACGAAGACTTTGTTCCGCTCCCTTCCCTCACCTCGTACGGCAATCAGTAAGAAACTACGCTCAGAATCGAAGTGCGGACTTGTTTCATGTTGCGCACACGCGACAGAAACCAACCGGGAGACAACATCACAATGACATCCGACAACGTGACGGTGATCGGTGCAGGGACCATGGGGAGCGGCATCGCCCAGGTCTTCGCCTACTATGGATTCAGTGTCACCCTCGTCGATCTGCAGGCATCTTTCCTGGACCGTGCGCTGGCAACAATCGGTAAAAGTCTCGACCGCATGATCAAGAAGGGTACCATCGGGACGGAGCGGCGGGCTGAAACCCTCTCCCGCATCACGGTTGGCACGGGTATCATGGGCGCTCTCCCCGGCGCCGGCGTCGTCGTCGAGGCGGTATTCGAAGATCCGGATGTCAAGAAGACCCTGTTCCACGAGATAGATGCAGTGTGCGGGCCTGACGTCATCCTCGCGTCAAACACTTCCTCCATTTCCATTACGCAGATAGCCGGCGCTACAAGCCACCCCGGGAGGGTGATCGGTATGCATTTTATGAATCCCGTGCCGGTCATACCCCTTGTTGAGATCGTTCTTGGGCACGCGACATCCCCGGATACAGTGCAGGCGGTTAGGGCGATTTGTGGGCGGATAGAAAAGACACCCGTGGAAGTGGCGGACTCCCCGGGATTTGTTGCCAACCGAATGCTTATGCCGATGCTGAACGAGGCCATGTTTGCGGTCATGGAAGGTGTGGCCACCCCTTCTGCTATTGACACGGTGATGAAGGTCGGGCTGAACCATCCGATGGGAGCGCTCGAGCTCGCGGACTTCATAGGGTTGGATGTCTGCCTTGCCATTATGCAGGTTCTCCACCAGGGTTTCGGTGACCCGAAGTACCGGCCATGTCCCCTTCTGGAGCGCATGGTTGCGGAGGGGAACCTGGGAAGAAAGAGCAAACACGGGTTCTATTCGTATCCCTAAAATTCTCAAGGCATTCGGGGAACCTTTTCTTGCTAAAATGAATTCTTCACATTACATTGGCCGTAATATTCCAAACATTTGAGAGGCCTTCTGATGAAACAGACACTGACCGTTGTTTGCCTCGTGGCCATTCTGCTTGCGGGTACACACACGGCATCACAGGCGCAGAGTGTCAGGTGGATTGTCGGCGGTAATATGGGACTGGGGATCTCGGGCGGCGGATGGGGGGGAACGAGTGCGGGGTTCAATTTCGGCCCCATGGCTGAAGTCGTTTTTTCGAAACAGTACGCAATCGGGACGGAATTCAACATCAACACGACCACTGGCACGCCAATCGAATGGGCCGACTACTTCAAATACTATATCCTGGTGAGAGGTTCGAAGTTGAAACCGTACGTGAATGGCGGCTTCAGCCTCATCTTCGCTACAGGGGGTCCGTATTTTGGCATCCGATTCGGGGGTGGTGTAGGTTTCCCCGTGGCAAAGTCGATCTACATAGGTCCGGACATTCAGTTGGGACCGGTGTTTGCCACTGGATCAACTGTATTCGCATTCCTGATTCGGGGGGCTTTCCGATACGAGCTATAAGAACATGTTACCAAAAATCACTATTTGTCACCAGACGAGGAGATGAGTATGAAGCGGCTATTGCTTGGCATCGCGTTGCTTCTGATCATGACCAATCTTGCCGTGAGCCAGGTCAGCTTCGGTGGGGGTGGACAGCTGGGAATTTCCATCGCCATGTTTCCCGATCCCCTTAAGGACTACTACGGAATGGGGCTGGGCTTCGGCGGGCATGCAGATGCAAACATCCTCAAGTATCTTACGGCGCGCTTGAACCTGGACTACTATACATTCGGCTTCGACAACAAGAAGTTCAGCGATCTCATTGCCAAGAATAGCGGGATCGCTCCGGGGGAAATCACCATGGAGGGCCTCCGGGCCGGCGTGTTTGCCATCACGCTCAATGGTATCGGAAAGATCCCGCTTCGCGGTGTTGTTACACCGTATGGCATACTGGGCTTTGGGATCAACATGATAAGCTTGAGCGATCCAAAGGTCACCTATAATGGACAGGATGTCACCGCGCAAGCCGGACTGGGGAAGTCGGAATCTACGACGAAGTTCGGACTGAATTTTGGGGCAGGATCGGAATTCCAACTGGGCAAGATCAAGCTTTTCTTTGAAATCAAATATGCCATGATCTTCACGGAAGGCAGCAATACGAATCATCTGCCGATCACAGTCGGCGTGACCATCTAGCCGGGATGTTGGTTTTTTGTCGGAAAACGCAAGAATCGGAACCCGGTGAATCAACCCAGAACTTGACTGAAACTTCTGAGTTTGCTATCTTGTTAAGATGATGTTGAGGTTTTGGGGGTCACATTCTCATACACTATACGGAGCAGCACGATGAAGAAGCTTGCACTTGTTGCCACAGTGTTTGCAGTTATCGCGGTCATGTCGTTCAGCGCTTCTGCACAGGGCAAGTTTGCACTAAATATCGGTGCGGATGTCATGGTTCCGATGGGGGACTTCAGCGATGTGGTAAGCATCGGGTTCGGCGGGACTGTCCGCGGCGAGTACGCATTTACTCCGGTCTTCTCCGGAACATTCAGAACCGGCTATCTGATCTGGACTGGGAAGGACAGGGAGGGCGTTGAACTGGGCAACTGGTCTGGAATCCCGATCTTCATCGGTGGCAAGTACTACTTCCAGCCGCAAGGAAATAAGATGCGGTTCTACGGGAGTGCCGAGCTCGGCCTGATGATCTTGTCGGTTTCGGTACCGGAGGTCAAGGTCGGGGATTTCGTAGTCGGTGGTGGGTCTGCAAGCTCCACCGAATTCGCGTTTACGCCAACGGTGGGTCTTGAGGTTCCTGCCGGTCCCAAGGCTGTGATCGACTTCGCAGTGGGATACATGATGATTGCTTCCTCAGGTTCGGCCCACAACATCACCGGCCGGGTCGGTTACAAGTTCATGCTTAACTAACAGTCGTGCAGTCTGAAAAAGGAAGCCCTCCCGGGCTTCCTTTTTTTTTGTCAGCACAAGAATTCGAAGCCTGACTGCAATGTCAGGGGAAAAATCCCGACTGCAATGTCAGGGAAAAAAGCCTGGGAAAAATCCCAGTCTTCATCCCCTTACGGACCACATGCCTCTACGCATCCCACTCATTTTATTTGTGTTTGTGGCATTTCCCTTCGGCTTCGCCCGATCGGAGGATTCAGCCAGGGTCGTTCTCAGGTTTGGCGGAGACGTGCTGCTTGGCGGCCATTATGAAGAGGCTGCCCGGCGCGATCCGGACAAGGCCTTCCGGGGATTCACCCTGTTCCAGGAAGCGGATCTTGCCCTTGTGAACCTGGAGAATCCCGTCACCACAAGGGGAACAATGGTTCCCAAACCATTCAATTTTAGGATGCATCCCCGTTTCGTGAGGAGTCTCAAGAATGCCGGTATTTCCGTTGTAAATCTCGCAAATAATCACATCTTTGACTATGGAGGGGAAGGGTTGGATGACACGTTCCGTCATCTGGATTCGGCGGGGATAAGCCATATCGGGGCCGGCAACAACAGCCCGGAAGCCCGCACTCCCCATCTTCTCGCAAAAGGGCTCCACACTGTCGCGTCCTTCGGCTATTACGCAGGAGGGGAAGCCCCCGGTGCCGGCAAGCACACCGCGGGAGTGGCGGTGCGCGACCTTCGTCTCGCCAGTCGCGACATCAAGTTGGCAAGAGAAAGAGGAGCGACGTATATTGTAGTCACTCTTCATTGGGGAACCGAAAAGGCCGACACGCCGGATGCCTCCCAGCGGTGGTTCGCCCGTTCGCTCATCGATGCCGGCGCCAACGCGATAATAGGTCATCATCCCCACGTTTTGCAGGGTATCGAGCGCTACCGATCGGGTGTAATTGTGTATTCACTCGGAAACCTCGTTTTTGGCGGTCTCAGGAGAAGCACGTACGATACAGGGGTATTCGAAATTGCATTGAGTAGTCAGGACACGACCTACCGGCTCATTCCAGTGGGAGTGCGCAACTGGCACCTCGAGGAGTTGAGGGGAGATGATTCCTTGCGTGTGTGGCGACGGGTCCAGGAGCTGTCGAAGAGTTTTCCACATACCATACCGTAATAACATGGAGACGTCATGAAATCAAAAGGTTGTATGATCTCTGCTGCCGTGCTCATTGTCATCGCCGTCGTCGTGGGCGGTCTGTTCCTCTGGGGTCTGGGAGTCTACAACAATCTGGTGGGCCAGGATGAGACGGTTCGCAAGTCGTGGAGCGACGTTGAAGCGCAGTACCAACGGCGCCTGGATCTCATTCCGAATCTGGTGAGCACTGTGAAGGGCTACGCGACGCAGGAGCAGACGGTGTTTATCGGCGTCGCCGAAGCCCGCTCTAAAGTGAGTCAGATGACCGTCACCAAAGAAGTCCTCGAAGACCCGCAGGCGTTCGCAAAGTTCCAGCAGGCGCAGGACCAACTCTCCAGCGCGCTGTCGCGGCTCCTCGTCGTCGCGGAGCAGTATCCCCAACTGAAGTCGAACGAGAATTTCATGGATTTGCAGAAGCAGCTTGAAGGGACTGAAAACCGGATCACGGTGGCACGCAGCCGGTACAACGAGACCGTGCAGGCATTCAACACAACCATTCGCCGTTTCCCGGCGTCGATGGTTGCGGGGTTCACCGGCTTCCGCGAGAAGGCTTACTTCCAGGCCAAAGAAGGTGCCGATGAAGCTCCGAAAGTCACTTTCTAAGGACTGAATGCTTCCGCTCTTTCATCCAATCCGGTTCATCGAGCTTCGCCGCCAGGTTTTGCCGGCCATGGCTGTGCTGTCGGCTCTCATGCTCTTCTTCGCACTCGGGGGCAACGCCCAGACGCAAACCCCGATTCCAGTGCTGCGCGAGTATGTGACCGATCAGACGGGGACACTGTCGGCCGGGGAGCTTGCTTCGCTGAACGCTCGCCTCCGCCAGTTCGATGATTCCACATCGACCCAGATAGTGGCTGTGCTTCTTCCCACCATCGGCCAGGATGTGCTGGAGGAAGTGAGCCTGAAGATTGTCGAGGCCAACAAGGTCGGGCAGGAGAAGAAGGACAACGGTGCGCTTCTGCTGGTCGTGAAGAATGATCGCTTGCTGCGCATCGAAGTAGGGTACGGCCTCGAAGGAGTGCTCACCGATGCGTTGAGCGCGCAGATAATCCGGCGTGAAATCGCACCCCGTTTCAAAGCCGGTGACTTTGCGGGGGGGATCGCCGCCGGGGTCGAGGCCATCATGAAGGCAACCCGGAACGAGTATACGGCCGATCCCCGGGCGGAAAACCAGGATACGATGTTGTCGTTCCCCTTCATAGTATTCCTCGTCATTCTCTTCATCATCATCTCGCGCATGCGCCGGAGAACCCGATTCATCGGCGGGGGATTCCCGCCGATCGGAGGGGGATGGGGTGGCGGCTCTGGCGGCGGCGGGAGCTTTGGAGGCGGAGGATTCAGCGGCGGGGGTGGGTCGTTTGGCGGCGGCGGTTCGAGTGGCAGCTGGTGAGCGCAATGACCGCGACCCCGACATCACGCAGCAGACTGGCAAGGCCGGGAATCTTACCTTCCGATTCCCCGGTCCCGACAGCGCTCTTCTCGATGCGCCGTCTCCTGGAATGCAATTCTCTTTTCGCGGAGCACTTCGTAACGTTTACCGACGGACAGCCCAACGGACTGTCTCTCCCCGCCTTCTTGGGCTCCCGGAATGCAGTGCTGACAAGGGAACTTGCCCGCATGATCAACAGCACGGACCCCGTGCGTTTTCCGGTCATCAGAGAAGTGCTGCTTGCCACCCGGGATGGTGAACGGAGGTTCCTGATGTCCGCACTTCCGTCTGAGTACGAAGGCAAGCGGGTTGCGCGGGTTGCAGTGCAAGACATCACCCAGTACAGCGACAGGGCGCGGCAAGCCGAAGAGGCTGAATCCCGGTACCGGATCTTTGTGGAGTCGGGAAGCATCGCCATTGCACTTGTGCGCAACGGCGTCTTCGTGTATGTGAACAAAGGATTGCTGGACCTGCTCGGTTACATGTTTGTAGAAGAAATGGTGGGAAAGGATGTCCCGCAGTTTTTTGCCGCGCGCGACCGTAAGGCAGTTGCGGAGATTGGACGCGCCGACGAAATTGACACAAAACTGCCGGCGGATATCGAGTGCACAGCCGTTCGGAAGGGCGGCTCGCGGGTCCGCGTGCAAATCCGTGCCGAACTACTCACCGTGGAGAACTCACCGACTCTCCTTTGGCACTGCCTGGATGTCTCGCCGTGGCGTGATGCCGAAGAGGCGGTTGAGCGGAAGGCCCGCGAAAATGAAATACTCGAGCATCTTCTGGCTGCCGTGCATCAGTCGGTTGACCTCGCCGAAGTGCAGCGTGCCACGCTCGCCGCATCCGTGCGATGGCTTGGCTATGAAAGCGGCGGGCTTTTTGTATCCGCGGACGGCGGCGCATCCCTTCTTCTTGAGATGGAGGAGCACCTCTCACCCGCCCTGAAGGAGAAGCTGTGCAAGCTTCCCGCGGCGGAAGGATTGATGGGGTTCCTCACGAAGACAATGGAACCGGTGCGTCTCAACATCGCTGAGTACCCCGCGCATCTTCCGTATCGCGGTTTGTTCGAAGGCGAGGGGATCCATGCCGTTGCCTTCCTGCCGCTGGTACATCAGGAAACTCTTTCCGGGGTGTTAATGTTACTCACCTCGAAAGATCATGCCGTGCCACCCTACCACGAGGATTTCCTCGGCGTGGTGGCCCGACATCTCGGGTTTTCCCTGGCAAAGGCGGCGACGTATGACGCTATTCAGCGTCGGGCAGATTCCTACCAGGACGCCATCGAGCAGGCAGCGGGAGTTGTATATGTTGCCGGGGCGAACGGCGCGTTCCTGTACTGCAGCCCGGTTGTGGAGCGACTTACCGGCTACAAAGTCCGGGAGATCACCCTAACGCCGGACGCATGGCGCGCGGCAGTCCATCCCGACGATCGATCCACGGCAGCGGAACGGATCAGCAGGCAGGCCGGGGAGGCGGATGAATTCGTGTTAGAGTACCGCATGTTGCCCAAAGGGAAGGCGTCGTATATCCGGGTCCGCGATGCGGTGCGGTACCTCCGCGCGCAGGATGGGACCGTGAAAGCAATCTACGGGCTCGTCACGGATATTACCGATCGTCAGGAGTCCGGGCAGGAGCAGCGTCTACCCGAGTCGCGCGCGGCACACACCGACGGCATGGACGAATTCGTCCACGTTGTCTCGCACGATCTGAAGGAACCATTGATCACCATTGCCGGTTACACAAAACTGGTGCTCGAGGGTGGCGATGCGACACTGAGTGAAGAAAGCAGGGAACAGCTGCAGGCCGTGATGCGGTCCAGCGTGCGCATGAAACAGCTCATCGACGATCTGCTCTCGCTCTCGCGGGTCGGCCGCGTACCGGCGAGCCGGAATATGGTATCAGTCGGTGAATTGCTTGATGACCTAGTGCGCGACCTGGAGTTTTTCCTCCGGGATCGGCGAGCCCGGGCGGAATACTCACCGGCACTTCCATCCGTCCGATGCGATCCGACGGAACTGGGAATCGTCTTCCGCAATCTCATTGTGAATGGTGTGCTCCATAACGTTCAGGAACAGCCGATGGTTCGTATAGAGGCAACTGGGGACGAGGGGGGAGTCACCTTTGCAGTGACCGACAACGGTGTCGGCATCGATCCCGCGGATGCGGATCGGGTTTTCGCCATCTTCCAACGGCTGCAGCCCGCCGATGATCGCCCGGGCACAGGCGCTGGACTGACAATCGTCAAGAAAGTTGTTGAGGGCTTCGGGGGAAGAATCTGGTTTGAATCCACGCCGAATATCGGCTCAACCTTCTTCTTCACGGTGCCGTCACATGGATGAAAAAACCACTATCCGCCTGCTCCTTGTTGAGGATAACAAGGACTTCGCCAACCTCGTCCAGCTCTTTTTGCGACGGCACAGCGGTGTGGCGTTCGAAGTCCGGTGGGCCGCCAACGGCCGCAATGCATTGAAGGAAATCGAGGCCGATGCCAATCTGGATCTCATCCTCATGGATTATTTCCTGCCCGGAAGAAACGGCCTGGAGGTCACGCGGGAGATCCGGGAACGGGGGATCCTCATCCCGGTGGTGTTCCTGACTGTCAACAAGGATTTTGACCTTGCCGTGGAAGTCTTGAAACTCGGCGTGGAAGACTACCTCGTCAAGGAGGAGATCTCCACGCCCGTACTGCCCAAAACCATCTTGAGTGTCATTGAACGGCAGAGCCTGCGCAACGAGCTGACCGAGCTGGAAATATCCCGGAAACGTCTGCAGGTGATTCAGGAGCTTGTTGCACAGATCATCGGAGAGATCCGCGCGCCGATAACTGGAATGCGGAAGGGTGTCGACGGATTGCTCGATGTTCATGGTGAAGACAATCTGCGTGCGTATCTCGTCATTATCCGGGACAATTTGATCCGGATGGAGAAAAAGATGGTTCGTTTGCGCGAGCTGAGGACGGACAGGACCATTCCCTACGTCAGGGACATCCGGATGTTTGATCTTTCGGAGGAGGCGCCGCAGCAATGAAGTGCAAGCTAGCAGTCGCCCAGATCGATCCGGTTCTTGGCGACCCGTCAAGGAATGTCGAGATCCATTGCGAAGCGGCAGAGCGTGCACGGCAGGCCGGCGCGCAGATGATCCTCTTTCCGGAGTTAAGCCTCACGGGGTATTCCGTGAAGGATCTCAACTGGGATCTGGCGATTCGAACCGATGCGCCGCCCGACATCTATGCGCCGCTGCTGGAACTCAGCCGCGGGATCAGTATTGTGGCGGGCGGAATTGAAGAAGGCGGTTCATTCGGGATCTACAACGCAGCGTTCCTTTGTGAGGACGGCCGCATGTCTTCCGTGCATCGGAAGGTGTATCCGCCGACCTACGGGATGTTTGAGGAGATGCGGTACTTTAGCCGCGGGGATGCGGTCCGGGCGATTGACACACGCATCGGAAGAATCGGGGTGCTTGTGTGCGAGGATCTCTGGCATATTGCGTTGCCCTATCTTCTCATGATGGATGGAGCACAGATGGTCGTGTCGCTCACGGCGAGCCCCACGCGTCTCGGGGGAGACACGGGATCGCTCCGGTCCGCCGATGTCAACGGCGAGCATCACCGCACGTACGCCCGTCTGCTCTCGGTATACCTGGCGTTCTGCAATCGAGTGGGGTTCGAGGACGGCGTGAATTTCTGGGGCGGTTCGGAGGTGATCGGCCCGGCGGGCGATGCCAAGGTGACAGCGCGTTTGTTCGAGCCGGATCTGGTTTTTGCGGACCTGGACGAGGACGAGATCCGGCGCGCACGCCGTTTTTCCCGACATTCGCTCGATGACGATCCGTCGCTGGTCATCCGTGAGCTAGCGCGGCTACTCGCGCATTGACATCCGGACAGCTCAGATGCCCAGGAACAACCTCTGGGCCAGGTAGTCCGGCAGCCGCGCCGCAAGTATTGCGGACGCGGTGGCTTCGATATTGTAGTCAACTCGCATGAATTCAAACTTCGAAGCCGTCGTATCTAGCAGCCCGAATGAAATCCGGGGGTTGCCATCGCGTGCCTGTCCGACACTCCCGACGTTAATCAGGTACCGAAGTCCTTCGCGGAAAGTGTTGACCGACCCGTCTTCGCCCACGATGACGGGGATGTGTGTGTGGCCTATGAAGCAAATTCGCGTGCTGAACGCCGGAAAACAGCGTTCGGCATCCGGCCATGCAAAGATGTACTGCCAGTCTTCAGGGTTCAAGGGGGAGGCATGGGCAAGCGTGACGTCATCCAACACCCGTAGCATAGGCAACCGGCGGAGATACTCGACGTTGGTTTCTGTCAGATGTGTTCTTGTCCAACGGATAGCGCTCTTTCCGTAAATGTTGAAGTGGTCGAGCGGCAATTCGTCAATTGCACCGCAATCGTGGTTTCCCTTGACGACAGCCGCGCACCGCTCCCTGATAATGTCAATGCACTCGTTTGGTGACGGCCCGTAACCGACAATGTCCCCCAAACAGTACACGCGGTCCACAGCGAGATGGTCGATGACCTCGAAGGTACGCTGGAGGGCCGGGAGATTGGAGTGAATGTCTGAAATGACTGCTATACGCATGGCCCAATTCATCTAGAGTTGAAAATCTACGAAAAATTGCCTTATATGCAAACACAATCACATATGCCATTCAGCCGGGACATACTCGCGCTCGACGCGGGGAAAGAAGCGCGACGCATCGCACAACGTGTGCGAGCGCAGGTATTCCACGTCCTCCATAGGCGAGGTGTTGTTGTGGCCGTCTCCGGCGGGCTGGACAGCGCGACCTGCGCCGCCTTGTCGGCGCTCGCGGTGGGGAAAGATCATGTGCTCGCGCTCCTCCTCCCTGACCGGCATTCCTCACCCGTATCGACACGCCTCGGCCACGATCTGGCCGACGCCCTCGGCATTGAAGTTCTCACGCAGGATATTTCCCATCTCCTTGAAGCCGCGGGGTGTTTCCGGACACAACTGGAGGTCGTGCGGTCTGTTTTTCCTGACGCCACGGAGGAGTGGGCGTTTAAGATCACGCTCCCCTCGCTACTGGACCAGGAACGGTTGAACATGCCGCGGTTGACCGTGCAAACGCCGCAAGGTGAAACGCATACCCAACGCCTCAACCACGGCGACTATCTCACGCTTGTTGCGGCCACAAACTTCAAGCAGCGCATCAGGACGATGCTTGCCTATTTTCACGCCGATGCTCGCAATTTCGCTGTGTGCGGCACGCCAAATCGTCTGGAATATGATCAGGGATTCTTTGTCAAAGGAGGCGACGGACTGGCGGATTTCAAGCCGATCGCGCATCTCTACAAGGCGCAGGTGCGTGCAATCGCATCGTCGATAGGCGTTCCTGCGGAGATCATATCGCGCACACCCACCACGGACACATTCCCGCTGAGCCAGGGACAGGATGAGTTTTATTTCGGCGTCCCGCACGACGTCATGGATCTCTGCCTTTACGGGTGCAACAACGGGTACACCGCAGCAGAGGTCGCGGCTGTTCTCCAACTCGAACCAGCAATTGTCGAGCGCATCTATCGTGATATCACAGGCAAACGTCGCACGACATTGCCTCTTCATCTCCCCGCACTTCTGGTGGACGATGTCACCGAAATAAAGCAGCTGGAGGAACAAGCCCTGTGTGTGGCATCGCCGGGATCATAAATTTCGGTGATAGGCGTCCGCCGCTGCCCCTTGACCGGCTGCAAAGCATGGCGCAGGTGCTCCGTCACCGCGGACCTGACGACACGGGGATCTACAGGGACCGGATGGCCGGGCTGGTAAGTACCCGCCTTTCGATTATTGATCTTGCGACCGGCGCGCAACCTCTCGCCAATGAAGACGAATCACTCTGGATCGTCTATAACGGCGAGTTGTTCAACTATATCGAGCTCAAGCGCGAACTTGAGGCCGCCGGCCATACATTCCGTACGCGTTCGGATACAGAGGTTGTGGTTCATGCGTATGAGGAATATGGGATCGACTGTTTAACCCGTTTCAACGGACAGTGGGCGCTGGCCATCTGGAACGCGAAGGAAGGTTCGCTCCTTCTCGCACGGGACCCTGTGGGGGTGTGCCCCTTATTCTTACACATGAGCAACAATCGCCTCTGGTTTGCGAGCGAGGTGAAGGCGTTGTTCACCGATAGCGAGGTGCCGCAGGCTTTTTCGACTTCCGGGCTGAATCAGGTATTCACGTTCTGGAGTACGGTGGCACCAGGGACTGTGTTTGAGGGAATAGAGCAACTCCGGCCCGGAAGTGCGCGCATCTATGAACGCTCGGGCGCCTTTATAGAAAAGTGCTTCTGGGCACCTTCGTTCCCCCGGGAGGCAACCCACTCACGAATGCCGTTGCGCGACGCCGCCGAACAACTCAGAGAAAGACTTGTCGAGGCAACGACGCTCAGGCTCACCCGCGCGGATGTGCCGGTCGGGAGCTACCTCTCGGGCGGACTTGACAGTTCGGTGGTTGCCTCGCTGGGATTGGCGGCGCATCCTGTTGACTACCGCACCTATTCAGTGCGCTTTGCTGACGCCGAGTTCGATGAATCGCGCTACCAGCGAATGATGGCTCGTCACCTGGGGAGCACTCACAGGGAAATCTCCGTGACGCGGTCTGACATCGCGCGCGTGTTCCCGGAGGTGATCCGACATGCGGAGTCGCCTGTCCTCCGGACGGCGCCCGCACCGATGTATTTGCTTTCCGGTCTGGTCAGGGAGGACGGCATCAAGGCCGTGTTGACGGGGGAGGGAGCAGACGAGTTCTTGGGCGGCTATGATCTCTTTCGCGAATCCGAAATCAGAAGATTCTGGAGTCACGCACCGCAGTCCGCTATGCGGCCCCTTCTGTTTCAGCGCCTCTATCCTTATCTCGCCAGATCACCGCAGTCCGCGCAGGCCCTGGCCCACAACTTCTGGAAACAGGGAATGGACCGCACGGACATCGCGTGGTATTCGCATGAGCCGCGCTGGCGCACGACTATGCAGCTCCGGAGATTCCTTCGGCCTGAGTTCCGCTCCTCCGAACCGGAGGCGGAGTTCATCGAGCGTGCTGTGCCGCTGCCCGAAGGATTTTCACGATGGGGAACACTTGAGCATGCCCAGTACATCGAAATCGTCACACTTCTCTCGGGATATCTCCTTTCATCGCAAGGAGACCGGATGCTCATGGCGCATTCAGTGGAGGGACGATTCCCGTTTTTGGATGCCGGGGTCATTGAATTCTGCCAGCGTCTTCCCTCACAACACAAGCTGGTCGGACTTCGTGAAAAAGTGATTTTGAAGACTCTCGCGCATGGTGTCATCCCGGAAGAAATCATCAACAGACCCAAACAGCCTTACCGGGCCCCCGACGCGCTGAGTTTTCTGGTTGATCCGCCGGCGTACGTCGCAGACATGCTCTCCCCTGAGTCACTGGAGAGCGTGGGAGTGTTCGACCCCAGGTCGGTCACCATGCTGCACGAGAAATGCCGCCGCGTCGTCCGTGACCAGGGAGCCAACGCACTCCTCAGCAACACAGACAACATGGGGCTGGTGGGAATTCTCTCGACGCAACTGCTTCATCACACACTTATGAAGGGGGGGAGTGTGGCCCCTATGCAAGCCCGCACGACATCAGAGCGACTCATCGAAAGAACATGAATCCAACACACGAGGAAATCCGGACCGCTGTACTGCGGTTCCTGCAAACGAGCCTTCTGTTCGACGAAACCCGGCAGATTCCCGATGCGCAATCCCTGCTAGGCGCAGGCATCGTCGATTCTACAGGGATTCTTGAGATGATCGGTTTCCTGGAGCAGACGTACGATGTGAAGTTCCGTGACGATGAGCTTGTGGCAGAAAACTTCGATTCGTTGGGTGCGATCACTTCCTTCATGTCGGCAAAACTGGGCGGAAAATGATCCTCCGATGCCGGGGGGAAGGATGAGGAACAGTTGATGCTACTCCATGATTATCTGGTTCAGGCGGCGCAACGGCACCCGAAAAAGACGGCACTCGTGGCAGGAAAGGAGCGGTGGACGTATCACGCTCTCGACGAGAAGGTCTCAGCGGTAGCGAGTCATCTCCACACCCGCGGACTGGGTCGCGGTGACCGGGTGGCGGTGTATCTGGAGAACACCGCCGAACAGGTAGCGGCGATTTTCGGCATCCTCCGTGCCGGCGGGTGTATCGTCGTCGTGAATCCGACGACACAGGTTGAGCGTCTCAGCTACATCCTCTCACACTCTGGGGCGAGGTTTCTGTTTGCGCCCGTGGTGAAAGACGGTCTGGTAATGCGTGCGATTGAGCAAGGAGCAGAACCGGCGGAGGTCATATGGGTTGGGGGACTGCCTTCCGGGGGAAAGGGGATGTCGTTTGATGACTTTTTGAGCCCTCTTCAGTCGGTCACGCTGCCACGCGTCATTAGCGAAGATCTTGCCGCCATTATCTACACATCCGGTTCCACGGGCAAGCCAAAGGGGGTGACACACCTTCACCGGACTATCGATTCCGCCGTGGAATCCATCATTGAGTATCTCGAGAACAGTGAAGAGGACGTCATCCTGAATGTGCTTCCGCTGTCGTCGAGCTACGGTCTCCTGCAGCTTCTTGTCACGGTGAGAACGTGCGCTCGGCTCGTGCTGGAGCAGGGGATCGGGTATCCCTTTGAAGTCATCAAGAAGATCCGTGAGGAGAAAGTGACAGGCATGGCCGGAGCGCCGACGGTGTGGGCAATTCTCTTGAAGCTGGAAGATGTGAAACCGTCCGATGTCGCCACATTGAGGTACATCACGAATGCCGCAGCGGCCCTCCCTGCCAGTTTCGTGCCCCGTCTGCAGGCTGCTTTTCCGAGGACGAAGCTCTATCTCATGCACGGTCTGACGGAGTGTCTTCGCACGACATACCTCCCTCCGGATCAGCTCGACACGCGTCCGACATCCGTGGGTACCGGCATGCCCAATGTGGAACTCTGGGTGCAGGATGGGAACGGGAACCGTCTCCCGCCGGGTGTTCCGGGTGAGATGGTGGTGCGCGGATCGAACATCATGGTCGGATACTGGAATGATCCAGAGGCCACCGCCAGAATGATCCAGCCCGGGCGTTTTCCCTGGGAGCGCGTTCTCCGGACAGGTGATTTGTTCAGGGCGGACGAACAGGGATACTTCTACTTCGTTGCACGAGGCGACGAACTCATCAAGAGTCGCGGTGAAAAAGTCAGCCCGATCGAAGTTGAGGACGTTGTGTATTTGATGCCGGAAGTATTGGAGGCACGGGTCATCGGCGTTCCGGATCAGGTGCTCGGCCAGGCGATTCGTGCGGAAATCGTTCTCAAGGACGGGCAGCAATTGAGCGTGCAACATGTGAAGGCGCATTGCCGCAAGCATCTGGAAGATTTCAAGGTGCCGCATCAGGTGTTGTTCGTCGGGAGCCTGCCGAAAACACAGGGGGGGAAAATAAAACGGTCTGCCTGAAAGTATGAGGCAGCTTTGCTTCGAGCTTGAAGGTTTGTATATTGCGGTCTATGACAGTAACAGCCGGGAACGTCTCATGCCGAAGATTCTGGTGATCGATGATGACGAGATCACGCTGGCCCTGATGCACAATGTGTTGGAGGATGAAGGATACGAGATCTACTCTACGGCGGATGGTCCGCAGGGGATACAAATCTACCGAGAGCGTGAACCGGATGTCGTGATTCTGGATCTCGCCCTGCCGAGCATGAACGGGTTGGAGGTGTTGCGCAAGATCCGGAAGCAAGATCCGAACGCGAAGATTATTGTTGTCACCGGTCACGGATCGGAAGAGTCGGCGAAGGTCGCGTTGAAGTACGGAGCGTGGGGATACATCGAGAAGCCGGTGGATTTCTCGACGTTTCTGCACCAGATCCGCACGGCGGCCGAGCCATGAGCGAGGGGAGAGGAGCTTTCGCGATTGACATTCCTCAGGCATTTCGGTAAATTTCATTCTTCGAAACGCTCTAGGAAGTGTCCGGGCGCGTAGCTCAGGGGTAGAGCATCTGCCTTTTAAGCAGAGGGTCGGTGGTTCGAGCCCACCCGCGCTCACGACGATGTAGCAATATCTTTGCCTCGATTCACGCCTCTCCTTTTCTGCCACACGAAGCGGAATTGCGATAGCATTGCAGCAGTTTCGATACGAGATTGAGTGCAATTCAGGAGGGTGCTTGGGTGTCGCACCTATTCAAACGGCGCGTCACAAATGCAAAACTCCCGACACGGCTGCACTTCCATTCCCTGCGGCGCAAATTCAGACAAACGACGTCTTCTTTCCCCTGTGAATCAGTGAGTTGGGTACTTAAACCAGAGAGTAATCAATTTGTTGATGGAGTCGTTTGCCTTCTCCCATGAAACCCGAGTCCTTCCTACGTAACCAATGCTACTATCCGCGGAGGGCGTGAAAAGGCGTAAAGTCCATGCCATTGTTTCTCCAGTCGAAATATCCAACAGTTTTCTCATAATGGATACGGAATCTACGTTCAGAGCCAGGACATAACAGCGGTTCTTCTCCACATCGTAGTACGAAACATCATAAGCCAACCCTAGATCAATGCAAGTCTGTTTTGCCGTCTCCGTACACTTGGTCTTCAACTCATAGGTGAATTTCCTGTCTTTAGGCTGAGAGTATCCCATACTGCAAACAAGGATAAGCGCTAATGTTAGAAACCGTTTCATGATTGCTCCTTTGCGGAGTTGCGGTACGAATGCCCAAATCTAAGACTTTCCATCGCTAATGTCCATTTTGGCACACTGCCCCAGAGAAGCCAACCTTGAGAACTTGTCGCATTTCCCCGAGGGGCTGAAAGATGATGCTCAAGTAGCCGGAGTTGGGGGCGTTCCGCTTTGTGCAAATGTTCGGAGCTAGGTGTAAGTCAATAGCTTGTCGAACTCGCGGTGCAGCAATTCCCCTCGCAAACTTCACCCAGGAAATGAGTCTCCGCTTGACCGGGCGCAGGATTCGTAACGAGAATCTCACTGCAGCCCAAAACCTCTCACGAAGGAAATACCTGGCCGCACCATACAGCATCCACTCCCGACGATACCGGTTGCACGCCAAGAGCACTCTCTTTGTGTCTGCTGGATTCGGTAATACCTGAGCAATCACACCAGATTCTGCCCTTCGTGCGATATAGAATAACGACTGGGGTACGCGCCAGTCACTACCGCCGGTTTCACAAAGAACGACGTCGAATTTATTTCTTTCCAGTATCATATTCAGAGTAGCAGGCGAAAACGAACTGGGGTGCACATATCTAAGAAAGTATCGATCCAGCGAACGATAGGGTTTCAAGATATTCGGCACTGCGATGACAATAATACCTCCTGGCGCCAGAAGTTCCCAACATCTCTCCAGGGCAGTGTTTGGGTCATAGAAATGTTCAAGTACATGGAACATAGCCAGTATGTCATAGCTCGCGGGTGGAATATCTTGAAGACTTTCCAGTGTCCCGCTTCGCATAGGCAGCCCGGCCTCACTGAGAGTGGCGCAGAACTCCGTGCTGGGTTCAACACCGAGGACGGTGAGACCCCTCTTCATGGCCCACCACAAGAAGTTCCCATTTCCGGGACCGACTTCCAGTAATCTGGCGCCATCCAGCGGTCTTACTTTTTCGATGTTCTCAAAGATGGTCTTTGCATACGATGATTCAGGTATGTTATCCCCCCTCGGGGGCGCGGCGGCAAGTTGTCGGTAGAAGTGCGCATAGGCCTCTAAGTAAAATCTTCCGTACACTTCCGGAGTAGGCATCGGATTCGTATAGACAAATGAGCAGGAATTGCATACTACAGTGGTCAAATCAAGGTGGTGCTGCATACGTCTTGAAAGAGTAGTCCTCCGAAGTCCCCCGCAGAGGGGACACGAACGAATGACGGTCGCATGGGTCCACTCTGAATCGCTTCCTTGCTTCATGATTCCTTCCTCAATGAGTCTCTCGCGTAAGCGGCGTCCCCACTTCCCCCACGGATAGCCAATATTAAGGGAACAAAGTTATCCCCCTTTACGTTCTCTCTTATGTTGCGTTCGCATAACGACTGCTCCGCATGCGCTTGCGGGAGATTGACACATCGAAGGCGTTGAGGGGTTGAATTGATTGTGGGGTTGGTTCGCGCAAGACGATGTCGTCTTTCGGACCGCAGGGCATGCGGACGTCTTTTTCGCGCGATCAGAATTGCTCGACGAACTCGGTGCAATGGTGCATTGACACGGGGGTATCGGCGGGGGCTTCTGTATACTCGGGTTGCGGTGGCTGAATGAAGGGGGCTGAATTCTCCGTGCAGTTGATTTCTTGCTCGGATCGAGCCGGGAACGTGACCACGAGCATTGGACGTATTTGCACGACCGCGTTGTCCGGAATGTTCTTCTCGACGACCGCGTTCGCGCCGATTTTCACATTGTTCCCGATCTTGATCTTGCCAGCGATTTTCGCTCCGGGTGCGATATACACATTGTCCCCAAAGGTCGGAAATCCTCGGATGTTCCTGGCTTTGGAATAACCCAACGTGACGTCGTGGGTAAGAGTGAAATTCTCGCCTGCAACAACATCCCCAGCGACGAAAATCCCACCATAATGCCAGATATAAAGCCCGGGGCCGATTTGAGCTTCGGGACCGATGTGGATACCCCATTTCCAACGAATACGATGCCCCTGCCAGGCGACGAAGGGTCGCACGAACAATCTGACGACAAATGGCTGAGTTCTCAGCCAATGCGCCAATCGGAACAAGACGACCGCCTGGACTCCGGGGCTGCGGAGGCACATGACTGTCCGTTGCACCCGTGAACCCCTGGCGAAGAAATAGGCCCTATGGAGATCTCGTTTCCACATTCTATGCACATAATACGCACAACGGCAGGTGGAATGCTGTGCTCATCGTCACATAGCCAGAATTGGGCCCGAAAGCGCAAAAGTGCCGTTGGGGGAAGTCCGTCTACAGGAGATGATCGTTCAAGGCTTTGGCGACGGCGCCCCCTCTTGTGTGTACCTGCAGTTTGGCGTATATATTTTTTATGTGCGTGTCGATCGTATGATAGCTGAGAACAAGCTGTTCTGCGATCTGTTTCTTGGTGAGACCATCCACCATGAGTTTGAGAATATCACGCTCCCGTTGCGTGAGCGGACTCGGATTTCGAGGACCCGCCAGATGCGTGAACATGGCCAGCATCTTGCGGGCTATCTGGGCATTTATGGGGGCCCCTCCCCTGAGCACCTCCATCATCGCCCGTTCGATCTCTTCCGGCGGCGAGCTCTTGAGAAGGTACCCGGAAGCTCCCGCGCAGAGCGCATCGAAGATTTTTTCGTTATCCTCGTGGATTGTCAGGATTATCACTCGCGTCGCGGGCGAGAGTTCTCTGACCCGTGTTGTGCCTTCAATACCGTTCATGCCGGGAAGGCCGAGGTCCATAAGGATCACGTCGGGGGCCGGCTCAGTATCCAGCGCGCGCAAAGCATCTTCGCACCGCGAAAACGCATGGTCACACCGGATCCCCTCGACGTCGTGCAGTAGTTCTGAGATCGTCTTACGGTAAAGTGCGTCATCCTCCACAACCCACAGTTCCTTGTCTTCTTCCGGAGGAGCCTTGTCAGGCTGCATGGCACTCCCTCGCTGATGTTGGACGATCCTCATGGAAGTATTACACACAGCGGAACTTACAAAGTCTTCTGCACCAAAACGATACCGCATTTACGGTATTTTTGCATCCAGGGTCACCTCTGTGCCTTTCCCAGGCGTGCTCCGGAAAGTGATATTCCCGCGAATCTGCGCCGCTCTTCTTTGCATGGTGGAAAGGCCGTTTCCAGTGGATGGTTGGGATGTGTCAAACCCTCTTCCGTCGTCCGAGACCTTCAGCTGGAGGTGCCCGCCGTTGACGCCCATGTGGATCGCCACTTTTCCGGCTGCCGCATGATGAACAATATTGCAGAGGATCTCCTTGTATATCAGCACAATATCGCGTCGGAACGCCATGGGCAGATGTGTCGTTGCGCCGTGATCGTCCCTCTGAAACGTGTATTCCACTCCTGCGAGGAGCTTAGAAGATATTCCCTGAAGATGATCGATGATGTTGCCGGTGGTGTCGTGCTCGGGGTTGATGAACCAGACGATCTCTCTCAAAGCCTCGGAGGTTGTGCGGGCCGCCTTGCTGATGTCAAGTAGATGTGCGGCGGCCGCCGGCGGCACATTCATCCGGTTGCGCACGAGATCGGCGATGACCGCGATGCTCGCAAGGCTGCTGCCGATGTCATCGTGCAGGTCGGATGCGATGCTGAGTCGCATGCGCTCAACTTTCAAGAGGGAGGCGACTCGCAAACGGTACGCAATTGTGACGGCGGCGAGGAGCGACAGTACTCCCAGCACCCGGAACCAAAGCGTTTCCCAGAAAGGCGGGGTAATGGTGATGCGCAGCGACCTGCCCGCCTCATTCCAGACGCCGTCATTGTTGGCTCCGCGAACACGGAACACATATTGGCCGGGGGCGAGATCTGTGTAGCCCGCAAGTCTGCGCGTCCCCGCTTCCACCCACGACTTGTCCAGACCCTCAAGCGTGTACGCATAGGTGTTGCGCGCCGGCAGCGAATAGTCCAGAGCTGCATATTCAAAAGAAAAAAAGTTCTCCGTGTGCTTGAGCGTTATCTCTCCTGTTGCCCACCCGGCGGAATCTGGGGGGACTGGTGCATTGAACAAGGTGAAGCCGGTTATGACGATGGGCGGGACATGGGGATTGAGCGCGATGTGGTCAGGAACGATGGTGTTGAATCCGTTGATGCCCCCGAAGTACAGTGACCCATCTGATCCCCGGCATGAAGCGTTAAAGTTGAATTCGTCTGCCTGCAGTCCGTCGTTCCGGGTGAAATTCCGGAATGTTCCGCTGTCCGGGTCGAAACGGGAAATCCCGTTGTTCGTGCTCATCCAGAGCTTTCCGGTCCAGTCTTCCAAAATTGCATACACGACATTATTCGGAAGTCCATGCTGCACGGTATAGTGTGTGCACCGGCCGGTCTGCGGATCCATCCTATTCAACCCTCCACCGAAAGTGCCGACCCAGAAGTTCCTGTGACGGTCCTCCAGGATGGTCTGTACGTAGTCGCTGCTCAGACTCCCTGGATCGCCGGGTGAATTCCTGAAGCGGTGAAATGTCCCGGTCGAAGGTTCAAATCGTGCCATGCCTCCCCGCGCTGTCCCTACCCATTGCGAGCCGGAGCGGTCCCGGAAGATGCACCTGATGTCATTGTCCGGAAGGCTGTTCGGGTTTTGTTTGTCGTTCGCAAACGAGCGGAGCACTCTTCCCGTGCGGTTCATGACGAGCATTCCGGCGATCCAAGTGCCCACCCACAAGTCGCCTTGTTGGTCCTGCGCAATGGAACTGACATAGGCATTGAGGCGCCTTGCGGGATTGCCGGCGTCCACCGTGTAGCGCACGAACCGTCGATGCTGTCGATCATACCGGGCCAAACCACCGCCGTATGTTCCCACCCACACGTCACCCCTGTCGTCTGTGAGGAGCGCAGCAACATAGTCGTGGGGCAGGCTGCCGGGATCCCGGGAATCGTGACGGTAGTACCGGAATTTTCCGGTGCGGGGATCGAACTGATTCAGCCCGGCATCTTCTGTTCCGATCCAGATGAATCCGAGGGAATCCTGGCACATGGCGAATACCCTCTTTCCGTGGAGTCTGCCGCCGTCCACGATGTCACGAGTATAGAGTGGGAATTTCTGCACGTACGGCGAGCTGACGCTGAGGCCGTTGGCTGTGCCGAACCAGAGGACTCCGCCGGCATCCTCGAAGAGGGATGTCACAACATCATCGGAGAGGGAGTTCGAGTTGAAAGGTGAATGGCGGTACCGCGTGAACCGGCGTGAGGCGCTGTCAAATCGCGCGGCGCCCGCTCCCATCGTTCCGACCCAGAGGTTTCCATCTCTGCCGTGGAAGAGTGAGCGAACGATATCTCCCGGGATTGATGTCGAATCGCGCGGCTCCGTCCGGAAATGCTCAAATGTCGTCCGGGAGCGGCGTAGTAGGTTCAGTCCGCCTCCCCAAGTTCCAACCCATAGATCCCCATTGTCCGCCTCAGAGAGGCCGGTGATTCTGTCGTCAGAGATTGACCCGTCATCGCCGGCCGTGTGCCGGAATTCTCTGACTTCTCCCCGGTGCGGATCATAGCGAAGGAGCCCGGCAAAGTAGGTGCCGATCCAAATGATGCCACTTCTATCGGTCAATGCGCAAAACAACGCGTCGCGTCGCGGAGCTGGGAGAGTGCTGAAAAGGTGCGGCATTCTGACGAAACGGCGAGCGGCACGGTCGTAGCGATTCATGCCTCCGCCCGCAGTGCAGGCCCAAAGCGTTCCGAGGGAATCCTCTATCACGGCGGTCACACGATCGTGGCCGATTGTTGTTGTGTCAGCCGGATCGTGCCTGTACCGGACGAACGAATTGCGAACAGGGTCGAAACAGTTGATGCCGCCGCCCCAGGTGCCGATCCAAATCAGGCCGTCACTGTCTTCGTGGAGTGCCCAGATATAGCTGCTTGAAAGGGAATTGGAATCCAGGGGATCGTGGCGGTGGGTCACGAAGGAGTATCCGTCATACCGGTTCAGTCCGTCTTCGGTGCCAAACCACATGAACCCGCGACGGTCTTGGATCATGCAGAGTACGACACTTTGTGAGAGACCATCCTCCGTTGATATGCATCGGAAGACATGACTTGGCCCGAGGATTTGACTGAATGCCGCGGGGGATGGCAATGATGCCAGGATGAAGATTGCGCACAGAATTGCCTGTGGCAGGACTGCAGGTAATGAGGGCCGGCGACGCGGAAAGGGGAATATGCCCATGACGCTGATGTGGTTTCGGTTGGAACCGCCACAGACATGGAATCGGGACTGAGAAAAGATAGGGGTACGCGACGGAAATGTCAAACGGTGGAACGATCCTTGACAATCCAATCGCGCATAGGTATCATTCTTTGTCGTGTTGCATCATCGGGCAGCCTCGATATTGCGAGTGTGTGCCCGGGGTGGAGTCGACGGGAGGAGTACTACGGTGAAATCACGCCAGGACATCAAGAGAGAATACAAGGAGCGCAAGAGGCCGGCCGGCGTCTTTCAGGTGAAAAATGTCAAGAACGGGAAGGTTTTGTTGGGAAGCAGCTTGAACCTGGAGGGGGCTCTCAACCGCCACAAGTTTGAGCTCTTCACGGGGTCGCACCGCAGCAAGGAGCTTCAGGCGGATTGGAACGAGCAGGGCCCCGAGGCATTCGTATTCGAGGTTCTGGAGGAGGTGAAAGTGCGGGACGTCCCTCACTTCGATATCGGTGATGAACTGACCCTTCTTGAGCAGATCTGGAGCGAGGCGCTGAAGCCGTTTGGCGAGAAGGGGTACAATAAAGATCCAAAGATCCGGCAAGCTTAGCGGAAACTCACCATGACAGTCAAAAAACCAAAAGGTGGTTTCGCCCTCGTGTTGGGGGGCGGTGGAGCGCGAGGACTTGCCCATATCGGCGTTCTCAAAGTGCTGGAAAAGGAGGGGCTTGTCCCGGAGTTCATCGTCGGAACGAGCATGGGGGCGATTGTTGGGGGGATGTATGCGCAGCAGCCCGACGCACGGGGGGTGGAAGATCGCATCAAG
>Ga0105107_10000525_pt1 | contig 24421 bp, 26 predicted proteins | sample PPLLaktember2015_6_FD_79335 | JGI IMG/M metagenome (GOLD analysis project Ga0105107, IMG submission 79335) | Freshwater sediment microbial communities from Prairie Pothole Lake near Jamestown, North Dakota, USA - PPLs Lake P8 Core (1) Depth... | ecosystem: Environmental > Aquatic > Freshwater >... | reverse complement strand
TGCACCACGACGCGTTGCAGACGATCTGGGCAGAGCGAAGCGGGGACTGCGATACCGCGCGACTCGGCGTTGCGCTCCGCGGCGAGCTCGCCGCAGCGGCGCTGGATCTGCTCGGTCGGCTCTACCCCGACGCCGCACCCGCGTTGCGCGGATCGGCGCCTTAGCGCGCCAGCGTCACCTCGAAACAGCTCCCGCCGCCGGCGCGCGGCGTGCAGCGCGCGTCGCCGCCGTGCTTGCGCGCGATCTGGCGTACGAGCGCAAGGCCGAGGCCCACACCGCCCTCGGGTTCGCGCGTCCCGGCGGGACGATAGAACGGCTCGAAGATCCGCTCGCGCTCGGCCGCCGGCACGCCCGGGCCGCGGTCGCACACCCGCAGCACCGCCGGGCCGGCCCCGCTCGAGAGCGATACCTCGACGGGCGCGCCCGCGCCGTAGCGGCGCGCGTTCTCCAGCAGGTTGCGGATGAGCCGTCGCAGCAGGCGCGGGTCGCCCTGCACGGCGACGGGCGCACCATCGAGCGCCGCGTCCATGCGCGCGCACTCCTCGGCGGCGAGCGCGAGGAGATCCACCTCCTCGCGCGTTTCCAGGTCCGCCACCGCGTCGAGCCGGCTCGCAACGAGAATCTCGTCGACGAGCGCGTCGAGCTCCGCGATGTCGCGCTCGAGCTCGGCGCGCAACCCCGGTTTCGCCTCGCGCTTCAGCAGCTCGGTCGCCATGCGGATGCGCGCGAGCGGCGAGCGCAGCTCGTGCGAGGCGTTCGCCAGCAGCGTCTTGTGCGCGCCCACGAGGCCCTCGATGCGCTCGGCCGAGCGATTGAAGCTCGCCGCGAGCGCGGCGACTTCGTCCTTGCCCTCGACCTTCACGCGCGCGGTGAAATCGCCGCTGCCCAGCGCGTCGACGCTGGCGCGCAGCCGCTCGAGACGTCGCGTCGCCCCGCGCACCACCGGGTACGCGCCGACGGCCACTGCAAGCGCGATCAGTCCGAGCGTGAAGAAGAGCCCCCACGGCGCAAGCGGCGGCCGTTCGCGGCGCGGCAGGCGGGCGGCGAGCCAGCGCCCGTCCGGCAGCTCGAGCGTCCAGATGCGCCCCGGGTGCCACGGGCCGCTGAAGCGGCGTCGGCCCTCCCGCGGGGCGAGCAGGTCCGGCCCGACCTGCGCGATCCGCGCGCCGTCGGGCGCGTACAGCGCGATGTTGATCCGGCCGTGCGCCGAGAGCCGGTCGAGCGCCGCCTGCTGGGATGCCACCGGCTCGGTTGCGGGCGGCAGCGCGCCTTGCGCGACCTCGGCCGCGAGGTCGAGGCCGGGCGGGGGCGATACGGTGACGAGCTCGCGCCACAGAACCCCCGCGGCGAGCACGAACACGACCAGGCTCGCGATGACCGTGAGGTAGAGCTTGAGGTAGAGATGGCGCATCAGTCCCCGTCCTGCAGCTTGGCGAAGACGTAGCCCGCGCCGCGGACGGTGATGATCCGGCGCGGCTTCTTCGGATCCTCCTCGATCGCGGCGCGAATGCGCGAGACGTGCACGTCGATCGAGCGGTCGAAGGCCTCGAGCGCCGCGCCCTTCACGAGGTCCATCAGCGTCTCGCGCGACAACACCTTCCCGGCGTGCTCGGCCATGGCGACGAGCAGCTCGAACTGATAGCTCGTCAGCGGACGCTCCGCGCCGTCGACGCGCACGAGGCGCGCGTCGCGGTCGATCTCGAGCCGGCCGAAGCGGAGGCAGCTCCCGCGCGCGGGCGCGGCGCGCCGGCGCAGGATCGCGCGCAGCCGCGCGAGCAGCTCGCGCGGCTCGAACGGCTTGGGCAGGTAGTCGTCCGCGCCGAGCTCGAGCCCGACGATGCGGTCGGTCGGCTCGCCGCGCGCGGTGAGCATCAGGATGGGGACGTCGGAGGAGGCGCGCACGCGCCGGCACACTTCGAAGCCGTCGAGGTCGGGCAGCATCACGTCCAGTACGAGTGCGTCCCACGGCTCGCGCGCAAGCGCCGCGAGACCGTCCGCGGCGGTCTCGCGCACGCTGACGCGAAAGCCGGACTCGGCGAGGTATTCGCGCACCATGCCGCCGAGCCGCGCGTCGTCCTCGATCATCAGGATGCGGTCGGTCACCGGTGCGTGCGCATGGAAACGAGGGGCGAAGTGTAGCCGCACCGCGGGCGGGAAAGATCGCGCCGCGGCCCCGAGGAGGAGCGGGCCGCGGCGCGGGAAGACGCCGGGTGCAGGGGGCGCACCCGGCGGACTGCGCGGTGCGCTCAGCCGCGGCGGTGCCCGCCGCGCCGCTGCTTCATCTTCTCGGCAAGCTGTGCACGCTGCTCGGGAGTGAGCACTTCGGCCACGTCGGCGAGCGACTGGACGAAGCGCTTCGACATCGCGTCCGCCGACTGGATCTCCTGCGCGCGGATCGACTCGATCGCGGCGCGGTCCACGCTCGGCTTTGCGAGCAGCTCCATGACGGCCCGCCGCGCTTCGCGATGCTTCTCGCGGAGCGGCGCCATCTCCTTCATCGTCGCTTCGACGATGCCGGCGATGCGTTGCTGCTGCGCCTCGGTGGCGTTGATGTCGGCGAGCATCCACCGGACGCTGGCGTCGACGCGGCGCTTCATCGCCTCCGGGTCCGTCTGCCCGCCGGGGCCCTGGTGCCAGCCGCGATGCCCGCCGCCGCCAAAGGGTCCGCCGCCGTGGGCGAAGGCCGTCAAACCCACGCCGGCCGCCATACTGCCGATCAGCGCGGCGATCGCAATGCGGCGCCAGGGGCGACGCGGCTTGCCGGAGTCGGGTTGCTTCGTCTCGTTCGTCTCTTGCGTCATGGTTTGCTCCTTCATCGTTGCGCCTGCGCAGGTGCAGGCGATGGAGCGCAGTCTGGCCGCAACCCGTTTCACCGGTATCTCGGTGGCGTAAAGTTGTGTAAAGCTCCCGGTGGCGATGGCACAGGACGAGACCCTTCCCCACGTCGTCATTCTTGGCTGCGGCTTCGGCGGCCTGGCGGCGGCGAAGACGCTCGCGGGCGCGCCCGTGCGCGTGACGCTGATCGACCGCGAAAATCATCATCTCTTTCAGCCGCTGCTCTACCAGGTGGCGACCGCCGGGCTCGCCTCGGTGGCGATCGCCGCGCCGATCCGCCACATCTTCCGGCGGCAGAGCAACGTCACCACGCTGCTTGCCGAGGCGCTTACGATCGACGTGACGGGGCGGCTCGTGGCGCTCGAGGACGGCAGCGCGCTCCCCTATGACTCCCTCGTCGTCGCGGCCGGCGCGACGCACAGCTACTTCGGGCACGACGCCTGGGCGCGCTTCGCGCCAGGACTCAAGACGCTCGACGACGCGATGGAGATCCGCGGCCGGATCCTGCTCGCGTACGAGCGCGCGGAGCGCGCCACCGACCCCGCGGAGCAGCGGCGCCTGCTGACGTTCGTCGTGGTCGGCGGCGGCGCCACGGGCGTGGAGCTCGCCGGTACGCTCGCCGAGATCGCTCGGCACACGCTGCGCGACGAGTTCCGGCGCATTGACTCGCGCGACGCGCGCGTCGTGCTCGTGGAGGGCACCGATCGCGTGCTGCCGACCTATCCACCGGACCTCTCCGAGAAGGCGCGCCGCCAGCTCGAACGGCTCGGGGTGCAGGTGTGCACGAACGCGATGGTCACCGCGATCGACGCCGACGGCGTGCGGTTCGGCGGCGTGCGCATGGCGGCGGGCACGGTCGTATGGGCGGCGGGCATCGCCGCCTCGCCGCTCGGGCGCGCGTTCGGCGTGCCGCTCGATCGCGCCGGGCGCGTGGCGGTGGCGCCGGATCTCTCGATCCCGGGTCATCCCGAGGTGTTCGTCATCGGCGACCTGGCGACCGTCACAAGCGACGGCAAGCCCGTGCCGGGGATCGCGCCTGCCGCGAAGCAGATGGGGCGCTGCGCCGCGCGCAATATCCTCGCCCGCCTGCGCGGCGCGCCGCCGCAGGCGTTCCGTTATCGCGACTACGGCTCGCTCGCGACCATCGGCCGGCACGCGGGCATCGCGGTGATCGGCCCGTTCAAGTTCTGGGGTCTGCCGGCGTGGCTCTTCTGGCTGTTCATCCACATCTACTTCCTGATCGGGTTTCGCAACCGCCTGATGGTCCTCGCCGATTGGGCGTGGTCGTACATGACGTTCGCGCGCAACGCGCGGATCGTCATGGCGCGCGAGACGGACCGGGAGGCGGACTAGAGGCCGGTAGCGTCGGCTGCCACCCGCAGCGGCGTCGTCGGACACGATCGCCGGCATCCCTCGATTGCCGCGCGTCGCGTGCGCACAGTGCGCACCGCGGGCATGTGCCCGCATTCGAGGAGAACCGGATGTTCAGCGTCTCAAGGCGTGCGGTTGCGGTCGCGGTGATCCCGGCGTTCGTGCTCGCCGGCTGCTACGTCGTACCGGTCGCGCCAGATGGGCGGCCGCTCGCGGTGTACCCCGTGCCGCCGTATGGCGCGGCCCCGGCGCCCGCGCCTGCGCCCGCGCCGACGACGGTCGTGACCACCGCGCGGCTGTATCCGTCGAACGACGTCGCCGCGCAGGCCGGTGTGCTGACCGGCACGGTGACGAACCGCATGAACGGCCGCGGCGAGTTTCAACTCAACTACGCGGGTGAGCTGATGAGTGGCGAGGCGACCCGCGTGAACAACGACCAGCGCCGCGGCGTCGCCAATGCCTACGGTCCGCGCGGGACGTACATGAACTGCCAGTACCAGATGAACTCCACGACACAGGGCACCGGCACCTGCACGATGTCGAACGGCGGGCGCTATCAGCTGCACATCGGCAGCTGATCGACGACGTCGCACTCGGCCGCCCGGGGCGCAAGCCGCGGGCGGTTTTGTTTTCCCCTGCTGGCCAGGGGGTGGTGCGAAGCGCCGAGGTGGTTGCGGCCGCTCGGCTAGAATCGCCGCGTCCAACAACCGCAGACGCTTCAATGGCCCATGCTGCGCTCTGGCGCCTGCTCTCGCAGGTCAAGATCCCGATCCTGATGATTACCCTGGTGGTGGTGCTGATCGTCTTCTCGCTCGCGGCGAACGACCGACGCCAGTGCCGCGAGGCGTGTCTCAAGGCTGGGCACGCCGACTACAGTTACAAGCGCGAGCGGTTCGGCGAGGCGACGTGCGATTGCATCACCCGCGACGGCAGGACTGTCGCGGCGCCGCAAACGACACGCTGAAAAAGAGCCCGCCGGGTCGCCGCGGCAGGCTCGAAACGCTACGGACGGATCTTTACCGGCTCCTTCAGGCGCAACGCGGTCGGGTGAATCGAAGTTCCGGACCGCGGCGGACTAAGCCTTCCCGCCGACCCCTACCCCCGCCGAACGGTGTAATGACGCGCGGCTGGCAGGCGACTAGTGTGGAGCGCGTTGAAACTCGTGCGCACTCGGGAGTCGCCTACCCAAGGGACACGTCTCCTGCCTTTCGCAGGGGTTCCGATACACGCCTGCGGCGGGAACGGACCTCGCCAAGACTTTCGCGCGCATTCGCCGCCAGCTCAAGGCCGAGGCCAAGGCGCCGACCAACGTGCACCCGCTGCGCAAGTCCGGCCAGTAGGCTGGCGGGCGCTCAGACGGACAGGCAGAGGTACTTGACCTCGAGGTAGTCCTCGATCCCGTACTTCGAGCCCTCGCGGCCGAGGCCGGATTCCTTGACTCCGCCAAACGGCGCCTCGGCCGTCGAGATCAGGCCGGTGTTGATGCCGACGATGCCCGACTCGATGCCCTCGGCGACGCGCCAGACCCGGGCGAGGTCGCGCGCGTAGAAGTACGCCGCGAGGCCGAACTCGGTGTCGTTCGCCATCTGAATCGCCTCCGCCTCGTCCTTGAAGCGGAAGAGCGGCGCGACCGGGCCGAAGGTTTCCTCCCTCGTGACTTTCATCGACGGGTTCACGTTCGCGAGGATGGTGGGCTCGAAGAAGAGCCCGCCGAGCGCATGGCGCTTGCCGCCCGTGACGACCTGCGCGCCTTTCGCGACCGCGTCCGATACGTGCTCCTCGACCTTCTTCACCGCCGCCTCGTCGATCAGCGGCCCGATGGTGACGCCCGGCTCGAGGCCATTGCCGATCTTGAACTTCGCGACCCGCTCGGCGAGCTTCGCCGCGAACGCGTCGTAGACCTTGTCCTGCACCAGAATCCGATTCGCGCAGACGCACGTCTGACCGGCGTTGCGGTACTTCGATGCGATCGCCCCGTCCGCCGCCGCGTCGAGATCGGCGTCGTCGAACACGATGAAGGGCGCATTGCCGCCGAGCTCCATCGAGGTCTTCTTCACCGTGCGGGCGCACTGCTCGAGCAGCACCTTGCCGATCTCAGTCGAGCCGGTGAAGGTGAGTTTGCGCACGAGCGGGTTCGACGTCATTTCACCGCCCACCGCTTTCGCGTTGCCGGTCACGACGCTGAACACGCCCTTCGGCACGCCGGCGCGCTCGGCCAGCTCGGCAAGCGCGAGCGCCGAGAAGGGCGTCGCGGAGGCGGGCTTCGAGACCATCGTGCAGCCCGCGGCGAGCGCCGGGCCGACCTTGCGCGTGATCATCGCCGCCGGGAAGTTCCAGGGCGTGATCGCCACGCACACGCCCACCGGCTGCTTGATGACGACGATGCGCTTGTCGGGCAGGTGCCCCGGGATCGTATCGCCGTAGACGCGGCGCGCCTCTTCGGCGAACCATTCGATGAACGAGGCCGCGTAGGCGATCTCGCCGCGCGACTCGGTGAGCGGCTTGCCCTGCTCGGCGGTCATGATGATCGCGAGGTCCTCCTGGTTCGCCATCATCAGCTCGGCCCATTTGCGCAGGCACGCCGAGCGTTCCTTGGCGGTCTTCGCGCGCCACGCCGGCCACGCGGCATTGGCGGCTTCGATCGCCCGTCGCGTTTCGGCGGCGCCCATGTTCGGAACGGTCCCGAGCACCTCGCCGGTGGCGGGATTGGTGACGGCGAGCGTCTTGCCGCTGTCCGCGTCGCGCCATGCCCCTTCGACGTAGCACTGCTGGCGGAAGAGGGTCCGGTCCTTGAGCTTGAGCGAAGCGAGATCGATCGGAGCGTTCACGAGAATTCTCCTCCACGGGCGGTGTGATCGGGGGCGGCGCGGCTCGAAGGGCGCGCGCGGGCGATGACCGCGAAGTATATGCCCGCGTGCCCAGGCCGGCGCCGCCGCGACGGGTCCTGAAGGCGGGTCCGCTCTCGCCCTGCGCTGCGCCAGGCGGTGGCTATAATGCGCCACTTCCGACGGGCAGCGCGCGGTGCGATGTGGACCGATCTGCCGGGCCACCTGGACCAATGACGCAGGACATCATTCTCGAGACGCGTGGCTTGACGAAGGAGTTCAAGGGCTTCGTCGCGGTCCAGAACGTGTCGCTGCAAGTCCGTCGCGGCACCATCCACGCGCTCATTGGCCCGAACGGCGCCGGCAAGACCACCTGCTTCAACCTGCTCACCCACTTTCTCGAGCCGACGCGCGGCCAGATCTTCTACAACGGCCGCGAGATCACCGGCTCCCGGCCCGCGGCTATCGCGCGCATGGGCCTGGTGCGCTCGTTCCAGATCTCGGCGGTGTTCCCGCACCTGACGGTGCTCGAGAACGTGCGCATCGCCCTGCAGCGGAAGCGCGGCGCCTCGTTCGACTTCTGGCGCTCCGAGCGCGTGCTCGAGCAGCTGAATGCGCGCGCGCGCGAGCTCATCGAAGCGGTCGGCCTGACCGAGTTCACCGGCACCGCCGCGGTGGAGCTGCCCTACGGCAGGAAGCGCGCACTCGAGATCGCCACCACGCTCGCGCTCGACCCCGAGATGATGCTGCTCGATGAGCCCACCGCCGGCATGACGCACGAGGACGTCGAGCGCATTTCCGCGCTGGTGAAGAAGGTGGCCGCGAACCGCACCGTGCTGATGGTTGAGCACAACCTGTCGGTGGTTGCGAATCTATCGGACACCATCACCGTGCTGCAGCGGGGCGAGATCCTCGCCGAGGGCGACTACGCCACGGTGTCGAAGGACCCGCAGGTGATCCAGGCCTACATGGGTTCGGGGCATGGCTGAGGCGCTGCTGCAGGTGAAGGGGCTGCACGCCTGGTACGGCGAATCGCACATCCTGCACGGGGTGGATCTGGAGGTGCGCAAGGGCGAGGTGGTGACGCTGCTCGGGCGCAACGGCGCCGGCAAGACCACCACGCTCAAGTCGGTGATGGGCATGGTCGGGCGCCGCGAGGGCTCGATCGCCTTCGAGGGGCGGGAGATCGGCGCGCTGCCCTCCAACCGCGTGGCGCGCCTGGGCATCGCATTCTGCCCCGAGGAGCGTGGCATCTTTGCCAGCCTGAACGTGGAGGAGAACCTCATGCTGCCGCCCAAGGTGCGCGAGGGCGGGCTGGCGACGGCGCAGATCTTCGAGTTGTTCCCGAACGTGAGGGAGCGCCTCGCCAGCCAGGGCACCAAGCTCTCCGGCGGCGAGCAGCAGATGCTCGCCATCGGCCGCATCCTGCGCACCGGGGCGCGCCTGCTGCTGCTGGACGAGCCCACCGAGGGCCTCGCGCCGGTGATCGTGCAGCAGATCGGGCGCACGCTCGCTCGCCTGAAGGGCGAAGGCTTCACCATCCTGCTGGTCGAACAGAACTTCCGTTTCGCGCAGACGGTGGCCGACCGCCATTACGTCATGGAGCACGGGCGCGTGGTGGACATGATTCCCAATTCCGGGCTCGAGGCGGCGATGCCAAAGCTGCACGAGTATCTCGGCGTATGAACGCAACGCTTTTTCAACAGGAGGCAACGTGAAAATGAATCGCACAATCATCGCGGCGGCCGTCGCCGCGCTGGCCGGCACCGCCCAGGCCCAGATTTCCGACGGCGTGATCAAGATCGGCGTCATGAACGACATGTCCGGCCTGTATGCCGACCTGACCGGCCCGGGCTCGGTGGTGGCGGCGCGCCTGGCCGTGGAGGACTTCGGCGCGGCGAAGAAGGGCATGAAGGTGGAGATCGTTTCCGCCGACCACCAGAACAAGCCCGACGTCGGCTCGACGATCGCGCGCACCTGGTACGACACGGACAAGGTGGACGTCATCGTCGACGTGCCGACCTCGTCGGTGGCGCTGGCGGTCAACCAGATCACGCGGGAGAAGGGCAAGGCGTTCCTGGTGTCCGGTGCGGCGACCTCCGACCTGACCGGCAAAGCCTGCTCGCCCAACACGATCCACTGGACCTACGACACCTGGATGCTGGCTAATGGCACGGGCAGCGCGATCGTCAAGACGGGCGGCGACACCTGGTTTTTCCTGACCGCCGACTACGCGTTCGGGCACGCGCTGGAGCGCGATACCGAAGCGGTCGTGCTGAAGAGCGGCGGCAAGGTGCTCGGCAAGGTGCGCCATCCGTTCCCCGGCAGCGACTTTTCCTCGTTCCTGCTGCAGGCGCAGTCCTCGAAGGCGAAGATCATCGGTCTTGCCAATGCCGGCGGCGACACCATCAACTCCATCAAGCAGGCGTCAGAGTTCGGCATTGTCAAGGGCGGTCAGAACCTCGCCGGCCTGCTGGTGTTCCTCACCGACGTCAAGGCGCTCGGGCTGCAGACTGCGCAGGGCCTGATCTTCACCGAGACGTTCTACTGGGACCAGAACGACGCGACGCGGGCGTTCGCCAAGCGCTTCTCGGCGCAGGCGCCGCGCAACAACTATCCGACGATGATCCACGCGGGCGTGTACTCCGCCGTGCTCCACTACTTGAAGGCGATCGAGGCGGCCAAGACCGACGACGGCACCAAGGTCATCGCGCAGATGAAGGCGATGCCGACCGATGACCCGCTGTTCGGCAAGGGCTCGGTCCGTGCCGACGGGCGCAAGCTGCACGCCGCGCTGCTGGTCGAGGTGAAGAAGCCGAGCGAGTCGACGGGGCCGTGGGACCTGTACAAGATCCGCGCCACGATCCCGGCCGACCAGGCTTTCCGGCCGCTGGCCGACGGCGGCTGCCCGCTGGTGAAGTAGCCGGACAGGCGACGACCGACGCATGACCGAGATCTTCGGCGTCCCGACGCAGGCGCTTTTCGGGCAGCTGCTGATCGGCCTGATCAACGGGTCGTTCTACGCGCTGCTCTCGCTCGGGCTCGCCGTGATCTTCGGTCTGCTCAACATCATCAACTTCACCCACGGCGCCCAATACATGATGGGCGCCTTCGTCGCCTACCTCCTGCTGAATCGCTTCGGGGTCGGCTACTGGTGGGCGCTGCTGGTGGCGCCGATCGTCGTCGGCGCGACCGGCGCGCTGATCGAGCGCACCATGCTGGCGCGGCTCTACAAGCTCGACCACCTGTACGGCCTGCTGCTGACGTTCGGCCTGGCGCTGATGATCCAGGGTCTGTTCCGCCACGAGTACGGCTCCGCGGGGTTGCCGTACCAGATCCCCGCGCAGCTGCAGGGCGGCCAGAACCTGGGCTTCATGTTCCTGCCCAACTACCGCGCGTGGGTCATCATCGCCTCGCTCGCGGTGTGCCTGGGCACCTGGTTCGTGATCGAGCGCACCAAGCTCGGCGCCTACCTGCGCGCCGCGACGGAGAACCCGGCGCTGGTGCAGGCCTTCGGCATCAACGTGCCGCGCATGATCACGCTGACCTACGGCTTCGGCGTGTCCCTGGCGGCGCTGGCCGGCGTGATGGCCGCGCCGATCTACCAGGTCAGCCCGCAGATGGGGGCCGACCTGATCATCGTGGTGTTCGCGGTGGTGGTGATCGGCGGCATGGGCTCGATCATGGGCGCGATCGTCACCGGCTTCGGCCTGGGCGTCATCGAGGGCCTGACCAAAGTGTTCTACCCGGAGGCGTCCAACACCGTGATCTTCATCATCATGGCGATCGTGCTGATGATCCGGCCGGCGGGTCTGTTCGGGGCGGCGAAATGACGCATCAGCGCGTCGCGCTCGCCGTGATGATCGCGTTCTTCGCGCTGGCGCCGGCGGTGATCTACCCGCTGTTCCTGATGAAGGTGATGTGCTTCGCGCTGTTCGCCTGCGCCTTCAACCTGCTGATCGGCTACGGTGGGCTGCTGTCCTTTGGCCACGCCATGTTCTTCGGGAGCGCCGGCTACATCTCGGCGCACGCGGCGAAGGTTTGGGGCTTCAACCCCGAGTTCGCCATCCTTGCGGCGGTCGCGGCGGCCGCCCTGCTCGGGCTGGGTACCGGCCTGATCGCCATCCGGCGCCAGGGCATCTACTTCGCGATGATCACGCTGGCGCTGGCGCAGATGGTGTTTTTCTTCTGCGTGCAGGCGCCGTTTACCGGCGGCGAGGACGGCATCCAGGCGGTGCCGCGCGGGCGCCTGTTCGGCTTGATCGACCTCGCGTCCGTGGCGAACATGTACGTGCTGGTGTTCGCGATTTTTGTGGGCGGCTTCCTGCTCATCTATCGCATCATCCAGTCGCCCTTCGGCCAGGTGCTCAAGGCGATCCGCGAGAACGAGCCGCGCGCGATTTCGCTCGGCTTCGACACCGACCGCTACAAGCTGCTCGCGTTCGTGCTGTCGGCAGCGCTCGCCGGGCTCGCCGGGGGCACCAAGGCGCTCGTGTTCCAGCTTGCCTCCCTTACCGATGTGCATTGGACCATGTCGGGCGAGGTGGTGTTGATGACGCTCGTCGGTGGCCTGGGCACGGTCTTCGGTCCGGTGGTGGGCGCCCTGGTCATCGTCGCGATGGCGAACTACCTGGCGCAGCTCGGCGCCTGGGTGACGGTGGTGCAGGGCGCGATTTTCGTCATCTGCGTGCTCACCTTCCGTCGCGGCGTGATCGGCGAGATCGCGCACTGGCTCAAGAAGCCGCTCTAGGCGCATGACATCGGCCACGCGCATTCGCGACCTCCTTGTCGCCCAGCGCGTCGTTCCAGTGCTGCGCCTCGGCTCGACTGCCAACACGATCCGCGCCGTCGATTGCCTGCGCGAGGCGGGATACAGCACCTTCGAGATCACGCTCACGACGCTCGGCGCGGTCGAGCTGATCGCGGAGCTGCACGCACGCCTGGGCGCGACCGTGACCGTGGGGGCCGGCACCGTCACCGACCTCGACGCCGCGCGGCGCTGCGTCGACGCGGGCGCGCAGTTCCTCGTGTCGCCGTGCGTCGTATCCGGGCTCGCCGCCCTCGCGCACGAAGCGGGCCGCGCCGCGCTGATCGGCGGCTTCACGCCGACCGAGATCCTCGCTGCCCACCGCGAGGGCGCCGACATCGTGAAGGTGTTCCCCGCGTCGGTGGGCGGGCCCGGGCATCTCGGTGCGCTGCACGCCGTCTTCCCCCACGTGCTGCTCTGCCCGACCGGCGGCGTCACGCTCGAGAACATGAAGAGCTACTTCACGGCCGGCGCCGCGCTGGTCGGCATCGGCAACAACCTCCTGGACCAGGCGGCGCTCGCCGCCGGCGATATCGCGCGGGTGATCGCGGGTGCGCGGCGCTTTCTCGACATGACGGTGTCCGCAGCATAACCGCGGACATCCTCGCTATCGGCTTGGCGGCGGCAGCGTTCGACCCGATGCGCCCCGGGTAGCGACGCCGACGGGCGCGGCGCGCCGCGCCCCAATCAGCGCCCGCCGGTGCGGTTGCGGCTCGCAGCGAGATAGGAGTCCTCGGTCGACAGGACGTGCTCGCGCAGCGTGGACTCGGCGCGGCGCACGTCGCCCTCGGCGATCCGAGCGACGATTCGCGCGTGGTTCTGCTGGCAGTGTTCCACCTGCTCGTCGCCGACCGGGAGGCGATAACGCAACGCCTCGATGCGGTGACCGACGAGGCCGTATGCGGCGATGAGGTGGCGGTTCCCGCAGGCGTTCACGATCGCCTCGTGAAACTCGGTGTCGAGCGCATGGACGCGGCGCGGGTCGAAGCCCTTGCCTTTGGGCATCCGGGCGAGATTGGCCTTCAGCGCCTCGACGAGACCGTCCCGATCGAGGCGCATCGAGAGTCCGAGCGCCTCCGTCTCGATGATCTCGCGGAACGCGGTCAACTCCTTCACCTCGTCGGCTCTCAGGGTGAACACGAACGTGCCGCGCTGCGGCTGGATGTCGACCAGCCCATCCATTTTGAGCCGGAGCAGTGCCTCGCGGACCGGCGTCTTGGAGATGCCGAGGTTGACCGCGAGCGCGGCCTCCGAAAGCTGCTCTCCGAAGGCGAGCCCGCCCTCGACGATCGCGGCACGGATCCGCTCTACCGCGAGGTCGGTGAGGCTCTTCGGGCGGTCGAGCTTGGCTTCGATCGGCATCTTGCTTTCGCCATCTGACATCTGATATCTTAGATGGCAATACCGGCGGGTGCAAGGCCTCGCCGAAGGAGGAGGGACATGGAGGACGAGCACGCAGCGCTGCCGCGGTCTGGCGCGCTCGCCGCTGCCGAGGACTGGTTCGTGAAGCTCAACCAGTGGCTCGTCATCGGGCTGATGGGCACGATGGCGTTGCTCGTCTTCGTCAATGTCGTCTCCCGCTACGTCTTCAACTATTCGATCATCTGGGTCGAGGAACTGACCCAGTATCAGATGATTTGGATCGCCTACCTCGGCGCCGGGCTGGCGTTTCGCGAGGGGCGGCATGTCGCGGTCGACACGATCCAGGATTTGCTTCCCGCGCGGCTGCGGCGCTTCGTCCGGATCCTCATCTGGTTCGCGATCGCCGCCTTCCTCGTCACGCTGACGATCCTGGGCTTCCAGATCGCCGCGTTCACCTGGAACCAGGAGACGCCGGTCATGAATATCCCGACCGGCATCCCCTATCTCGCGATACCGATCGGCGCCGCGGTGTTCTTGCTGCATGCGATCCTGTTCTGGCGGGACTTCGTCGAGCGGCGTTTCGAGCACTGGGAAGACCCGGCCGCGGAGGAGCTGCACTAGATGGCCGCTGCCCTCTTCGCAGTGTTCGTCGTCGGCCTGCTCATCGGCCTGCCGATCGCCATCGCGATGGGCGCGGCAGGGCTGGTCGCACTCGTGGTGGAGGGCAAGCTCTCGCTCCTCTCGGTCCCGCAGCGGTTCTTCGACGGCATCAATTCGTTTCCGCTCATGGCGGTGCCATTCTTCATCCTGGCCGCTGATCTCATGACCGCGAGCGGCATCACGACCGCGCTCCTGCGCTTCTCGAACTCGCTGGTGGGACACATCCGCGGCGGTCTCGGCCACGTGAACGTCGTGACCTCGATGCTCTTTGCCGGAATCAGCGGTTCGGCGCTCGCTGACGCAGCCGGTCCCGGCGCGGTCGAAATGCGCATGATGGAGAAGGGCGGTTACGACAAGTACTATGCCGCGGCCCTCTCGGCGGCGACCGCGACCATCGGCCCGATCATCCCACCGTCGATCATCATGGTGATATACGCGTTGACCGATAGTCGGGTGACCGTGGCGGGCCTGTTCCTCGCCGGTGTGATCCCGGGGATCCTGCTCGGCCTCGCGCTGATGGCGATGAACCACTGGATCTCGATTCGGCGCGGATACGGCGCTGCACACGACCGCATGACGTGGGGCGAGCGGTTGATCGCGCTCTGGAAAGCGATGCCAGTATTGCTCATGCCCGCGATCATCATCGCCGGCATCCTCACCGGACTCTTCACACCGACCGAGGCCTCGGCGGTCGCGGTCTTCTACGCGCTGTTCGTGGGGGTGTTCGTCACCCGAACCCTGAACACGCGCATCATCTCGAAAGTCCTTCTCCAGAGCGGCCTGGTCACTTCCGCGGCCCTGCTCATTGTGTCGATGGCGTCACTCTTCGCGTGGCTTCTCACGCTGCTGCAGATTCCGCAGACGATCGCCTCCGCCATTGGCGGGCTGTCCAAGGACCCGGTCGCCATCATGCTCATCGTGATGGTCTTCGTGCTGGTCTGCGGCCTGTTCATCGACACGCTCCCGGCGGTGATCATCCTCGTGCCTGTCCTCGCGCCGCTCTCCGACCAGTTCGGCATCAACCCGCTGCATTTCGCAATGGCGATCGTGCTGAACTTGACGGTAGGGCTCGTCACCCCGCCCGTCGGGGGCGTGCTGTTCGTCATGACTTCGGTCGGCCGCTTGCGTTTCGAACTGCTTTCGAAAGCGATCCTGCCCCTGCTCGCCGCCGAAGTCGTCGTCGTACTCGCAGTCGTACTATTCCCCGCACTGAGCACCACCGTACCGGGGTGGTTCGGTTATACCCGTTGAACGCCACCACATGACGCAAAGGAGGACCCCATGAAGCTCAAGCCTGCAGCCCTGATCGCCGCCGCGATCGCCGCCCTCGCGCTCGGCGCGCCGCTCGCGCACGCGCAAAAGACACTGAAGTACGCGCACTTCCAGCCCGCAAAGGACGACCAGCCGAAACACGTCGCCGCGCTCGCGTTCAAGGAGCACGTCGAGAAGGCCACCAACGGCTCGATCAAGGTCGAGATCTACCCGGCCGGCCAGTTCGGCAAGGACCAGCCGACGATGGAGGGCCTGAAGCTCGGTACCCTCGAACTCGCAGTCGCCCACGACGGCGCGATCGCCACCGTACACAAGCAGATCGGCGTGCTGGGCATCCCGTTCCTGTACGAAAACCACGAGCACGCCTGGCGCGTGTACGACTCGAGGTGGAAGGACGACTTCTCGGCCGACATGATCAAGAAGACCGGCATCCGTATGCTCGGCGTGGCCGACAACGGCGTGCGGCACTTCACCAACAGCCAGAAGCCGATCCAGACGCCCGCCGACATGAAGGGCATGAAGATCCGCATCCAGCCTTCGCCGGTGTTCAAGGCGCTCGTGGAGTCGCTCGGTGCGTCCGCGTCGGCGATTCCCTGGGCCGAGCTGCCGACCGCGCTGCAGCAGAGGGTGGTCGACGGTCAGGAGAACGGGGTGACGAACATCCTCGCGGCGAGCCTCTATCAGCACCAGAAGTTCGCGACCCTCGACGGCCATGTCTGGTCGATCCACGCCTACCTGATCAACGAGCGCTTCTATCAAGGCCTCACGCCGACCGAGAAGAAGGCGGTCGACGAGGGCGCGCAGAAAGCCGTCGCGATCCATCGGAAGATGACAAGCGACCAGGACAAGAACGCCAAGCAGATCCTCGAGAAGGTCGGCATGCAGGTCTACACGCCGACCGTCGCGCAGATCGGCGAGTTCAAGAAGCTCGCGCAGCCTCCGGTGAAGCAGTGGGCGGAGAAGGAGATTGGCAAGGAGTACGTCGACAGCCTGTTCAAGGCGATCGACTCGACCAAGAAGTGACCCGTCTCGTCGTCGTCGTCGACAGCGGCTACGACTCGTACGACATCGAACGGCGCATCCTCGCGCCGTTCGATGTCGAGGTTGTTCTGCGCGCCTGCGATCGCGACGAGGCGAAAGTCATCGAAGCGGTGCGCGACGCCGATGCCGTGCTAGTGCGCGAGTCGCCGGTGACCGCGCGCGCGGTCGCGGTCATGACTCAATGCAAGGCCATCGTCCGGTACGGGATCGGCGTGGACAACATCGATCAGCGGGCCGCCCGCGAGCGGCGAATCTACGTCGCCAACGTGCCCGACTACGGCGCGGAGGAAGTGAGCGACCAGGCCATTGCGTTGCTGCTCGCCGTTGTGCGTCGCGTTGCGGCGCGCGACCGGGCGGTGCGCGCTGGCGCGTGGAACATCTCCCGGAACGAGAAGATGTATCGCGTCGCAGGACGCACGCTTGGGCTGGTCGGCTACGGTCGCATCGCACGCACCTTCGAGCGCAAGATGCGGGGGATGGGGGTCGAGCGAGTGCTGGTCTACGATCCGTTCGTGCGGGATGCGTCGGGCGCGGAGGTCGTCGACCTGGACACGCTGTGCCGCGAAGCCGACTACGTCTCGATCCATGCTCCGCTCACGCCGGAGACGCATCACCTGATCGACGCCGGCCGGCTCGGCCTGATGAAACCCACCGCGGTTCTGGTGAACACCGCCCGCGGGCCGCTGATCGACGAGGCGGCATTGATCGAGGCGCTACGCGAGCGGCGCATATTCGGGGCCGGCATCGATGTCTACGAGAGCGAGCCGCCGCGTCCTGGCCACCCGCTGTTCCTGCTCGACAACGTTGTGCTGTCCGACCACAACGGCTGGTACTCCGAGGAGTCGGTCGCGGAGCTCCAGACGAAGGCCGCGGAAGAGGTGGCGCGCGTGCTTCGCGGCGACCCCCCGAAGCACTGGCTGAACCGGTGGGCCTGATGAACCCGCATTGCAACCGTGTCGCCGACGCCGCTGCGCTCGCGTCAGGCGACTTCGAGCGCGTGATCGCTCACGCGCGAAACTTTTCCGAATCGCCATGAGGAGTCTCGAATGAACCTGCACGAACTCGTCGCCGGCTTCCGCTCCGTCGCCATCGCGTCGATCGCCGACAGCGTGGACAAGACCGCCGGCCGCCGCGGTTATCTCGACCATGACATCCGCCCACGCGTCAACGACCGGCGAGTTGTCGGCCCAGCGGTCACAGTGCGTGAGGGCCCCGAGCCAAATGCCGGGCCGCCGCAGCACGCGCTCGACCTCATCGATACTGCCCAACCCGGCAGCGTAATGGTGATCGCGATTGACGGCGAGCCGAACGTTGCGATCTGGGGAGGTCTGATGACCGCCGGAGCGTTTGCGCGCGGCTTTGCCGGCGCGATCCTCGACGGCGGCGTACGCGACGTGAGCGAGATCAGGCGCGACTACGACTTCCCAGTGTTCGCACGTTCGATTTCGCCGGGCAGCACCGTCGGACGATTCAAGACGCTCGGCGGCAACATTCCGGTGAAGATCGGCCCAGTCGAGATCTACCCCGGCGACATCATGGTGGCCGACGGCGACGGCGCGGTTTGCGTGCCGCGCACGCACGCTGAGGCGGTGCTCAGGATGGCCCAGGAAATCGACGCCCGGGAGGCGGAGCAGGCGAAATTGATCGTGCAGGCCAAGTCGCTCAAGGAAGGGCTGGCGAAGTACGGTCGCATCTGAGGTTGCCGCGATGAGTGCAGTCAATATCGTCTCCATCGGCGAGCCGATGGTGGAGTTCAACCAGACGAAGCCGGGCGACCCGCACTATCTCCAGGGTTTCGGCGGCGACTCGTCGAACATGACCCTCGCCGCGGCACGCTCGGGGGCGCGCACCGCGTACGTCACGCGACTCGGCGACGACGAGTTCGGGCGCATGTTCCTCGGGTTGTGGCAGGCCGAAGGCATCGACGCGTCGGGCGTCGGCATCGACCCGCAGGCGCACACGGGGGTCTACTGGGTGAGTCACGGTCCGCAGGGGCACGTGTTCAGCTACCTGCGCGCCGGCTCTGCGGCGAGCCGGATGACGCCGGCGGACCTGCCCCGCGACATGATCCGGGCCGCGAAGTTCGTCCACGCTTCGGGGATCAGCATGGCGATCTCGGCGAGCGCGGCCGACACGGTGCTCGCGGCGTTCGAGGCGGCGCGGTCGGCTGGCGCCAAGGTCTCGTTTGACTCGAACCTGCGGCTCAAGCTCTGGCCGATCGCGCGCGCGCGGGCGATGATCGGCGCGGCGGCTGGCCTCGCCGACTACTTCTTTCCGAGCATCGAGGACGCGCGCGCCCTGAGCGGCCTGGAGTCGCCCGACGCAAACATCGACTGGGCGCACCGCCTCGGCGCGCGGACGGTGTTTCTCAAGCTCGGACCCGAAGGCGTAATCGTGAGCGACGGGGCGAAGCGCGAGCGCATCGCCGGCCGCAACGTGGACGCCGTCGACGCGACCGGTGCCGGCGACTGCTTCTGCGGGGCGACGCTCGCGCGGCTCTGCGCGGGCGATGCCGCCTTCGAAGCGGCCCGCTACGCGAATGCGGCCGCGGCGCTCGCGACCACAGGCTTCGGCGCCGTGGCGCCGCTGCCGCGGCCCGAGGCGGTGCGCGCGCTGCTCGCTGAGCGACCGGTATGATTGCGCCCGCCAAATTGCCGGAGACGCTCGCATGAACGCACCGCTCATCCTCCCTTCCGCCGGTATCCAGCCGGAGATCGCGATCAAGGCGATCCCCGACGACGAGCGCGTCTGGGTGCCGCAGGCGAAGGACGTGTGGTTTCGCCCGCTGCTGCTCAACACCGTCACCGGCGGCTGGTGCAACCTGCTGCGCGTGCGCAAGAGCGGCGTGCTTCACCGCCACCGCCATCCGATGCTCGTCGTCGGCTACGTGATTAAGGGGAAGTGGCGCTACCTCGAGCACGACTGGGTCGCGACCGAGGGCAGCTTCGTCTACGAGCCGCCGGGCGAGATCCACACGCTCGTCGTGCCCGACGACGTCCCGGAGATGATCACGTTCTTCAACATCGCGGGCGCGATGATCTACCTCGACGAGCAGGGACGGCAGACCGAGTACGAGGACGTGTTCTCCAAGATCGAGATGTGTCGCAAGCACTATGTCGAGGCCGGCCTCGGCGCGGGCTACGTCGACCAGTTCGTGCGGTGAAGTTCGGCATCCCAGACCTCTCGAAAGCGCTCGACGCGGGGCTGCTCAAGACCGTCGAGGCGCTGCTGCGCGCCGGCCAGTTCCATCGCGTCGCGAACCTCGTCGCCGCCAGCGAGCCGGTCGCGAATTTCGCGTTGCGCCGGATGCGCGAGCTCGTCGACGATCCGCTGCTCGTCGCGCGCGACGGCGGCCTGCAGCTCACCAAGCGCGCGCAGCGCCTGGCGGCACCGTTCCGCGACCTGCTGGAGCGCATCGGCGAGGTGCTCGCGGGTCGCGACGTGTTCGACCCGGCGTTCTGCGAACAGACGTTTCGCATCGCGGCGAGCGACTATGCGTCGTTTGTCGTCGGTCCGGCGCTCGTCCGTGCGCTGTCGCAGGCGGCACCCCGTGCGGCCCTTACTTTCGAATCGTTCGAGCCGGCCCGCGCCCGCAACGGCCTGGAAAGCGGGGAGATCGACCTCGTGGTGGCGACGGGTCTGCGCGGCGGGGCCAGAAAGCTGCGGTCGGAGACGCTCTTCGCCGAACGGTTCGCGTGCATCGCCCGGAAGGACCATCCCCGGGTGGCGAAGCGGTTGACGGCGACCGCCTACGCGGCCGAACGTCACGTCGTCGTTCATGCGCCGGCCGGCGCCGCGAAGGCCGATCCCGCGCTCGCCGATCCGGGGCGCAAGCGCCGCGCCGGCGCGACCGTCGCGCACTTCCTCCTCGCGCCCGAGATCGTCGCACACTCCGAGCTGATCGCAACGCTCCCCGAGCGCGTTGCGGAGCGATTCGCGGCGCGCTATCCGCTCGTCGTGCATCGCTCGCCGGTGCGTCCGGCGGGCTTCACGCTAGCGATGACCTGGAGCGTGCGCAGCGACGACGAGCCGGCGCAGCGCTGGCTGCGCGGGCTCGTGGGCGAGTTGGCGGCGGAGACCTGACCGTCGCGGTCAGAAGGCGGAGTCGGGCCGGAAGTTGGGCGCGCGCTTTTCCTTCAGCGACGCCATTCCTTCCTTCACGTCCGGGCCGGTGAAGCCGAGAAACTCGAGCGCGAGCGAGGCGTCGAAGCTCGGCCCCGCCATGCGCAGCCAGTTGTTGAGGCTGTACTTCGTCCAGCGGATCGCCGACTGCGAGCCGAGCGCGAGCTTCTTCGCGACCTCGAAGGCCTTCGGCACCAGTTCCGCGTCCTCCACCGCGAGCGACACGAGGCCGATGCGCTCGGCCTCCTCGCCGCTGACCGTCTCGCAGAGCAGCAGGTAGTACTTCGCCTTGGCCATTCCACAGAGCAGCGGCCACACGATCGCGGCATGATCGCCCGCCGCGACGCCGAGGCGCGTGTGGCCGTCGATGATGCGCGCGGTCCGGGTGGCGATCGAGATGTCGGCGAGCAGGCCGGCGACCAGGCCCGCGCCGACCGCCGGGCCGTGCATCGCGGACACGATCGGCTTCGAGCAGTTGATGACGTTGTAGACGAGATCGCGCGCTTCGCGCCAGACGCGCACGCGCGCGTCGAAGTCGCCGATCATGTCCTCGATCAGCTTCATGTCGCCGCCGGCGGAGAAGCCCTTGCCCTCGCCGCGCAGGATCGCGACGCGCGTCTCCGGGTCCTTGTCGACGTCGAGCCACACCTCCGCGAGCTCGCGATGCAGCACGCGATCGGCGGTCGAGAGCTTGCCCGGCGCACCCATGACGATCTCGAGGATGCCGTCGGGGTGGCGCTTGATCGTGAGGCGCTCGTAGCGTGCGTAGGGGTCGGTCATGGGGAGTGGTCCGCTCTCAGTTGAGTGTCGCCGGCAAGTGCCGGAATCCGCGAAAGCGCACACGCCGGTCGCGCTCCGGCGCGCCGTCCAGCGCGATCTTCGGATAGCGCGCGAGCAGGCGCCCGAACGCGATCCGCCCCTCCAGTCGCGCGACGTTCATTCCGGCGCAAGCGTGCGCACCCTGCCCGAACGCGACGTGGCGATTCGGGTTGCGACCCACGTCGAGGCGGTCGGGATCGGGGAACTGCGCCGGATCGCGATTCGCCGCGCCGACGCCGAGCGTCAGGAAGGTGCCGGCCGGGAACGCGCGTCCGCCGATCTGCATCGTCGCCGTTGTCACGCGATTGTTGAGCTGCAGCGGGCTCTCGTAGCGCAGCAGCTCTTCCACCGCGGTACCCACGAGCGCCGGATCGCGTGCCAGGCGCTCGAGCTCGCCGCGGTGCGTCATCAGCGCGTGCATCCCGTTGCCGATCAGGTTGGTCGTGGTCTCGTGGCCGGCGTTCAGCAGGAAGATGCAGTTGTGGAAGAGCTCTTTCTCGGTGAGCCGCTCGCCGTCGGGCTCGCCCTGGATGAGCCGCGTGAGCACGTCGGCCTCGGGATCGCCGGGATGCTTGCGCCGTTCCGCGCAGAGCACCGCGAGGTAGTCGAGAAACTCGGTCGTCGCGCGATTCGCCCGATCGAGAATCTCCGCGCCCGGCGCGGGCTCGAGCGCCGACAGGATCGCGAGCGACCACGCGCGCAGGGGGCCGCGCTCGAGCTTCGGGACATCGAGGAGGTTGCCGATCACCTCGACCGGAATCTGCGCCGCGAAGTCCTCGATCAGGTCGACGCGGCTGCGCCCGGCCATGCGGTCGAGCAGGCCGTCGACCAGCGCGATCAGTCCCCGTTCCATGCGCGCGATCGCACGCTGGTTGACCGCGCCCACGATCAGCCGCCGCACGCGCGTGTGCAGCGGCGGGTCGTTGAAGACGAGGCTGGTGGTGTGATGCTCGTAGATTGGACCGTCGCCGAGCTTGGGCTTGAACTCGCGCTTCTTGTCCGAGCTCGCGCGCGGGTCGCGGTAGACCGCAACGACGTCTTCGTGGCGGGTCAGGAAGAACGAGCCCGGCGCGAGCTCGTGCACCGGATCGTGCGCACGGAGCGCCGCGTAGTAGGGATACGGATCGTCGATGAAGTCCGGCGGGACGTCCGTGAGCCGGAAAGCCCGTGCCTCGGGCGCGGCGCGCTTCATTCAGAACGTCCCGGGGTAGGCTCCGCCGTCGATCAGGAAGTTCTGGCCCGTTACGAAGCCCGCCTGCGCGCTGCAGAGGTATGCGCAGGCGTCGCCGAACTCCGCCGCGTCGCCTTGCCGCCCAGCCGGAATCGTCTTGAGGCGTTCGGCGAGCGCCTCTTCCACCGAAATGCCGCGGTCTTTGGCGATGGCGGACAGCGTCGAGCGGTTGCGATCGGTGGAAAAGAACCCGGGCAGAAGGTTGTTGATCGTCACGTTGTGCTTGACGGTCTGGCGCGCGAGCCCGGCGATGAAACCCGTGAGGCCGGCCCGCGCGCCGTTCGAAAGCCCGAGCACCTGGAGCGGGGCCTTTACCGCGCTCGAGGTGATGTTGACCACGCGGCCGAATTTCTTCGCGATCATGTGATCGACGGTGGCCTTGATCAGCTCGATCGGCGTGAGCATGTTGGCGTCGATCGCCTTGAGCCAGTCTTCGCGCGACCAGTTGCGGAAATCGCCCGGCGGCGGCCCGCCGGCGTTGTTGATCAGGATGTCCGGCTGCGGGCAGGCCGCGAGGAGCTGGGCGCGCCCGTCGGCGGTGGTCACGTCGAGCGCGAGCGCGGTGACTTTCACGCCGAACGCCTTGCGGATCTCGCCCGCAGTCTGCTCGAGCGCTTCCTTGCCGCGCGCGCAGATCGTCAGATCGACGCCTTCCCTTGCCAGCGACCACGCACACGCGCGGCCGAGGCCCTTGCTCGCTGCACAGACGATTGCGGACTTTCCCTTGATGCCGAGATCCATTGCTGCTCCTGACTTGGGGTTGTGATTAGCGTCGCTTGCCGCCGAGGATCGAGCCGAGGATGCCGCGCGTGATCTCGCGGCCGAGCGAGGAGGCCACCGACCGCGCTGCGCTCTTCGCCGCCGCGTCGAGCACGCCTTCCTTGCGCCCGCCGCGCGGACCGGTCTTGCCGAGCAGGACCTCGGACAGCACGTCCATCATCCCGCCGCCCTTTTCGGCTTCCGCGGGCGCGGCCTTGCCGCCGGCGGTCGGCCGTTCCTGCGCGCCGGCCGCGGCCTGCAGCTTCTCGAACGCCGACTCGCGGTCCACCGCCTTCTCGTAGTGTCCGGCCACGAGCGACGACGCGACGATCTTCTTGCGCTCCTCCGGCGTGATCGGCCCGATCTTCGAGTGCGGCGGGGCGATGAACGCGCGCTCGACCACGGTCGGCCGCCCCTTCTCGTCGAGCATCGACACCAGGGCCTCGCCGACGCCGAGCTCGGTGATCGCCTTCTCGGTGTCGATCTTCGGGTTCTGGCGCAGCGTCTGGGCGGCCGTCTTCACCGCCTTCTGATCCTTGGGCGTGAACGCGCGCAGCGCATGCTGCACGCGGTTGCCGAGCTGCCCGAGCACGCTCTCCGGAATGTCGAGCGGGTTCTGCGTCACGAAATACACGCCGACGCCCTTGGAGCGGATCAGCCGCACCACCTGCTCGATCTTCTCCACGAGCGCCTTCGGGGCGTCGGCAAAGAGCAGGTGCGCCTCGTCGAAGAAGAACACCATCTTCGGCTTCTCCACGTCGCCGACCTCCGGCAGCTGCTCGAACAGCTCCGAGAGCATCCACAGCAGGAAGGTCGAGTAGAGCTTCGGCGAGTTCATCAGCTTGTCGGCGGCGAGCACGTTGACCATGCCGCGGCCCTTGCGGTCGGTCTGCATCATGTCGCCGATGTCGAGCATCGGCTCGCCGAAGAACTCCTCCGCGCCCTGGTGCTCGAGCTCGAGCAACCCGCGCTGGATCGCGCCGATCGAGGCAGTGGAAACGTTCCCGTACGTGGTCTTGAACTTGGCCGCGTTGTCGCCGACGAACTGCGACATGGCGCGCAGGTCCTTCAGGTCGAGGAGCGCGAGCCCGTTGTCGTCGGCGATCTTGAACACGAGCGTCAGCACGCCCTGCTGGACGTCGCTCAGGTTGAGGAGCCGGCCGAGCAGGAGCGGCCCCATGTCGGAGACCGTGGCGCGCACCGGATGGCCCTGCTCCCCGTACACGTCCCAGAACGTCACCGGGCAGCCTTCCCACTTTGGCTCGTCGAGCTTCAGCATCGCGAGCCGCTCCTTCATCTTCGGCGAGGCCGAGCCGG
>Ga0105107_10000524_pt1 | contig 24448 bp, 22 predicted proteins | sample PPLLaktember2015_6_FD_79335 | JGI IMG/M metagenome (GOLD analysis project Ga0105107, IMG submission 79335) | Freshwater sediment microbial communities from Prairie Pothole Lake near Jamestown, North Dakota, USA - PPLs Lake P8 Core (1) Depth... | ecosystem: Environmental > Aquatic > Freshwater >... | reverse complement strand
GCCTGCGGCAGCCGGGCCCAGCGCGGCGATCCGGCCGTTGCGGATCCCGACAAACCCCGGGGAAAAGATGTCAAAGTCGGGGTTGACGGTCAGCACGATGCCGTTGTGAATCAGGGTGTCGTAAGTCATCAAACGCCTTTTGGGGATTTCAGCCGGACCCGCCGCCGCTGCGTTATTTAGGGTGCAGGGTCAGCGGGATGCGGCCCCGATTTGGGTTGCAATCGCCCGCACGTCCGCGGTGATCCGCTCGAGATCCAGGGTCCGGAGTTCGCGCTTTTCCATGACCAAGCGCCCGTTGATGACAACCGTGTCCACGTCGCCGCCGCGCGCGGCGTACACCAGGTGCGAGGCCGGGTGGTAGAGCGGGGTCAGGTGGGGCTTGCGGCAGTCGATGACGATCAGATCGGCCCGTTTACCGGGTTCCAGGGAGCCGGTGATCGCCTCCAGGCCCAGGGCGCGGGCGCCGTCGATGGTGGCCATTTTCAACACCTGTTCGGCCGGCAGGGCGGTGGGGTCCAGGGTGGCCACCTTGTGCAGTTTGGCGGCCGTGTCCATTTCCAGAAAGAGGTCCAGGTCGTTGTTGCTGGCGCACCCGTCGGTTCCCAGGGCGACGCACAGGCCGGCAGCCAAGAGCGCCGGGACCGGGGCGATCCCCGAGGCCAGCTTCATGTTGCTCTCCGGGTTGTGGGCGATCTTGACATCCGCCGCTTGCAGAAGGGCGATATCCTCGGGGGTCAGCTGGACGCAGTGGCAGGCCAGCAGGTTGGGGGCCAGGATCCCGAGATGCGCCAGATGGCCCACCGGCGTGCGGCCATAGCGCGACCTGATCTGGGCCACCTCGCCGGCCGTTTCCGAAAGGTGGGTGACCAGCGGCAGATGGAGTTCACGGGCCAGATCGGCCGCCCGGCAGAGCAGATCGGGTGCGCACAGGTAGGGCGAATGGGGCTCCACTGCAACCCCGATCAGGGGGTCGCCGGCCCACTTGGCGGCCATGCGGCGGGTATAGGCCAGCCCGTTTTCCGGGACGCCGTAATTGGGCGAAGGAAAGTCAAAGAGCACTTCACCCACCACCGCCCGCAGGCCGGCTGCATGCGCGGCACGCGCGACGGCCTCCTCGAACAGGTACATGTCGCAGAAACAGGTGGTTCCCGAAAGGATCATTTCGGCGCAGCCCAGCAGGGCGCCCTTGGTGACCATCTCAGGGGTGAGGCGGGCTTCGGCCGGGAAAATGTGGTCGTTCAGCCAGGTCATCAGGGGAAGGTCGTCGGCCAGCCCCCGGAAACAGGTCATGGCGGCATGCGTGTGGGCGTTGACCAGCCCGGGCATGATGATGCCGCCGTGGGCATCGATGACCTTTTTGGCCTGGACCCCGGCCAGGCGTTCGGCCGGCGCGGCCGCCAGGATGCGATCGCTGGCAATCGCCACCGCCCCGTCATCGATCCGGGTGCCGGCGGCGTCCATGGTCAGAACGGTGCCGTGAGTGACCAGAATATCGGCGGCAGGCAGCATGCGGATTTTTTTCTTTTCGGTCAAAGGGTTTTTCAGGAGGAGGTCTCAGGCGCCGGAGAGCTCGGCCGCGATCCCCGAGAAAATTCGGCCCAGGTGCGGCGCCGCCTTTTCGGCCACCGCGACGATCGCCTCGACGGTTGCCGGGGCCGGGTGGTCCGGGTCGTTGAGATTCGTAATGGTGGAGACCCCGAGGACCCGTGTGCCCCCATGGACGGCGGTGATGGTCTCCTGGATGGTGGACATGCCGACGGCATCGGCTCCGATGGTTTTGAGGAATCGGATTTCAGCCGGGGTTTCCAGCGAAGGCCCCTTGAGGCCGGCGTAGACCCCGTGGGTCATAGGGATGCCCGCCGTCGCCGCGGCTTTTCGCGCGGCTGCGGCCAAGGCCGGATCGTACACCCGGCTCATGTCCGGAAAGCGGAGCCCCCAGCGGTCGAAATTGGGTCCGACCAGCGGGTTTTCGCCGGTCAGGTTGATGTGGTCGGTTATCAGCATCAGGTCGCCCGGGCGAAAAGACGGGTTCAGGCCCCCGGCGGCATTGGACAGAAGAAGGGTGTCAACCCCCAGGGTCTGAAGCACGCGCACGGGAAAGGCCACCGCCAGCGGGGTGTAGCCTTCGTAGAGGTGGAAGCGGCCCTGAAGCGCCAGGGTGGGTGTTCCGGCCAGGGTGCCGTACAGCAGGCGGCCGGGGTGGCCCTGAACGGTGGCGGCCGGGAAGTGGGGAATATGACTGTAAGGCAGCGCGGTGGCGACCGTCAGGCCGCCGGTCACGGCGCCGAGGCCGGTTCCCGTCATCAACCCCAGGCGGGGGGGGGCGCCCAAGCGCGCAGCGATGAAGTCGGCGGCCTCCTGAACGTGAAGCTGATAGGTTGCGAACGGTGTTCCGCTCTCTTCTGGCACGCGGCGGCCTCCTTGGCGGGCGGGTTGGCGTGTTTTGAAAACCGGCGGCACTATAATTCATGGCTCCCCAACCGTCAACCCGACATTCAGGCGGCTGCAGGCGCAACTCCCGGGTCCCGGGCGCCCTGTTTTGCGAAACGCTTGCAATTGACTTTCGACTGGGTTTGTGAAAGAGTGCGCCTCACAATTATGCAATGAATATCCGGCCTTGGGGCAGCGATTCGGTTCTCGGGGCGTTTTTTGGGTAGGGCCGCCGATGGTTTAAGTGGCAGCGGAATCATTGCCGTGCCGTTCCCCGTATAGAAAGTGCAACCCGATTACGATGAAAATATCTGAAATCAAGGACATATTAAAGGCTGAAGTGCTGGCCGGTGAAGATCATCTGGACGATGTGGTGGTGGGCGGCGGCGCCGCCGATCTGATGGAGGATGTTCTCTCGGCGGTTGCCAAGGGCGCCGTTCTGCTGACGGGATTGAATTCGCATCAGGTTATCCGAACCGCCAAAATCGCCGGTGTGGGCGCCGTTGTTTTTGTCCGCGGCAAAAAACCGACCAGCGACCTGATTGCGCTTGCCCAAGAATTCCATCTGCCGCTGCTGCTGACGAGCCACACGCTGTTTGTCTCCTGTGGGCGGCTCTATATGAACGGCCTGCGGGGCTTGGACGGTTCCTGGTAGCCGTCCAAGACGGCGGAAGCTGCAAAATCGACCGGCACGCAAGTCTGCAATTGAAAATGAGCGTCAATTTTGGTAAGCGTTCTCACGCATGCCAAGAAATCGGCGATGCGTGGGGCGGACCGCGGTCGCCGTTTTCAGAAATGACCGAAGCGGTTCGTTTGGAGGAGATCAGCGCGAGCTGGAAAGCGCATCGCGGCCCGCCGCATTTTCTGGAGGACCGTGCCGTCGCCTTCCTGAACATTTAATCCTTGGCGGCCGTTAAGGCTGCTTCGCGCACCGTCGCTTGTCCGGTCGGGCGGTTTCCGTCCGAGGCCGGGAAGGGCCTGCGCGGGCGGTCGCCGGTCACGCTGCAAAGGGGAGAGTGCATTATGCTGGAAGCCTTGTTTATGTTGGGGGGGCTTGGTCTTTTGGTGGGTGTCGGTCTGGCCGCAGCTTCCAAACTCTTTTTCGTTTACGTGGATCCGATGATCGAGGCGGTGGAAAGCGCTCTGCCGGGTGCCAACTGCGGCGGTTGCGGCCTGCCGGGCTGCAGCGCGAACGCCGAGGCCATTGTGTCCGGCCGGGCGGCACCCAACTCCTGCGTTGCGGCCGGCCCTGAAGTGGCTGCGGCGATTGCCACGATTCTCGGGGTGTCCATTGAAGCCAAGGAGCCGGACATTGCGCGCCCCGGCTGCACTTACGGGGTTCAGGATGCCGACATCAAGTACCTGTATGACGGTCTGAGCGACTGTCGGGCCGCGACCCTGCTCAGCGGCGGCATGAAAGTCTGCACTGTCGGCTGCCTGGGGCTGGGCAGTTGCGCCAAGGCCTGTCCGTTCGATGCCATCACGATGGGTCCCGAGGGCCTGCCGGTGGTGAATGAAGCCCGCTGCACGGGCTGCGGCACCTGTGAGCGGGTGTGCCCCAAACACATCATCACCCTCTCCTCGGTCACCCGCCGCATCATGCGGGAATACACCGCCGATGAGTGCACAACCCCCTGCCAGCGCGCCTGCCCCGCCGGCATCGATATCTGTGAATATATCCGGCAGATCACGCTGGGCGATTACCACCGTTCGGTTCAGGTGATCAAAGAGCGTAACCCCTTCCCCACCGTCATCGGCCGCATCTGTCCGCGTCCCTGCGAACAGGAGTGCCGGCGTGGGCTGGTCGATGAACCCGTGGCGATCAACTTTCTGAAGCGGTTTGTGGCCGATTATGAACGCGCAAAGGGGTCCCGGATTCAGCCCTTCAAGGCGCCCGCGACCGGGCGCAAAATCGCGGTGGTCGGGGGCGGCGTGGAAGGCCTGTCCACCGCCTTTTTTGCCGCCCGGCTCGGGCATGAGGCCACTGTTTTCGAGGCGACCGCCAAACTCGGCGGCTTGCTGCGCACCGCCATCGCCCGCAATCGTCTGCCCCAGGACGTGCTCGACTGGGACATCCAAGGGGTGCTAGAAATGGGCGTGGCCGCCGAAACCGGCAAAGCCCTGGGGAAAGATTTCAGCGTGGCGTCCCTTCTCCAGGACGGCTATGAAGCGGTCTTCCTTGCCGCCGGCGGGTGGGACAGCCGACTGACCCGGCAGTCCGGGTCTGGCGTCGAAAGGCCGGTTCCCAACACCCATCTGCTCATCGATTTCCTGAAAGCTGACACGGCGCTTCAGGGCCAGATCGCCAAAAAAGGGGACGTGGTCATTGTCGGCGGCGGACCGGCCGGGGTGGACGCCGCCCGCATCTGTCAGAAGGCCGGTGCCGGCAAGGTGAGCCTTCTGATCCGCGAAACCCGGGAAGACAACCCCCTGAGCGATGCCGAGACGAAAGCGCTGGAAGGCGTTGAAATCCTTTTCGCGACGGGCGTCACGCGGCTGATCGGAAAGGCAGACCAGCTTCAAGCCCTGGAGCTGGTGACCCTCGGCACCCGCAAGAAATCCCGAATTGCGGTTAAAACCCTGTTGCTGGCGGCCGGGCGGTTTCCCCAGTTTATTTTCGGGCCGCCCCAGGCGGTCGAGGGCCAGGAGGCCGTGGTGGGCAGCTGGGAGGCGATTGAGGCCCATAAACCCCCGGTCGTCGGGTCAACTGACGGGCTGCTGGCCGATGGCGATCCGCTGTCGGATTTCAGCGCCGCCATCAAGGCCATCGGCGCCGGGCGGCGCGGAGCGGCCGCCATCCACCAGGTGATGTACGGGATTGAACCGGGACTGGCCGCAAACGTGATTACACCGGATGCCTACATTCAGAACGTTGACGCGGTTGAAAACGTGACGGCCGCCAGCCGCAAGGTGATGCCGCTGTCGCCGGAGGGCGTCGAGATCGAGAAAGGCTACGACCAGGCCCAGGCCATGGCAGAAGCCGGCCGTTGTCTGCAGTGCGGCCTGATCTGCTACCGCGGGTGCGGCGACCAGGCCGGCGAGCGCGGACAACCAAGCCGGCTGATCCTGGGCCGTTAAGCGTACACTACCGTTTTACCGAGGGTCCGTTTTGGCGACTGAAGAAGGATTTGTCATCAAGCTGGAATCGGCTACCACCGCCCGGGTGAAGACCAACAAGAAAAGCGCCTGCGCGGGTTGCGCCTCCCGGAAGTCCTGCAACGGCATGGGCGACGACATGGAGGTCGAAGCCCTGAACCCGGCCGGCGCCCAGGTGGGAGATCGGATTCTGCTCCGGATTGAAACCGGCTCCCTCCTGAAAGCCACCTTCCTGCTCTACCTTTTTCCGATTATCTGCATGCTCGTGGGTGCGGTTATCGGCCAGCTTTACGCATCCCTGATAGGGTTTGACGCCTCTGCCCTTCTGGGGTTTCTGTTCTTCTTTCTGTCGATTCTGTTCGTTAAGTTCAAGGGCAACCGAATGGCGACCCGAAGTTCCTATCGGCCCAAAATCGTCAAAATCCTGAACCCTTTGAAATTAGAGCAGGACGACCTTGCCCAAACCGTCGGCGCCGCCCCATCCAGCTGACGGATCGCGGTTTTTCATTTCCTAACTCCAAATGGATTGTCTTGGCGCCGGCCCGAGGGGTCGGCGCTGATCTTCAGCTATTGACGCACGGCCGGGAGCCGCTCGCGTTCCGGCGGGCTCGGGCAGGCGGCCTGGACACCACGTTCATCCAGGAGATGGTTTGCAATGCGACGGCGCTGCCAATGGGTAGGGGATGACCCGCTGTGCGTGGCCTACCACGACAGCGAGTGGGGCGTCCCGCTGCACGACGATACCCGGCTTTTCGAATTTTTGGTGCTGGAAGGGACCCAGGCCGGTCTCAGTTGGCGGACCATCCTTCGTAAGCGCGAAAACTACCGCCGCGCATTTGACGGCTTCGATCCGGTCAAGGTGGCCGGCTACTGCCCTGAAAAGGTTTCGGCCCTGATGGCCGATGCCGGGCTGATCCGCAACCGGATGAAAATCGAAGCCGCAGTCGGCAATGCCCGGGCCTTCCGCTCGGTCCAGGAGCGCTTCGGCAGTTTTGACCGGTACATCTGGCAGTTTACCGGCGGCCGGCCGGTAAGAAACACCTGGCGCCGGTCGGTGGATGTTCCCGCCTGGACGCCCCTTTCGGCGGCCGTCAGCCGCGATTTGAAAATCCGGGGGTTCAAGTTTGTCGGGCCCACCATCTGTTACGCCTTCATGCAGGCGGTGGGAATGGTCAACGACCACACCGTGGACTGCTTCCGCCATCACGAGATCGGGTAGCCGTCTCAAAACCCCAAATGGGGGGTGCGCTTTATCCCGCGGTGGCGGCACGGTAGTGGCGCGCCAGCCTGTCGGGGGGGGTGCCGAGATAGAAACGGGTCAGCAGCAGCCAGTTGCGCAGGGTGCAGTTGACAATGCCCTCCCGTTGCCAGCGGCGCGGTGAGGTCCGGACCCGGGCGGGCAGGATCCGGATTCGGTGGCCGCCCTTTTTCACCCGCCGCATCAGCTCCACGTCTTCCATGATCCCGATGTCTGAAAAACCGCCGATTCGGCTGAAAAAGCGGCGGTCAAAAAAGAGGGCCTGGTCCCCGTAGGGGATACGGGTCAATCGGGTGCGCAGGCTGACGGCGGCCTCGATGACTCGGAAAAGGGGGTTGGACGAGGCGATTCCGAGGTGGAAGGCCCCGCCGACGATGCGGGGGGACCTGAGGGCCTCGGCAACCGATTCGAGGGCATCGAGCGGCAGCCGGGTATCGGCGTGCAGAAAAAGCAGGATATCGCCCGCCGCCGCCGCCGCGCCTCGGTTCATCTGGGGCCCCCTGCCCCTGGGGGCGGTAATTTTGGCGACATCCGTGCGGCGGATGGCGCCGATGGTTGTCGGCGAGGGGGCAGCGTCCACCACAATGATGTCAAATCGCCCTGAAAAAGGCAGATTAATCAGATGATCGAGGGTATGGTTTATGGTATAGGCCTCCTGGAAGACCGGGATGACGATCGAAATCCCGCAGGCCTTCATGCAACCGCCCGAAAAAATGAAATGAGCTGCATAAAAAAATGATCCCTGACAGTTTTGTTGCACGCTTGGCAACAGGTGCTGCCGCCGGCAGCCGCAAAGGCTGGCGCGGCTTTATCTGGATGCTGAAGATCCTGGTCCCCATTTCCCTTGGCACGGCACTCCTGGCTCACAGCGGCGTGCTTGATCAGCTGGACTTTCTGCTGGAACCGCTGATGGGTATCCTGGGCCTCCCGGCCATGGCAGCGCTGCCCCTCGTGGCCGGACTGCTGACCGGAATTTACGGGGGGATTGCCACCATGACGGTTCTGCCCTTTACGGTGGCCCAAATGACCCTGATCGCAATTTTCCTGCTGATCTCGCACAACATCGTCCAGGAGGCCATCATTCAGGGGAAATCCGGCCTCCACCCGCTCAAGGCCACCGCCTTCCGCCTGGTCGTCTCCTGCGTGACGGTCATGGTGGTGTCACGTCTTGTCCCTGCCGACGCGGCGGCGATCGTATCACAGGCGCAGGGGGCTTTACCTTCGGTTTCGGTGGGGGCGATGCTGAGAGGCTGGAGCCTTGACGCCTTTTTGATGGCGCTCAAAATTTTCCTGATCATCATGCCGCTCATGATTCTGCTGGAGGAAATGAAACAGTTCAACCTGATCCGCCACCTGGTGAAGCTCGCCGGGCCACTGTTGAAGGTGATGGGGGTGGACCGCAAGGTCGGGATGCTCTGGCTGACGGCCGTGATTTTCGGTCTCTCCTACGGGGCGGCGGTGATTGTCGAGGAAACCCGGGAGGGCCATTTTTCGGCCGAGGAGCTATCCCGCCTGCAGCTCTCCATCGGGGTCAATCACGCCATGATTGAAGATCCCGCGCTTTTCCTGCCCCTGGGCGTGAGCGCTTTCTGGTTGTGGGTGCCGCGTCTGGTGATGGCCATTCTGGCCGTCCACCTTTACATACTCTGGCAGCGTATTCTCAGACAGCGCCGCCTGAAGACGGCCGCGGCTGCCAGGGCCTGAATCGGACAGGGCGCCTGGCTGCGGCCCCGGATTCCCGACCGATGCCTGCCGGCCCGGCTGCTTTGCTTCTCGCTCCTTGGGCACCGGACGTCTCAGCCTCCGTGCTGCAACACCGTATTTCAGGCCACGCCCACTTAGGACGTAAAGGTCTGGCGCAGCTGCTTCTTGTTCAGTTTGCCGACGCTGGTTTTGGCAATTTCCGGAACGAAGGTATAGCGCTCGGGTACGCCATATTTGGGCAGCTTGCCCGCCTCAGCGCACTGGCGCATGTGTTTTTTGAGGTCCTCCGCGCTGACCTTGCCCTCGAAGCCCTTTTTGAGGACCACCAGCATCAGCGGCCGCTCTTCCCATTTCTCGTCGGGAATACCGATGGCCGCCGATTCGAGCACGGCCTCATGCTGGCTCATCAGGTTTTCCAGGTCCAGCGAAGAAACCCACTCTCCGCCGGTTTTGATGACATCTCGGCATGTAGACGTCATTGGAGCGGAAGCGGCCGATGGTGTTGTAGGAACCGAACGCAATGGCGTTCGAAAGCGTGTGCAGCAGCAGCTGGCGGTGGGAAAAATGAACCCCCTTGGGGTCCCCGGTGGTGCCCGTGGTGTAGAAAGTCGTCGCTTTGGTGTTCTCATCCAGATCCGGAAAATCAAACCGTTTCGGGGCGTTCTGCAGAAGCGCCTCGTATTCGCCCGCCAGCGGCAGGTCGGTTTCGAGCTGGGCGCCGTCTTCGGAGATTGCCACGATGGTTTTGACCGTTTCCAGCTGGGGGTGCAGTTTGGCAAGGATCGGCAGAAAAACGCTGTTGATGATAATTATGCGGGCTTCGGCGTGGTTAATGGTGTAGCGGAGCTGCTCGGCCGACAGCCGCCAGTTGACGGTCTGCAGGACGGCACCGATCATCGGGACGGTAAAAAAAAGTTCCAGGTAGCGGTTGCTGTTATAATCGAAGACCGCCACCGTCTCCCCCTGTGAGAGCCCCAGGGTCTCGAGGACGTTGGCCAACCGGTGGATGCGCTGATTTGTCTGCCGGTATGTGTAACGGGCTTTGTCGCGGTAAACGATTTCCTGGTCCGGCGAGTAGATCAGCGGGGCCTTCAGAAGCGTTTTGATGGTCAGCTGAAATTGAAAAGGTTCGCCGGGCTGATACGCCTTTGCGGCCATGACGCCCTCTTTTTTTGGGGTTTTGATCCACAACGCATAATGGCTCAAGCGGCCCGTTGGGTTTTTCTGAGGGGCGCAAGGGGCGGGAAGCCGGCCGACTCGCGGAATCCGAACTAGTCGTGGACCGCATTTTTATAGCATAAACATCCGGTTTGATGAAGAACAATCCCGGTCTTGACGAAGAAGGAGCCCCCTGAAGGCGGCTTTACAATCCCCCCCGGCTGTGCGATAAATTTGACCCGATTGAACCGGCCGGACGATGCCGTGCGGCGACCGGTCCAATCCCTGCAAATGACCTCCTTTCAGCCCCTGCGGCTGGGCACGTGTATGCTTGAAGCGCTTTGCATTCGAAACTTCGCCATCATCGACGACCTGCGCATCCCCTTTCAGGACGGCCTCACGGTGCTCAGCGGCGAGACCGGTGCCGGAAAATCCATCATCATCAGCGCGGTCAACCTGCTTTTGGGCAGCCGTGCGAGCGCTAAGCTCATTCGCACCGGTGCGGATTGCGCTGAACTGGAGGCCTTGTTCCGGATTGCGCCGAACGGCGCGCTGGCGTCGATGCTGGCGGCGGCGGACTGCGCCGACGGGGATGGTTTGGTGGTCCGGCGGCTGGTCTCACGCAACGAACGCCACCGGGTCTATCTCAACGGTCGGCTGTCGACCATGCAGGCCCTCAGTTCGGCGACCGAAAACCTGGCCAGCATATCCGGCCAGCATGCCCACCAGGGGCTGCCCAACGAGGATCAGCATCTGCTGATCCTGGATCAGTTTGGCGGCCAGCTGACCCTTCGGGAAGGGCTTGGGGCTTGCTTCCGGACCCTTCTGCCCCTGATTCAGGAGCTTAAAAGCTTAAACCTCCAAAAAGATCGCCAGACCGAGCGGCTGGAGCTGCTGCGATTTCAACACAAGGAAATTCTGGATGCCGACATCCAGCCCGCAGAGGATGAGCGGCTCGCCCAGGAGCAACTGCGCCTGCGCAACGCCGAAACCCTTTTCCGCACCGCCCAGGAGAGCATCGATGGCCTTTACGCCACCGAAGGCGCCGTCGTGGAGCGCCTGGCGGAAATTCAGAAAACCCTGGAAAAAGTCAGCGGCCTCGATGCCGGTCTTGCGCCGGTCGCCCGGCGCCTGGCAGAGGCCTGCTACCAGCTGGAGGATATGGTCGACGAACTGCGTCGCTACCGCGACTCCGTGACCATGGATGAGCGGCGCCTGGAGGAGGTTGAGGCGCGTCTGGACATGCTGCGCGCTTTGAAGCGCAAGTACGGCGGTAGCCTGACGGCGGTGGCCGATCGGCGGGCCGCCATCGAACGCGAACTGGTGCAGATCGGGGACATAGAGGGCAGGATGGCCGCGATTCGCCAAGAGATCGAGGCGCAGCAGGCCCGCCTGGCCGACCAGAGTCGCAAGCTTTCGGCGGAAAGGAAAAATTCGGCCAGAAGTCTGGGCGCAAAGGTCGAAAGCGAACTGGCGTCGCTTAACATGGCCCAGACCCGTTTCGAGGTGCTTCTTCAGACCCTCCCGGCAGACCCCGGTTTCGAGCCTTTTTTGACGGTGGATGGCTTCGCCGTGGGGGAAACCGGCTTCGATCGGGCCTGTTTCATGATCGCCCCCAATGTCGGCGAGGACCCCAAGCCGCTTGCAGCGATTGCCTCAGGCGGCGAACTCTCCCGGGTGGTGCTGGCCCTCAAGGCGATACTGGCGCAGTCCGATGCGGTCGGTACGATCATTTTTGACGAGGTCGATGCCGGCATCGGCGGCGGGGTCGCGGAAATGGTGGGGCAAAAACTGGCCGCTCTGGCGCGCTACCACCAGGTGATCTGCATCACCCATCTGCCCCAGATCGCCCGTTTTGCCCACCACCACTATCGGATTTCCAAGCATGTCGCCGGCGGCCGGACCCATACCCGGATCGAGCCGCTGGAAGCCGAGGCGCGGGTCCAGGAAATCGCCCGGATGCTGGGGGGCGCCACCATCACGCCCAAAACCCTGGATCATGCCCGCGAGATGCTTCAAGGACGCGTGTAAACGGGCGTTCATAGCGGCCGGCGCGCGCTTGACAAGCCCACGACGGGATATTAAAAACACCAGCAGATGCTTTTTTGAGGGTCAAACGGAGGAATCCCATGCCACTTTACGAATTCAAATGTCAGAAGTGCAACGAAATTTTCGAGCTCTTGGTCATGAGCCGCGAACAAGACGTCGAGATGAAATGCCCCCATTGCGGTGCCGAAGCCTTCGAGCGCGTCCTCAGCACCACCCACTATGCCATGGGCGGCGGAGCCGGTTCGGGAACTGATGCCCGGCCTGCGGTCCAGACGCGTACCTGTTCCGGCGGCTCCTGCACCACCTACGATATTCCCGGTCCGGCCTGAGCCGCGTCGGCCGCGACCGCAGGGAGATGCCATGGCGACCCGCAAGCCGATCTATATCAGCTCCTTCCAACAGGGGGCGCTGAAAACCAAGATCAAGGCGGCGTGGAAAAAAATGCGGTCCTGCACCCTCTGCCCGCGGCGCTGCAAGGTCGACCGGCTTGTCGGCCAGACCGGAATTTGCAGAACCGGGCGGGCGGCCGTGGTCGCCAGCGTCGGCCCGCACTTTGGCGAGGAGGCGCCGCTGGTGGGGCGCCATGGATCGGGCACGATTTTCTTTACCCATTGCAGTTTGCTGTGCCGCTTCTGCCAGAATTTCGATATCAGCCACCGGGGTGTGGGGGAACCCGCTAGCCCCGCGCAACTTGCCGAAATGATGCTGGCCCTGCAGGGGCAGGGGTGCCACAATATCAATTTGGTCACCCCGTCCCACGTGGTTCCCCAAATTCTGGCGGCGGTGGCAGCGGCCGTTCCCAAGGGTCTCAGCGTCCCGCTGGTTTACAACACCAGCGGTTATGACCAGGTACAAACGCTGGAACTGCTGGACGGCGTAATCGATATCTACATGCCGGATTTCAAGTTTTGGGACCCCGAGGTGTCGCATGCCGTCTGCCGCGCCAGCGATTACCCGGCCGTTGCCCGTGCGGCGCTCAGGGAGATGCACCGGCAGGTGGGCGATCTTCGACTGGATTCCGATGGCGTGGCGTACCGGGGGCTGCTGGTGCGCCACCTGGTGATGCCCCATGCTCTGGCCGGCACCCCCGCGGTCATGGCCTTCATTGCCAGGGAAATATCCCCTGACACGTACGTCAACATCATGACCCAATACCGGCCCTGCGGCCGGGCGTTCGAAGACCCCCTGCTGGCGGATACCCCAACCCAAGGCGATTTCGAATACGCCCTTGAAGCCGCCCGGGCGGCCGGTTTGACCCGGCTGGACAAGCCCCGCCGTGTATTTGCTTTTTTCTGACGGGCGATTCGGTGCGGTTGATTTCAACCCGGGCGGCAGCAGAACCCGACGCTCAAACGGCTCGGGTTCCCCCCAAAGAACGCGATGTTCGAAACCCGAGCGAATCAAATGACGCGCCACATCTATGCAATCGGCGACATTCACGGGTGTGCCGACAAACTTCGTCGCCTGATCGATCAACTGGCTATCGACCCCAAGCAGGACCAGCTGGTTTTCGTCGGGGATTATATCGATCGGGGGCCCGACTCCTTCGAGGTCGTGGATTACCTGTTGGGGCTGAAAATCATCTTCCCGAACGTTGTTTTTCTAAAAGGCAACCACGAACAGATGCTGGAGGATTACCTCGCCGGACCCGATAAGTTGACCTTCCTGATAAACGGGGGTCAAGCGACGTTGGACAGCTATCTCCGTCATCGCCCAAGCCCCCAAGGCCCAGTCTTTCCCTTGCGGCATCAGGTCTTTTTCAGGGGCTTGCGGCTCTTCTACGAAACCGAAAACTACCTTTTCGTGCACGCCGGCCTGAAACCCAAGGTGCCGCTGGCCCAGCAGCACCCCGGGGACTTGTTGTGGATTCGGTCCCAGTTCATTTATTCGGACGTTGACTTCGGCAAGCAGGTGGTTTTCGGGCACACACCTTTTCCCGAGCCCTTGGTGCAGGCCAACAAGATCGGGATCGACACCGGTGCCGTTTACGGCCATCAACTGACTTGTGTAAAACTACCGGATTTGGTCTTTTTCCAATCGGAATAAACGGCGGCGGTTTCCGGATGGTGAAATTGATGCCGCCAATCAGGGAGAGCGCCATGGTGATGAAGGACTTCCAAACAGTGAAAAGGGTTTTACGAAAATGCACGCCTGGGGTTTGCTCCGTGCTGTCGGTTTTTTTACTCCTGAGCCTCATGGCCACCACGGCGCTTGCCGAACGTCTCAGTGTGGCGGTACCGATCGCCAACGTTCGGTCGGGGCCTGGCGACAATCACGAACTCCTGTGGAAAGTAGAAAAATATCACCCCCTGGAGATTGTCAAAAAGTCGGGTTCCTGGTATCAGTTCAAGGATTTTGAAGGCGACAGCGGTTGGATCAGTTCACCCCTGCTCACGAACGCCCCTACGGTGATTACCAAAACCGATAAATGTAATATCCGTTCCGGTCCCGGAAACCAGTACGATGTGGTTTTTATCGTCGACCGCGGAATTCCCTTCAAGGTTGTTGCCAAAAAGGAGAAGTGGCTTCAAATCGAGCACGCCGATGGGGACAAGGGGTGGATTTACAACAATCTGGTGTGGTGAATTTCTCGACCGGGGTAGGTATACAAAATTCTTTTTTGAATTTGGAGGCGGAATGGCCAAGAATAAAAAAATAAGCCGCAAGGAGCTGCTCAGCCAGCAGGACGAGTTTTTGACGTATTCAGCCAAGTTGCTGCAATACGCGGCTCAGCATAAAAAACAGTTGGCGGTGGCGCTGGGGGTATTGTTCGCGGTGGGGATCGCGGTCAGCGGCTTCCAGTATTTTTCGGCTCAGAATGAGAAAAAGGCCTTTGCCCTGGTGGCGCAACACCATCAACGCTACGAAACGCTGGCCTCCCAACAGTCCGGCGCGGAAGCCTACCGAGCGGTCGAAAAAGATTTCAAGGCGATTATCGACGACTATTCCGGTACCCGTGCGGCCAGGATCGCCGCCCTCATGTTGGCCAATATCAGTTACCAGGGGGGCGACTATGATACCGCAATCGCCCTTTACGGCCAGAACATGAAAGCCTTCGAGCACGATCCGGCCATCCAGAGCCTGATGCTGAGCAACCTGGGATATTGCCGGGAGGCGAAAAAAGAATATGAAGCCGCCGCCCAACATTTTGACCAGATCGTTCAGGGAAACCGTTTTATAATGAAAGATGATGCCCTTTTCAGCCTGGCGCGTGTTTATGACGGGATGGGGGCAAAAGAAAAGCGGTTGGCGGCGCTCAACCGGCTTGTTTCAGACTACAAGGACTCGATTTACCACGACGTGGCGCGGGAACTCGTCGCCGGTTTGAAGTGAGGCCGCCCCGAAGAGCTCAGACCGCCAGCGTAATCTGTATCTGATGATGGCGGCCTGCCGGTCAATCTCTGGACTTGACCTCCAAACCCAGCTTTTTGATTTTCATATTTAATCCGCTTTTTCCAATCCCCAGCAGTTCCGCCGCATGGGCCTGGACATTATGGGTTATTTTCAGCGCCCGCTGGATCATTTTAGTTTCGATCAGGGTCAGCGTTTCGTTCAGTTTGGCGTTTGCCGGGATGCCTTCCAGGTACATGGTCGTGGTCAAGTTGTCCTTGAAATCGAGGGGCAGATCCGCTTCGCGGATGACATCGGTGGGGCACAGGATCATGGCCCGTTCGATCACGTTCTCCAGCTGGCGAACGTTGCCCGGCCAACTGTAGTCATAAAAAAGCCGCTCCACTTTAGGATCCAGCCCTTTGATGGGGAGGTCGGTCTTGCGTTCACCGGCGTACTTGTTGATAAAGTGATCCACCAGCAGCCGGAGGTCCTCCTGGCGTTTGCGCAGCGGGGGCAGGGCGATGTGGACGACATTGAGGCGATAAAATAGGTCCTCGCGGAAACGCCCGGCTTTGACCTCCTTTTCCAATTCCTTGTTGGTTGCGGCGATCAGGCGGATATCGACCGAAATCGGCTTGACGCCTCCCACCCGTTCAAACATCTTCTCCTGAAGGACCCGGAGCAGCTTGACCTGCAGATTCTGGGACAACTCTCCGATTTCATCCAGAAAAAGGGTGCCGGTGTCGGCCAGCTCAAAACGCCCCTTTTTCATAGAAACCGCGCCCGTAAAGGCCCCTTTCTCATGGCCGAAGAGTTCGCTTTCCATCAGGCTTTCGGTCAGGGCCGAGCAGTTGACCGCGATAAAGGGCTTTTTGTTGCGCGGGCTGTTGTAGTGGATCGATTTGGCCACCAGTTCCTTGCCGGTCCCGCTTTCGCCGTCGATCAGGACGGTTGCCGTGGCCGGGGCCACCTTGTGGACCATCTGGAAAACATCCCGCATCACCTTGCTTTTGCCGATGATGTTGCCGAAACGGTACTGGGATTCAAAGGCGCTTCGAAGCTGTCGGTTTTCCTTGATCACCCGGTACATGGCGACGGCTTTCTTCACATGCAGAACCATGCGCTCGTTATCAAACGGCTTTTGAAGGTAGGTGTAAGCCCCCTTCTGCATGGCCTCGACCGCTTTTTCCACGGTGCCGTGGGCCGTCATCATGATGACGGGCAGTTCGGCTTCGATCGCCTTGATGCGCTCCAGCAACTCGATGCCGTCCATCGAGGGCATTTTCATGTCCGTCAGCACCAGGTCCACATCCGAATTTTCCAGCGTGGTCAGCGCTTTCGCCGCGCTGCTGGCCTCCAGGGTTTCAAAACCCTCTTCCCCCAGGACGGCGCTGAGAATGGCCAAGTAATTTTTTTCATCATCAACGATCAGAATGGTTTCCATCAGAAGATCAAACGCTGTGGGTTAAATGGTTGTAGGCGTTGTCGGCAGCGGGGGTCGGCCGATGCTGCCGACCCTGATGCCGCTGCACGATGTCAGATGTCGCCCCGCAAGGCCGATACAAGGGCCCTCGGCCTCTTTTTTTTGGGCGGTTTCATTCCGGCAACAGTGGAAGCGTCACCGTGACCCGGGTGCCGCCTTTGGAAAGATTGCCGATCCCGATTTTGCCGTCGTGAGATTCGATGATGTTCTTGACGATCCCCAAACCCAGACCCGTGCCCATCTCCTTGGTGGTGAAAAACGGGTTCCAGATTTTTTCCTTGTTCTCCTCCGGGATGCCCTTGCCGTTGTCGTCGAAATGGATCAAGGCCTGCTGGTTGATCATTTCGGTTGTGATCTGCAGCCTGCCGCCGTCAGGCATTGCCTGCATCGCGTTGATCAGAATGTTGAGAAAGGCCTGGTAGAGCATGTCGGCGTCGGCAAGGATAGCGGGCAGGCGGCGGTCCAGGTGTTTTTCCACGACATAGCCCTTCTCCGTTAGCTGCGCATCCAGAAATGCCAGGTTTTTCATGATAATATCCTCAACCCGGCACGACACCCGCTTCGGCTCCTTGGGCCTGGCATAGTTGAGAAAGTCGGTGATGATATCGTTCAATCTACCGGCTTCTTCGACAATGATATGCGGAATCTGGTTTTCTGGATCGAGGTGCGCCATTTTTTTCTGCAGGTGCTCGGCCGAACTCCTTATTATCCCTAAAGGATTTCGAATTTCGTGGGAAATACCGGCGGTCAACTTGCCCAGCGATGAAAGATGATCCGCCCGGCTCAGTTCCTCCTTGAGACGCAGACGCTCTTGGGACCGGCTTTCAATGATGGCTTCGCCACGCTTGACGACAAAAAGGAGCGAGAGGAAGAGAACGCCCATGACCACTGTGGAGGAAAGAATGACGACCATCTGAAATCTGAAAAAGGCCCGGTATTCGTCGGAAAGGTCCTGGACGATTTCAACAACCCCCAGAACCGGTCCTGAGATTCGGGAAAGCGGTTTTTCGGCCCGAAGGGCGGCAAAGGTGATAATTTTACTCTCTTTGGGGATTCCAAGAAAAATTTCCAGAAAATTTCCCCGCTGAACCAGCCTGGAGGTCGGTCGCCCTTCCATGGCGTACCGGTACTCTGGCCCGCCCAGATCCTGTTTCCCGATCAGATCCCTGTCGTAACTATAGGAAACGGTGTTGTTTTTGTCAAAAATATTAACGCTTTCGACCTTGAAACTGTGAAAAGTGCTGCGCACCACCTTGTCCATACGATCGAACTGCTCGGGGTTTCGCAGTTGGATTTTACCGTATTTGAGGGCCACCGGAATCACAAATTGCAAAAAGACCTGATGGTTGAGGTTTTCCACCAGCGCGAGAGCGTAGTCTTCACTCTTTTGGCGCTGAATGGCGCGCGCCCAGTGGGTGCTCAGTGCCGATAAAACCAGGGTCCCGAGAAATATGGCGATCAGGCTGGAAAAAGTGAAGTATTTGACTAGTCGAAACGGTTTGGTTTTTTCTTCAGAGGACGGGGAGTTCATAACCTTCCAATTCTGCGTTCGATTTTATTTGCGAAACCATCATGTAAAAGCTTTTGATAGTCAAACGCAAGTAAATTTTGAGTTCTGATCCGATTCCGGATGTTCATCCGCGCTTTTAACCTTGCGCGGCGTGAGGGCGACGCGGGCAGGCGCGCTGCTCTGCGGTCAAAAACGTCCCCCTCCCATTGGGTTCTGTGTCAGCCCCACAAAAGGGTTGCACCACATCCTATGGTGCGGCACACCGGGCTCCAGGCCCACATGTAGCGAGGCTCGGCGTCCACCCCTGTTGATTTTCCGAGTGCTAACTATCCGGGAAAGTTATGTTAAAGTTTGAGATAGGCGTCTCCGATAACCTTAGTACCAGACAGAATCCGGTGTGTTTCAGCGCGATTCGATGGGTAACCAAAACGGTAGGCAATGGCGCTTTTAGGAGCATGGCGTTTTCCTTTCAGCCTCGGAATCAGAGGCCTTTTTAATCAATTCACGCCCTGGAACGCAAAGAATGCAAGCAACAGAAACCCTCGAAGTGGGCAGAAATTCTCTGAAAGAAATCCGCGAATCCCTCTTGATGAGTAAGTCCGAACTCGCCAGAAACGCCCATGTGTCGCCGATCACCATAAGCCGTATAGAAAAAGGTATGCCCTGTAGAATGGAAACCAAGCGAAAGATTATCCTGGCGCTGGGGTTCAAACTCAAAGACAAAGATAAAATTTTTAGCGATTAGAAGAGAATACTATGTTTTTCGGGAAAAAAGATCAACTTGTTGGCCTGGACATCGGCTCGAGATCCATCAAGGTAGCCGAGTTAGCGGAAACCAAAAAAGGCCCCAGTCTAAAAAAGTTTGGGCTGATAGACCTTGCCCCGGGAGCCATTGAGGAAGGCCTCGTGCGGGACCCCAAAGCTGTTGCGGACAGTATTCGGGAGCTTTTCAAGCTGTATAATATCAGCGAGCAGAATGTTGCGATTTCCATCGGGGGTTATTCCGTTATCGTCAAAAAAATCTTTGTGCCCTCGATAGCGGAAGAAAAGCTCCAGGAGACGATTCACGTCGAGGCCGAACAGTACATTCCCTTTGATATCAGTGATGTCAATCTCGATTTTCAGATTCTCGGAGAAAATGAACACAACGCAAGCCAGATGGCCGTGCTGCTGGTTGCCGCCAAGAAAGAAATGATCAACGACTACGTGCAGCTGGTTCAAATGGCGGGCCTGAATCCTTGCACCATCGATGTCGATGCTTTCGCCCTGCAGAACATTTTTGAAATCAATCACCAGGATTACGAGGAAAATGTGGCGTTGATCGATATTGGCGCAAGCAAAACCGCATTGAATATCCTGAAAGCCAAAAGGTCTGTTTTCATGCGGGATGTTTCCCTTGGGTGTGCCCAGATCAATCAAAAAATGGTGTCCCTTTTGGGTTGTTCTTTTGAAGAAGCCGAACAGATCAAGCTCAGCGACCAGCCCGATGGGATCTCACCCGAGGGCCTGCGGGACATCACCTCTGCCATCGTAACGGACTGGTGCACTGAAATTCGGAGAGCGCTTGATTTTTTCTATTCCACCTACCCCGACGAACAGGTCAAGCGGATCGTTCTGAGTGGCGGTGGGGCCAATATCGCCGAATTCAGGGATCTTCTGGCGGTGGAAACTTCAGCGGACGTAGCGGCGATCAATCCTTTTGCCAGTTATTACACAGACGACGAAAAGTTTGATCCGGCATATTTGGAAAAAATCGGTCCCCAGGCAGCCATTTGCATGGGGTTAGCTAACAGAAGAGTAAATGACAAATGATACGAATTAATTTACTGCCATTTCGGGCGGCGCGAAAAAAGGAAAATGTTCGCAAGCAGACGTCTATTTTCATGCTTTCCATTTTTTTGGGCGTCATTCTGCTTGGCTATTTGAATTTCACATTTGGCAGCAAGGTCCGTAAAATGTCGACTCAGGTTCAAGACACCAAAAATGTCCTGGCGCAATACGATGTTCAAGCCCAGGAAGTCGACCAAATTCAAAAAGATTTGGATGTCCTTAGAAAAAAGATAGACGTGATCACCAATCTTAAATCCAATCGCAAAGGGCCGGTCCTGCTTTTGGATAGTCTGACCCAGTTGGTGATACCCAAGCGCATGTGGTTAACCAATCTTGAGGCCAAGGGCAATGGGGTCAACATCAATGGCGTCGCCCTCGACAACCGCACCGTTGCGGATTTCATGACCCAACTGGAAAAATCCAAGCTGTTTGCCAGCGTCAACTTGTCGACACTCAATCAGAAGCTCATCAGGGAAGATATGAATCTGAAGAGTTTTGTAATCACCTGCAACAAAGCGGCAGCAGAAAACACGGTGACGAGCGAGGCCAAAAAACAATGAAAAAGTCAGGCAGCCCTTTGCAGCTTTTGGATCCGGTTTTCGAAAAAATTGAAAACTTATCGAAGCTTCACCGGATTGTCATTTTCTGCGCAACCATCGCGATTCTTATCGGCGGCTTCACTTATTTTTCCTACTACCCAAAGCTGAAGACTTTGAATGTTCAAAAAAAGGAGTTCAACCTTCTCCAGCAAAAGCTGGCCGCGGCCCAGCAGAAGGCGGCCAATCTGGAAAAATTTCGGGAGGAAAAGCGCAAAGCCGAAGCCCACTTCCAGGTGGTCAAAAAAGCCCTGCCGGAAAAGGAGGATATTCCTTCCCTGCTGGCAGGTGTCTCGCAGTCCGGCCAGGACTCGGGGTTGGAGTTTGTCCTGTTCCAGCCCAACCCGGAAGTTGTCAAGGACTTTTACGCCGAGATTCCGGTTTCCATCAATGTGACCGGTGAGTACCATGATGTGGCGTTGTTTTTTGATCGGGTATCCCGTCTCTCCAGGATTGTCGACATCAAGGATATTGAGATGACGCCGGTTGCCGAAATCAAAACGGTCAAAAAATCCTCACCGAGCGGTTCGCAGACAGTCCCCGCCAACATCCTTAGCACAAAATGCACCGCTGTCACCTATAAGTTCGTTGAAAAAGCTTCCGAGCAACCGGACCAAAACGCCACCACGTCCAAAAAATCCGAAAAGAAGAAATAAGCCATGGATAAAAAACACGCCATTAAAGTGACCGCCGCCTGTTTCGTTCTTTCGTTTGTAATTCTCTTGGGTTGCGACACGCACAGCAAAACGGCCCGGAACCCGGAAGTGGTTAAAAAGAAGATCGTTGTGGCCCAGACCGACAACCGATCGGTGGAAGTCAAGGAGGCCCCTACGGTAACTGCTGACAGCGATGAGATCCCCGGGGCCGAAAAACCCGACGATCTGGAAATGAACACCCTGGAAACCGCCGAGCTTTACAATCCAGAAGGCAAAGACGATCCCTTCGCGCCGCTTTTCAAGGAAGAACCGGTGGCGGCCTCCGGCGCCCTGGCGGTCAAAACCCAGCGAGCCCAGCAACGGATTCCCTTGACGCCCCTGGAAATGGTGGATCTCAGCCAACTCAAACTGGTGGGCATTCTTCGCGCGGGCAGCGGGAACAAGGCCCTCGTTGAGGAGTCCAACGGAAAGGGGTACGTCGTTAAAAAGGGCGTCTATCTGGGTTCTCGCGGCGGGCGTCTGGAAGAGATCCTCAAGGACAGCATCATCGTCTATGAACCCCTGCTGCCGGTGCATGAGGTCGACGAAAAGTCCATTTACGACGTGGAAGGCAAAAATTTCTCAATATTTGAAGCCGAGGGCAAAAAATTCGCCAATGTTGATGGAAAGAAGTTCGAGGCGCTTGTCAGCACTATAGATGGTAAAGCTTTTTTTGTTGACCCCAAGGAACTAAAACTTCAGAAACCTGCTGGAGATTAACAACATGAACTACCCAATTGCAAACATCTTTTCGAAACGGGCGCTGAGACTCTTTGTGGCGATTTTGGCGGTGGGTTTTTCTGGATGCGCCACCCAAACGGCGAACAAAAGCCCCGGGGGCGAGTTGGCAACCCCATCCGCAAAGCAGACGATTTCCAAAATCACCACCAGCCAAGATAGCGAGACGGTTACGGTAAGGTTGGCGGCCGATCAGAAGCTGGCGTATACCGCCATCAAGCAGCCGAAACCGCTGGCGGTGGTTCTTTACTTTCCGGAAACCCGGATGGACCTGGTGGATTCCGTTTTGGCGCCGAGCCCCAATGACGTCATTTCGGCCATCAAGGTTGTGGGTAAGGATGCAGGCGGCACGCCGGCACGCGTCGAAATTTTGTTGAAGAAAGATGTGCGCTATGACGTCACCCCTGACGCCCAGAACCTTTGCCTTGTATTCCGCAAGACCGCTGAAGCCCCGGCCCCAGTGCGGGCTGAGACCCAGACGCTCGTTTCCGATGCCGCCCAGGCGCCCGCGCGTTTCGAACAGATTGAAATCATGCCGCAAGACAATCGGGTCGATCTGCTGATCCGCGCTGACGGACCGGTCAATGATTATAGAACATTTTCAATTGAAACCCCGCCGCGAATGGTTTTTGATCTTCTCAAAGTCAAGCTCCCGGGTAATAAAGAGCAACACTTTACGGTTAAATCCCCGCTGGTCAGCCAGGTTCGGGTGGAGGGCTATCCGGATCGCACGCGGGTCGTTCTGGACACCGACCAGAAATATTTCAGCGCGTTTTCCGCCGAGGTTGCCGAAAAGGGTCTGATGATTCATGTCGTCGATCCCGGCAAACCCGTGCCAGCTTCTCCCGGAGCCACGGCGGCCGCCGGAAAGTCGGCCTTGGTCAACCGGATCGACTTTTCAAGCGAAGCGGATGGCAGATCCGCCATTATCATCGGAACCTCCGAGGCCGTTCAGTACAAGGTCGCCAAGGCCGGCGAGAAGAAACTCGATCTGAGTCTGTTCAATACCAGCATCCCCGGGAACCGCCAGCGCCCCCTGATCACGACGCGCTTTGAAAGTGCCGTGGATCGGATCGTTCCGGTTCAGACCAGGGAAATGTCCGACCGGTCGCTGATATCCATCGAACTGCGCGAAAACGTACCGTATTTTGTCGAGCAAAAGGATAACCTGCTGACCCTGCGCTTTGAAAAATCCACGATTCCGCCCCAACCCCTGGAGGCGGCCAATCTGCCCGCCTGGCAGAAAGCCTTGACGGAAAGTGAGATCAAGGATGACGACACAACCGCCGGCGCGGCTGCGCCGCAACCTGCGCTTGCCGCAGTCACGGCGCCGCAACCCCCGGTTTCCACGGGCAAGTGGGATGAACTCGAGCGCGGCGTTACCTACGCCAAAGCTCAAAGCGGACCTGAAGCCTATGATCTGCAGCGGTTGGAAACCAAAGGTTCCAAGGCCAACCTGGACATCTACACCACCGAAACGGTCAAACGCTACACCGGCGAAAAGATCTCGCTGGATTTTTATGAGACCGACATCAAAAATGTCTTTCGAATTTTGCGAGAGGTGAGCGGCAAAAACTTTGCCATCGACAAGGATGTCAGCGGTCAGGTGACCCTGAGCTTTGAAGCACCGGTGCCCTGGGACCAGGTGCTCGACCTGGTCCTCAAGATGAACCAACTGGGCCAGGTGTACGAAGGGGATATCATCCGGATTGCAACCCTCGAGACAATGGAGAAGGAGGAGCTCAAGCGCCAGGACAAGCTCATCGCCCTGCAGCGTTCCCGCAAGCAGGAAGATCACGTCACGGCATTTATCCCGGTGAACTATACCGCGGCCGATTCTATCAGGCCCCACGTGGAGGTCATTCTGACCAAGGCCGTCGATGATCGCAACAAGGACCATTTCGGGAAGATTTCCGTGGATACCCGCAACAATCTGCTGGTGGTCACCGACGCGCCGACGGTGATCAAGCGGGCCAAGGAAATCGTCAGAAAACTGGATACCGTGACCCCCCAGGTGATCATCGAGGCCCGGATCGTCGAGGCCAACGCGGAATTCTCTAAGGGCCTTGGCATCGAGTGGGATTTTGACGGGAGTACCGACAGTAACACCCTGGGCGGCCTGGTGGGGTACAACACGGCGGTCAATCTGGGCGCGTTGGGGGGCGGCTTGGGGACCGCCGGAATCAGCTTCCAGCGCCTCTTCGGCTCCCCGTTTACCTTGAATGCCCAACTGAACGCGTCCGAAACCCAGGGCGATCTCCGGATCATTTCCTCGCCGAAAATCGTGACCGTCGACAACACCGAGGCCCGGATCTCACAGGGGCAGGAAATTCCGTATCTCGAGGAGTCGGAATCCGGTGGTACGACGGTTAAATTCAAGGAGGTCAACCTGGAGCTGATCGTCACCCCGCACATCACCAATGACGATCGGGTGGTCATGAAAATCAGGGTCCTCAAAAAGGACGTCGCGGGTTTCACCCAGACGGCCACGACGGCGGTGCCGTTTCTGGACACCAAGGAGGCCGTCACCGAAATGTTGGTCAATGACGGCGACACGGTGGTCATCGG
>Ga0105107_10000518_pt1 | contig 24536 bp, 22 predicted proteins | sample PPLLaktember2015_6_FD_79335 | JGI IMG/M metagenome (GOLD analysis project Ga0105107, IMG submission 79335) | Freshwater sediment microbial communities from Prairie Pothole Lake near Jamestown, North Dakota, USA - PPLs Lake P8 Core (1) Depth... | ecosystem: Environmental > Aquatic > Freshwater >... | reverse complement strand
TTCGATTACTGACGGGCAGATCTACCTCGAGCCCGGCATGTTCAACGCCGGCATACGACCGGCCATTAACGTCGGTATCTCCGTCTCGCGTGTAGGCGGCCATGCGCAGATCAAAGCAATGAAGGCAGTGGCGGGACGTCTCCGCATCGAGCTGGCGCAATATCGTGCCCTGGAGGCGTTCGCAAAGTTCGGATCGGACCTTGACAAATCGACCCTCGCACAGCTGCGCCGCGGCGCCCGCCTCGTGGAACTGCTCAAGCAGGGACAGTACCTGCCGATGCCCGTGGAAAAACAGGTCGTCGTAATCTATGCCGGCACAAATGGCTACCTCGATGAGATTCCGGTCGAAGAAGTGGGGCGATACGAACAGGAATTCCTGGACATGATGGATCTGAAGCATGCGGAGTTTCTCCTGGAAATCGCCCGGAAGAAGGAGATGACGGAAGATATCTCAACACGCCTGAAAGACATCCTTACGTCGTTCACGGCGGCATTCAAAAGCTCCCTGAAAGCCTAGCGGACCGACAATGCCGACGCTGCGCGAGGTTCGCAGCCGCATCAGCGGCGTAAAGAAAACGGAGAAAATCACCCGGGCCATGAAAATGGTGGCCGCGGCAAAACTCCGCCGCGCCCAAACGGCAGTCATGGCGGCCCGCCCGTATGACCAGGGAATGCATCGCCTTCTGCAGCATCTGCTTCCGGCTGTCGATACAACAGGCCAGCCCCTGTTGGCGGCGCGTCCGGTGCGCACGACGGGCATCGTCGTTGTCACATCCGACCGCGGCATGTGCGGTGCGTTCAACACCAACATCGTCAGAACCGCACAGGATCAGATAGTCGCGGCCGACAAAGCGGCGGGGGCACAAACTCAGGTCCGCCTGTATTGCCTCGGCAAAAAGGGGGCGGATTTCTTCACGCGCCAGCGAATGACGCCGGCTGCCCGTTACCCCGGGCTGTTTTCAAAGCTCAGGTTCGGCGATGCCCAGAAGATCGCGCGGGAACTGACCGACGCATACCTGCGGGGTGAGGTGGACAGAGTCGTGCTGGTGTACAACGAATTCAAGTCCCCCGTGCATCAGCGGATCGTGGTTGTGCAATATCTTCCTATACTTCCCGCAGTGGCAGAACCTGTCCAGTCCGCTGCCCCCCGGCTGATTCCGAACTACATCTATGAGCCCTCGCAGCAGGCGTTGATATCGGCCCTCCTTCCGCGGTACTTGAACTTCACGCTCTGGCGGGCCTTGCTTGAATCGAGCGCTGCCGAGGAGGGGGCCCGGATGACCGCGATGGACAATGCGACAGAGAACGCCAATGAGTTGATTTCCACCCTGCAACTGCAGTACAACAAAGCGCGGCAGGCGGCAATCACCAAAGAGCTGCTGGAGGTGGTTTCCGGCGCCGAAGCCCAGAGGGGGGCCTCCTGATATACCAGTCGACCGGGGCGGGTGTTCGTACTCTTATTGCATAAGTTCCCTTTTCTCAGTAACTTACATATCCTCGGCACTAAACCGCCCCACAGGTGGTTCCAAGTGTAGGGGCAGACTATGTTTGAGGATCTCAGCCGAAAACTCGACGCTGTCCTGAAGCGTCTCCGCGGGCAGGGAAAGATTTCCGAGGCAAATGTCGCGGAAACTCTGCGTGAGGTGCGACGGGTTTTGCTGGACGCCGACGTCAACTACAAGGTGGCGCGGCAGTTCATGGACGATGTACTCCGCCGTGCAGTCGGGCAGGAGGTCCTGCAAAGCATAACCCCCGGCCAGCTTATCGTCAAGATTATTTACGACGAATTAGTACGTTTACTGGGAACGTCTCACGTCGGTATCACGTTCTCGCAATTACCCCCCACGGTGATCATGGTGGCCGGGTTGCAGGGGTCGGGAAAGACGACCTTCTGCTCAAAGCTGGCGTTGCACCTGAAATCGCAGGGACGGTTTCCGCTGCTTGCGGCTGCGGACGTGCACCGCCCGGCGGCAATCGACCAGCTGGAAGTCCTGGGACGGGAGACCGGGGTGCCGGTCTTTACGAAGCGGGGTGCCGGAGCGGTAGCCGTGGCAAAAGACGCGGTGGAGCATGCCCGTGCAAACGCACGCGACACCGTGATAGTTGATACGGCCGGACGGCTTCACGTCGACGAAGAAATGATGCGGGAGGCTGAAGCGATCAAGGCCGCACTCCAGCCGCACGAGATTCTGTTCGTCGTGGATGCCATGACCGGTCAGGATGCTGTACACACCGCTCAGGCCTTTCACGACCGCCTGAAGTATGACGGCGCGGTACTGACGAAGATGGATGGCGATGCAAGGGGTGGGGCGGCCCTCTCCCTGCGCGCAACGGTCGGCGTGCCGATCAAGTTCATCGGCACCGGAGAAAAGCCCGATGCGCTCGAACGGTTTCACCCCGAACGGCTGGCATCGCGGATTCTCGGTCTCGGTGACATCGTCAGCCTTGTGGAGAAAGCGCAGGCGCAGTTCGATGAACACAAAGCGGTCGCGCTTGAACAGAAGATCCGGAAGTCGCAGTTCACCCTTGAAGATTTTCTCGAGCAACTGCAAGAAGTAAAAAAAATGGGACCGCTGCAGCAGGTACTCGGGATGTTGCCGGGTGCACACCGCTTGCCGGCGAACGCGGAGGTGGACGAGTCGGCCCTGGTGCGCATTGAAGCGATGATCCAATCGATGACCCCGGATGAACGCAGGCGGCCGCAGATTCTCAACGGCACACGCCGGCGGAGGATCGCAACGGGCAGCGGGTGTACGGTGCAGGACGTCAACAGGTTGTTGAAGCAATATGAGCAGATGCAGCGCATGATGAAGACCCTGGGGAAGGGTGGGCGGCTTGACAAGGCGGCCAGGGCAATGCGCATCCATTCATAGCGGGCAACAGAAGGAGAATAACGTTGGCAGTACGATTACGTTTGCGACGGATCGGCAAAAAGAAGATGCCGATGTACCACATCGTGGCCGCCGATTCGCGCACCGCGCGGAGCGGTAACTTCCTCGAAGTGGTCGGCCGGTACGAGCCTCGCCAGGAGCCGATGGTGATCCAGACAAAGGAGGCAAGGGTCTTCTACTGGCTGAAAACAGGTGCTCTGCCCACCGACACCGTGCGCAGTCTGTTCCAGCGGAACGGATTGTGGTTGAAGTGGTCACTCACCCGTGCCGGCAAGGACGAAGCCACGATCGCCGCTTCGATGGAGAAGTGGCAGATGCAACAGGCAGACAAACGCCGCCACGATGACGAGCGGAAGGCCCGTCGTGCGGCAGCGAAGCGAAAGGCAAGCGTGAGCAAGGGTCCGGAAGCTGCAAGCGCTCCGGCCGCAGAGGCCGCTCCGCAGTCCTGACGCGCATAACTCCTGGGTTCAGGGGGTGGAGGCAGCTAGGTTGCACGTAGAGGAGAAGACCTAAGGAGGGTTCATGAACGACTTCGTGGTGTTCATTGCCAGTCACCTCGTCGACAGCCCGGAGAAAATCGCTCTGGAGTATGAGGAACGTGAAGACAAGATCGTGTTTCGTCTCCGCGTGGCGGAAGCAGATGTCGGCAAAGTCATCGGAAAAAAAGGGAGAACAGCCCAATCCTTGCGCATCCTTCTTGCCGCGGTCGCGGCACGTCAGGGAAAACGGGCGATTCTCGAAATCGCGGAGTGAGTATTGCTGTTCACGATTTGATCGCTGTTGGCTCCATCGTTAAGGCATTCGGGATCAGGGGTGATGTCGTTGTCGAGTCCCTGACCGACATGCCGGAACGGTTCCGCTCTCTGCGCCGGGTGTACCTGGTCGCGGAATCGTCAGCGACGGGAGCGGAAGACGGCAATCCAGCGCCTGCAGAAATTACGGCCGTCAACGTCGCCCCGCGCGGCATCCGGGTACGTTTTTCCTGTGCCACGGATCGTACAGCTGCGGAAAAACTGGTTGGCCTGCTGGTGATGATCCCCCCGGAAGAAGCAGTACCGTTGCCTCCGGGAACGTTCTTTGTGCATCAGATCGTTGGCTTCGCTGTTGTCGATGAGCAGGGAGCGCCCTTGGGAACGCTGACGGATGTCCTGCGCTTTCCCGCACAGGATGTGTACGTCATCGGTGCCGACGGGGAACCGGATCTCCTGGTTCCTGCAGTCCGTGAGTTTGTTCAACGCATCGATACCGAAGCGCGGACCATTACGGTCCGCGTTATCGAGGGTATGCGAGCATGATCCGGATCGATGTCATCACAGGCCATCCCCGCCTGGTCCGGGGGCCGCTCGAGGAGAGCATGCTGAAGCGCGCCCAGGAGCTGGCAGGCGTGGAATGCATCGTTCACGACCTGCGCGAATACGCCACCGACCGTCACAGATCCATCGACGACACGCCGTTCGGAGGAGGGGCGGGCATGGTGATGAAGCCCGAGCCGGTATTCGCGTGCATCGAAGGGTTGCAGCGCGAACGCGCGTATGACGAAGTGATTTACATGAGCGCGGACGGCGAGCGCCTGACACAAGCACTGGCCAATAAGCTCTCCCTGAAACCCAGCCTCATCGTCCTGTGCGGCCACTACAAAGGGATTGATGAACGGATCCGGGAACGGCTGGTGACCCGGGAGATTTCGATCGGCGATTATGTGCTCACCGGCGGAGAGCTGCCCGCCCTGGTGCTCATTGATGCCATCGTGCGTTTGATACCCGGCGTACTGCACGACGGCGAGTCTCTGTTGAATGATTCGTTTCAGGACGGGTTGCTGGACGCCCCTCAGTATACCCGGCCTGCAGAATTTCGAGGGATGCGAGTCCCGGAGGTCCTGCTCTCCGGCAATCACGCAGACATCGAACGATGGCGGCAGGACCAGCGGGTCGGGCGGACGCGGGAGCGCCGGCAGGATCTCATAGAAAACAAGTGACATTGTCCTTTTGGAGATGATTATGGAAAAGATCAAACTGGTGGAAGCGGCCCAACTGAAGAGCGGTATTCCCGACTTCAACCCCGGCGACACGGTCAACGTGCATGTCCGCGTCATCGAAGGTGACAAAGAGCGCGTACAGCAGTTCCAGGGCGTGGTGATCGGCCGCCACGGTGCGGGGATGAATGCAACCTTCACCGTACGCAAGATCTCTGACGGCGTCGGCGTGGAGCGAATTTTTCCTCTGCACTCACCGCGCCTGGCCAAGATCGAACGTGTCAAACAGGGATCGGTACGCCGTGCAAAGCTGTACTACCTGCGCTCGCTTGCGGCCAAAGCAATCCGACAGAAAACGACAGCCTGACGCACGATCACTCCCGAGGGGGTCGCATGAGCACACGCAAACGACTCGGCGTTCCCTCCGTTTTCTACACCAAGCCGTTGACTGTCCACCTGGCCGAGCGCGATCTCTTCGCCCGCCAGGTGGATGTTCCCGCCCAGCATGCGGTCAGGCTCCGTGAGCACGAGCTCGACGCTGCGTTTCTCACCCCTATCGACTACGCCCGTGATAGTTCCGAGTACCGGATCGTTCCCGGCGTCGGCGTCAGCTCCGCCTCGGCAACCGGCTCGATCAGCCTCGTCTTTCACGACGAGATTCAAACGGTAAACACTGTGGCTATCGATCCGTCATCGTCATCGGAAATCATTCTGGCGAAGATTATTCTCGCGGAAGAATACGAACTGGAGCCGAAGTTTCAGGTTTTCACCGGCACGGTGAACGATGCGCTCGCACGCGCGGATGCCGTTCTCCTCGTGGGTGATGCGTCGCTTCGGGAGATCTCGCTGCACCCCAATCGCATTGACCTTGTGGAGGCATGGAACGAAATTTCCGGACTTCCGTACGTGCATGGATTCTGGTGTGGTGGCGATGAAGCGTTAAGTCCGGAAGAAGTGGGGTGGCTGGTGCAAAGCGCGTACAGTGGGATCAGCGCGCTGGATACGATTGCCGGCAACCTTCCGCCCGGTGCATTCCCCTCGCTTTCACACGCCGACATGTCCGACTATCTCCATGCGTTTTCGTATGACCTGAACGAGGACGACCTCGAAGGCCTGCGGGAGTTTCTGCGTTATGCATTTTTCCACGGTGTGACACCGGACGTGGCAGAACTTCATTTTTACGGCGCACCTGGTTCCCCGCCTGAGTCCTCATCCCCGCTTTCCTGATCCAGTCGCGTTGTATCTTTTACAAAAGATGGGTAGATTGGCTTTATGCTGAAGACTCTGCTCATCAAGAACTACGCCCTCATCCAAGAGCTGAGCGTCGAATTCTCCAGCGGCCTCATCATCATTACCGGTGAAACCGGCGCAGGCAAATCGATCATCATCGATGCGCTCAGTCTTGCGCTCGGAGAGCGTGCAAGCGCTGAGGTGGTGCGCCGCGGCAGCGACAAAGCGGTGGTGGAAGCCACGTTCGACGTGGGAGATAATGCAAAAGTCCAGGAATTGCTGGCCGCGAATGATCTCGATCCCGCCGATGAGCTGATCGTCCGGCGGGAAGTCTCGGCCAAATCTCAGAGCCGCTGCTACCTCAACGATTCTCCCGTGACGCTCGCACTGCAGAAACAAGCGGGCGAGCTGCTTGTGGACCTGCACGGACAGCACGAACACCAATCTTTGCTGCGCGTCGATACGCACATCGGGATGCTGGACGACTTCGGCGGACTCGGTGGAATGGTGGATGAGTTTCGCGCGGTCCATGCCAGGCTTCGGAAAGCCGCCGCTGAGTTGTCGGACCTCCGCCACAGGGAACGGGAACTCCTCGAAAAGCGCGAATTCCTCCTCTTCCAGGCAGAAGAAATCGATGCTGTCAGCCCGCGATCCGGGGAAGAAGAGGAGCTCGAAACGGAACTCCGGATTCTGGAGAACAGCGAAAAACTCTTCAGCGCAACGGCAGATCTATACGCCCAGCTCTATGAAGGTGACCGCGCTGTTCGCGATCTGCTTGTGATCGCCAGGAACCAATTCCACGCGCTCGCCGAAATTGATTCCCGTTTCGCCGATGCCGCTCGTGAGTGCTCGTCTGCCGAGGCTATCGTCAACGAACTGGCAAAATTCGTACAGGGGTACAACGCCAGGGTGGAATTCGCTCCGGAGAGGCTCGAACAACTCCGCGAGCGTCTGGGCCGGCTGGCATTTCTCAAGAAGAAGTACGGCGGTGCCCTGGATCGTGTGATTGCCCACCGGCAGCAATTGGGCGAAGAACTGGCGCTTGCCGACAACTTTGACCAGATCATTGCCCGCATGGAGCAGGACGTCGAAGAGGCACGACAGGAATGTGGCGCCATAGCCGATCGGCTCTCATCCAAACGGCATGATGTCGCGAGGAAGATCGACAAGGCGATCATACTGGAGCTGGCGAAGCTCGGGATCGCCCAGGCCCGGTTCAGTACGCGCATACAGCAAGAGCAAGTTGTCGACCGCGGTGACGACGGTGCGCCGGCGGCCGATGCCGTCCGTCGGGGGAAGGTGATGGTCGCGCTGACCCCGCGGGGATACGACAAGGTGGAATTCTATCTTTCCACAAATGTCGGGGAAGAAGAAAAGCCCCTCGCACGAATTGCGTCGGGAGGCGAGGTATCCCGCGTCATGCTTGCACTCAAGAGCATCCTGGCTAAAACAGACCGTCTTCCGGTGCTCATTTTCGATGAAATCGATGTCGGCGTCAGCGGACGCATTGCGCAGGCCGTGGGCGCCAGCCTCAAGAGCCTTGCGGGGTTTCACCAGGTCATCGCAATCACGCACCTCCCGCAGATTGCGGGTTTCGCCGACGCGCACTTCGCCGTCAGCAAGACCGAACAGAACAACCGCGCTGTCACGACGCTGCAGCGCCTGACGCTCGATGAACAGGTGCGCGAAGTGGCGCGCCTGATGAGCGGTGCTGAAGTAACCGAAGCCGGCCTGGCCGGCGCACGTGAACTCATGGGACTCCACTGATGCCACTCGTCCTGTACAATACCCTGTCGCGCTCGAAAGAAGAATTCCGGCCATTGGATCCGGCCATGGTGAGAATGTACGTGTGCGGGCCGACGGTGTATGGCCCCCCGCACCTCGGCCATGCGAAAAGCTATGTGTCGTTTGACGTCATCCTGCGGTATCTCAGATACCTTCAGTACCGGGTCCTCTACGTGCAGAATATCACCGACGTCGGTCACCTGACAGACGATGCCGATGAGGGAGAAGACAAACTCGTACGGCAGTCCCGACTCGAACGCGTGCATCCCATGCAGTTGGCAGAGTTGTATACGCGCATGTTCTACGAAGACATGGATGCGCTGAATGTCGTCCGTCCGGATATCGCTCCCCGCGCATCGGGCCATATCACCGAACAGATCGCTCTCGTGGAAACCCTCATGGCACGGGGTCTCTCGTACGAAGCCAACGGCTCGGTGTATTTCGATGTCCCCCGCTATGTCTCGTACGGCAAGCTGTCGCACCGGACGCTCGAAGAAATGAACGCGGGAACGCGGGTCGAAGTGAAGGCGGAGAAACGGCACCCGGCAGATTTTGCACTCTGGAAGCGGGCGGAACCCGGGCATATCATGCGCTGGCCGAGCCCGTGGGGCGAGGGCTTCCCCGGCTGGCACCTTGAATGCTCCGCGATGTCAATGAAGTATCTCGGCGAATCGTTTGACATCCATGGCGGGGGGCTCGACAATCAGTTCCCGCATCACGAGTGTGAAATCGCACAGAGTGAGGGTGCAACCGGAAAACCCTTCGTAAAGTATTGGCTCCATAACAATCTGGTGACCGTTGACGGGAAGAAGATGGGGAAGTCGCTGGGAAATTTCATCACGCTGAAAGACGCGTTCGCCAGATGGACCCCCGGGGTGGTACGATTTTTCATCCTGCAGAGCCACTATCGCAGCACGCTGGACTTCAGTGTTGACACACTGGAGGGTGCCGGGAAGGGTCTGGAAAAACTTGTCAACACGGTCCGGAATGTACGGAATGCTGCTGCCACCGACGCCTCCGGATCCCCGTCCGGCATCAATCTCGAAAAGTATCACCAGGCATTCACCGATGCAATGAACGATGATTTCAACAGTCCCTTGGCAATCGCAGGCCTCTTTGATCTGAGCCGTGAAGTCAATCAGGCTTTGGGACGCGGAACTCCGCCGGCCCGGGAGGAACTGAAGGCGATCGAGGCGTTCTATGTTCAGCATGCCGGTGAGGTGCTGGGCCTGGATCTTGGAACCAGCAGCGCACAGACTTCCACAGAGTCCATCGAGCCCGGGCTTCTTGATCTTTGTGTATCGTTGCGCTCGGAACTCCGGCGTGAGAAACTCTGGACTCTCTCCGACAAGATCCGGGATGGTCTGATCGCTCTCGGCATCGTCCTCGAGGACAAGAAAGAAGGAACGACGTGGAAGCGCATGCGTGCAGGCCAATAGCTTTCGTACTGTGCACCGTTGCGCTGTTGCTCTGCGGTGTGCGGGTTGCGGTCGGGCAGGGGTCGGCCGGCACTGACGGACGTCTGGAACCAAGATTTCTTGTCGATATGCCGACTGCCGGCATGCCGGACAAAAGCACCGTCGTACTGGACATCGATTTCTACCGGGAAGGTGGCCTGCTTTTTGGCATCAGCACAGGAATTTTCGACCGCCTCAGCCTGGGTCTCTCCTACGGCGGGTCACGGATCATCGGTTCCGGCTCGCCGGCGATGCATCCCCTCCCCGGAATGAACCTCCGTCTTCGCATTCTTGAAGAAGGGCTGGTCTTCCCCGCACTCACCCTGGGTTTCGATTCGCAGGGGAAAGACGGCTATCTGACAGAGCTGGATCGCTACCGGGTCAAATCTCCCGGATTGTTCGTCGCGGTGAGCAAGAACTACTCGTTCCTTGGATACCTGAGCGTTCACGGGGGAGCCAACTACAGTTTTGAACGCGCCGATGGGGACCGGGATGTGAACGTCTTCACCGGCGTCGAAAAGACCATCGGTCCGGTACTCTCGTTTGTCATGGAGTACAATTTCGGCACAAATGATAACAGCGCGGAGGCTGTGGGGAAGGGGTGGGGGTATATCAATGCAGCAATCAGGCTGATGCTGGGAAGCGGGTTGACTGTCAGTTTCAATCTTAAAGATATCGTCAAGAACGGTCCCGACATCACCGTGGCCAACCGGACCATATCTCTCGAGTACGCAAGGGCCTTCTGAACGTGACTGTTGCTTTTCGTGGACTACCGGGGCCTGATTGTCTCAAAATCGATACATTGACCCGGTGAAAACGGCTAAAAGCAATGTATTTTGAGAAGAAACCATATGGCATCATTATTGCAATTCGAAGGCATAGAGTAGGAGGATTTGATCATGAAATCACGTCATACAACCTGGATGTCCATCGGCGCCGCCGGAATCATTGCTCTCCTTTCAAGCGGATGCTACACACAATTCGGGCCCACAAGGGACGAGGAAGTTGTCCGCTATGAAGATCAGGATGAGTACGAGTATACGGATGAAGACTCGGTTGCGTACACCGAGGACTATGATAACACCCGTCAACGCTTCTATGACGAGCAGTACTATCCGGGTTACTCGTTCGGCTTTGGATTCTACGATCCTTGGTCATGGCACTACCGCCCGTGGTACGGATACAATTCGTACTGGTATGATCCGTATTGGGGGTGGTGCGGCACAGGCTACCCTTATTATTCGGCATGGTGGTCACGCCCGATCCATGGATACAACCCATCCTGGTATTATGGGTCCTCATACCGGGGCGGGCTCGGATATGCAATCAGGGGTGGGAATGCGCACGGTTCAACCCGCTCGTTCGGTTCAACCCGCTCGGCCGGCCAAGTCCGGGGCGCGAGCGGTAACACGCCGGGTGGAAGCAGAAGCAGTGGAACCGTGACTACTCCTTCAGCCGGCACATACAAAGCAAAGCCCCGAGCAGCGAACCCCGGGAGCGGAAAGTCAGCGGATCGTCCGGCGCGTGTTACATCGCCCGGCAGCGGCCGTGGCAGTTCGCGCGAAGCAACGCGAAGCGAGACACCGAGATCTTCCCCCCGTCCGAACAGCGGCGGGCGGGAATCAGCACGCGGAGCACGTTCATACTCGCCGCCTCCTTCATCGTCGGGAAACAGCGGAGGGTCTTCGGGCAGCCGTGACGGCAATCGAGGAGAACGGTCGGGTGGTTCATATTCTCCTCCCGCGTCCTCACCGGCTCCCTCATCGCCACCGCCGTCAAGCGGCGGTAGCAGTGCACCGGCGAATACCGGCAGTCGGGGCGGGAACAGACGTTGATTCGAACAGAGGAGACCATGAAACGTACATTTGGTAACGTCATCGCATCTACAGCAGTTCTTGCGCTGACAGCAGTGCAGGCTTTCGGACAGTATCCTGAAGATGCATTGCGGCTCGGTCTGACGAGCACAGGTGTGGGAAGCCGGTCGCTCGGCATGGGAAATGCCTATACCGGCGTTGCGAACGACTTCAGTGCGCTCTACTGGAACCCCGCGGGTCTCGCCCAGCTTCAGTTCAGCGAGTTCTCTCTCGGGCTTTCCTACCACAAGAATGCTGACAAGAGCACGTTTTTCAATAAACAGGAAAATTACAGCAGCACCTCCACCAATCTCAATGGCCTCGGTCTGGTGTACAAGATACCCACGAACCGGGGCAGCATGGTACTGGCCTTCGGGTACGACCGCCAGAGCAACTTCGCCAGCGGAATGTCGTTTACCGGATTCAATCCCGGGAGCAGCATCATTCAGTCCTATGCCCGCAACGGTTCGTTCTATCCGTCGGATCTGTCGGACAACGTTGCGTACCAACTGTACCTGGCTGACATTGATACCGTGACGGGGCGATTCACGAGTCCCATTACCGGCAGGGTGACACAAATCGCCAAGGTAGTGGAGGGCGGGGGACTCAACAACTGGTCCATGGGTGGGGGGGTAGATGTCGCCAAGGATTTGAGTCTTGGTGTGACGCTCACGTACCTCTCCGGCACGTACCGGTATGACCGGAACTACGCGGAGGAAGATCGCGACCGCAATTGGGACGCATACCCGTACGACTTCAATCGTCTGTCCGTTGACGAGTACATCGAAAGTGACATCAGCGGCGGCAATGCAAAGTTCGGACTGCTCTACAGGATTCCGGACCGTTTCCGGCTCGGCATTGCCGCAAAGACACCGACATCGTTCACCGTGAAAGAAAACTTCGGCATCACTGCGACGAGCGTCTTCGACAACGGCGACACGTATCCACTGGATGAGGCTTTCGAGTCAAACGGAAGCGGCGAGTATGACGTGGTCACGCCATGGGAATTCAGTGCAGGCGTTTCGGTGGTATTGCGCGATCTGATGGTCTCAGCAGATATCGATTATACCGATTGGACGCAGCTGAGGTTTGAAAACGCCAATGCCGACTTGATTGCGCAGAACAGGGACATGAAGACCATCTTCCGCGGCGCGTCCAACTACCGGGTAGGGATCGAATATGACCTTGCAAAGATCGGCGTCCGGTTGCGCGGTGGATTTATGTACTTCTCTTCCCCGTATGCAAATGACCCGTCGACATACGACCAGAAGTATATCACAGGGGGAATCGGATTCCTGCTGGGTCCCTCCACGATGCTTGACATCGCATATGCACGGGGGTGGTGGGAGACATTCAGAACGAACTACGACGTCAGCTCGCTGACGGACGAAACGCTGACCACCAATACCGTCTTGGCGACCTTCTCGTACCGCTTCTAGCGATCCGGTTGTTTGCAACAGTACGGGCGATTCTCTATATTGAAGTCCGCCACGCGAAAGCGCGACGGACTTCGCGTTTTTCCCCACCCCGGAGTACCACGTGAGCAGGCGGCTGAAAATCGTCATCGGCATCAGTGGCGTCGTCATCGTCGTTGCTGTCGCGCTATTTGCATTCGTCCGCTACCAGCTCACGAAGTCGTTTCCGCTCACGACAGGATCCATCTCGCTGAAGGATGTGCGGCAACAGACAGATGTGTACCGTGACGACTATGGTGTACCGCACATCGCCGCCCGGAATGAACGGGATGCTCTTTTTGCGATGGGATTTGTCCATGCCCAGGATCGCCTCTGGCAAATGGACCTCCAGAGGCGGGCCGGGGCCGGACGGCTTTCGGAAATTGTGGGAATTGCCACGCTCCCGTTTGACCGGATGTTTCGTATTGTCGGACTGCAACGGATCGCCGTTCAAATCGAGCGGAACCTCTCCGAACAGACGCGCAACGATTTGCAGGCGTACTGCGAGGGCGTCAATGCGTGGTGCATGCGGTCTGCGGGAAAACTGCCGATCGAGTTCGACCTCCTGCGCTACGAACCGGAACCATGGACACCAGTTGACTGCATTCTCGTCGGCCGCCTGCTCGCATGGGAACTCAATCTGTCATGGTGGACAGACATCACCTACGGGGCACTGGTTGCCCGACTGGGCAAGGATACCGTGGCGCAGATACTCCCGCCGTTCCCCCAGTCAGTGCCTCCGCAGGTTCCGGCTGATCAATGGCACCACTATGCAGCCTCCCTGCACGACTATCTCACGACATCACAAGACTACCTCGCCTATTGCGGTCGGCCGCTCCCCGGCACCGGAAGTAATGCGTGGGTCATCGGTCCGCACCGTTCGGAGACCGGCAAAGTTATCCTTGCGAACGATACGCATCTTCACCTGACACAACCCCCGCAATGGTATGAGATAGGTGTACGCGCACCCGGACTGGCTTTCCACGGGATGTCGGTGCCCGGCGCCCCGGGCATTGTCGCCGGCAGAAATGACTCGATCGCGTGGGGCATCACCAATCTGATGGCCGACGATGCGGACTTCTTTGTTGAACAGATCAATGAAGCGGACAATACTTACTGGTATGAAGATGCCTGGCACCCGCTCACCGTGCGCGAGGAGGAAATTACCGTGCGCGGGGACTCCTCGGTCATGCTGCGCATTCGCGCAACGGCGAACGGACCCATCGTAACGGACATCCGCACTCCCTTAAACCGCGCGACCCCACCCTGGGCTGCGAGCATGCGATGGGTCGGGGCGGAGATGGACGACCAGCTGGGTGCATTTCTGCGGATCAACCGCGCACACGATTGGGCTGGATTCCTCAAAGCGCTGGAAGGCTATGCCCTCCCCGGCCAGAACTTTGTGTACGGAGATGTGCGGGGGAACATCGGCTACTGCTGTGCTGCCCGTCTCCCGATCCGGGGATCCGGGCGCGGGCTCCTGCCGGGGGCCGGATGGGACCGGGCTGCGGGGTGGACAGGCTTCGTGCCGTTCGACCGGCTTCCGCACATTTTCAACCCGCCTGCCGGATATCTTGCGAGCGCCAACAACAAGACTGTCGACGACTCCTACCCGTACTATATCGGTGACCTCTGGGAACCCCCGTCCAGGATTGAGCGTCTCCGTTCTCTCTTCGACGTTCCCGACAGCAAGATATCCGTCCACGATTGCCGGCAGCTGCAGAATGAAACGTACTCACCGCTTGCCAAAGAACTGGCTCCATTCCTTCTGGCCGCCGCCGCCGACAGCGTGATCGGCACAGGCCTGGGGGAGCGGGTGCGTGAATACCTGACGAACTGGGATTTCCGATTCACGGCGAACGATATTGCCACGTCGATCTATCAGGAGTTTCTGCTGCAGCTGGTCAGGAATATTTTCCTCGATGAAATGGGTGAGGATCTCTTTCACGATTTCACGATGCTGGTGAATGTTCCGTTACGGGTGACGACCAAGCTGGTGAAGGAAGGGACATCCGTCTGGTTTGATGATGTGCGCACACCCGCTGTTGAGACGCGTGATGACATACTCCGGCGGAGTGCCGGGGAGGCGATTCGTGATCTCATCGCGCGGGCAGGTGAGGACCCGCGATTGTGGCGATGGGGAAATGTGCATACGGTCACACTCCGGCATATCTTCGGGATGCAGCCCCCGCTGGACAGGGTGTTCAACATCGGACCATTCCCCTATCCGGGGGCATCTACGGCCCTCATGAGCGGTGAGTACAGCTTCGCTGCACCGTTTGCCGTGACTGTAGGGGCGTCGTTCCGCCAGATCTTTTCGTTTGCAGATTCCGGGACTCATCTGGCTGTTCTTCCTTCGGGAGAATCGGGTCAGGTGTACCATCCCCATTACGATGATCAGACATCGCTGTGGCTGCACGGAGCGTACCGCACAGTTGTACGGGAGCCGGGCAGTCAGCCCGGGGACCATCTTCGTCTGCTTCCCGCGGGGGTCCCGCAGTGATCATCGGCGATCGTTTGAAACGCTGCCTTGCAGAAGCCCGGCACATCGTAGCATTCACGGGGGCGGGGATATCCGCAGAAAGCGGTGTGCCGACATTCCGCGGTGCGGGCGGCATCTGGAACACCATGCGTCCCGAAGAACTCGCAAGCATGGAGGGATTTCTCCGCAATCCGCGGCTTGTGTGGGAGTGGTACGCATACCGGAAACGTGTTATTGCGGAAGTACAGCCGAATGCGGGACATTGTGCGCTGGCCCGGATGGAGAAGCTGGTGCCGGATTTCTCCGTGATTACGCAGAACATCGATAACCTCCATCGCCGTGCAGGCAGCGTCCGGGTGTTTGAATTGCACGGGAATATCGAACGGAACTACTGCATAACATGCGGGCGCCGGTATTCCAATGAAGAAGTGCTGCAGGCAGCCGGAGTTCCCCGCTGTGCCGCGTGCAACGGCAACATCCGGCCGGATGTGGTGTGGTTTGGCGAGTTGCTTCCCGATGACCAATGGGAAGGCTCGGTGCGCGCATCGGAATCGGCTTCGTTGTTTCTCTCCATCGGCACCTCAGCCGTCGTGTATCCGGCAGCTTCGCTGCCGGTGATAGCAAAAGCACATGGAGCATATCTTGTGGAAATCAACCCTGAGCCGACACCGCTGACCGAGCGCGCAGATGAATTCCTGCAGGGGCCGGCGGGAAGCGTACTGCCGGAATTGTGTGACGTGTTGTATGAAGCACGAAAGGTATTGCCGTGAAAATCCTTCCCGGAAAAGCACGCATCGTCTGCACACTGGGTCCCTCCTCCCGTGAACCGGCCGTATTGTCCAGGATGGCGGAAGCCGGCATGGATGTCGCACGGTTGAATTTCTCCCATGGGTCCCACGACGATCATGCGCGCCTGATTGCCGGCGTACGGAACACTGCTCAGGAAGCGGGTGTGCCTCTGTGCATTATGCAAGATCTTCAAGGTCCGAAGATCCGCATTGGCGCTCTCGCCGATGGCTCTGTGGAACTCGTCGCGGGAAAGACCGTTGTTATTACCACGGAACCGTGGCCGGGAACCGCCGAACGGGTGCCGACATCGTTTGTGAGTCTCCCGCACAGTGTGCACGCGGGAGATACGATCCTGCTGGACGACGGCAAATTGCGCCTGACGGTGCTGACCACGTCGGAGAAAGATGTGACGTGCGAGGTGAATGTGGGAGGGAAGCTGAGTTCACGAAAAGGGATCAATCTGCCGGGCGTCGCCTTGAGCATTCCATCGATCACTTTGAAGGACCTGGAGGATCTGGCTTTCGGCATCAAGAACGAATTGGACTACACGGCTTTGTCATTTGTGCGGTCAGCCGACGACGTGCGCGCCCTGCGCAGCGCCATTGAGCAATGTGCCGGGCCCGGGACATACCATCCTGTCGTCGCGAAGATCGAGAAACCGCAGGCGCTTCTCAATATCGATGAGATCATTGCCGAAGCGGATGGAATCATGGTCGCCAGGGGCGATCTCGGCGTAGAAATTTCCCCCGAAGAGGTGCCCCTGCATCAGAAACGCATCATCGCCAAGTGCAACCGCGCCGGCAAGCCCGTGATCGTCGCAACACAGATGTTCGAATCAATGATTGTCAATCCCATACCGACCCGGGCGGAAGCCAGTGACGCCGCGAACGCGGTGCTTGACGGTGCGGATGCGGTGATGCTCAGCGGCGAAACATCCATCGGCGCATACCCCGTGGAAGCCGTTGCGATGATGACCCGCATCATCAACAACGTAGAGAACGAGGCGGGACGTGCGTGGCAATCGACGCACACCGCTCCGGACGTTGTGCCGGACTACCATGAGGCGCTCGGAAAGGCGGCGTGTGTCTTAGCGGAGCAGATACATGCCGCGGCGATCGTGACCGTGACTCAGAGCGGCATGACGGCGCGCATTGTCGCCCATCACCGTCCGCGAACCCCGATTGTAGCTGTGACCAACTCCGCGGCCACTCTGCGCCGCCTGAATCTCGTATGGGGTGTGCATGGGCTTCTCGTGGACCAGGTGTTTGCCGATTCGGACAGTACACTGCGTGCCGTGGAAGATCGCCTTGCAGCGGAAGGAGTGTTGCAGAGCGGAGAGATGTATGTGTTGATTGCCGGTCAACCGCTCTTTGCCGGCGGCGGGACCAATCTCATCAAAGTGGAATACAGAAGATAGCGGTCATCACGATCCGCGTTTCTTCTTCTGCGGAGTGTCCTCGATCTCGAACACACGATCGAGCATCGAGATTTTCAGCAGGCTTGAAACCTTCCTGTGCACGTTGAGCAAGCGGACCTTCCCACCGTGTTCCTTCATCTTGCGCTCGGCGATCAATAGCGCGCTCAATCCGCTGCTGTCACAGAACTCGACCTGCGTCAAATCCACCGTCAGAGTCTTCACTTTGGGAGTGCAGAGAATCAGGAACTCGCCCTTGAGTTCTCCCGCGACGGTAGAGTCCAGTTTCTTCTCTCTGACGGTGAGGGTTACCGCTGTTCCGTTGCCCTGTGTATCGAACTTCATGCGCGTCCCTTTCGAAACGGCCCTAGAACATCTTCAGGCATGCTGCAAGTCGATCGTAGACCGCACCGCTGCGTGCCGCGTCGGGTTGCAGCTGGAAATTATAGAAGAGCTCCGCACCGTCCCGTGCAAATCCTATCCGCACGCGTGCATTGCTTTCCCTACAAATATAGGCCGAGGGGAGGAGAGAGTCAAGGTTCAGGTCGATGGCGACGTCGTATGCGCGCTCGGCAATGCGTTGCCTGATCTCGCGTGCCGGAAGAAACAACCACCCCGTCGAGCCGGGATGCACGCGCACCACGGTGCTGCGGGGAAGCAGCGCTGCGGCACCGTCATTGTGTTCGCCGGCGACGATGGTCACCTGGTCATCGGCGAAGTACGCTCGTACGAGGTCGATGACCGGCGCCGGCGACTGTGCCGTCGGTGTCAGGGGAAGAATCAGGAGGGCGTGGGTGCCCGTCGACAGCAGGTCGGTGAACGAAATAACGGTGTTGTGCATCCGGCGGAAGTGCCAGCGTGCCGCCTGGACACCAAGGGAACAACGAAGAGATTCCAGCATGCGTTAGGACCCTATGATCTTCTTGAGTTCGGCTTCAGTAACCACGGGGATGTGCAACGCCCGCGCATGTTGTAGTTTCGCACCTGCTTCCTCTCCCGCAACAACGAAGTGTACGCTCTTGCTCACAGCGGAAACCACCTTGCCGCCGTGCCGTTCAATCAGCGTCCGCGCTTCATCACGCGTAAGCGTCGACAACGTCCCGGTCAGAACAAAAGTCCTGCCGGAAAGCGGACCGGCCGTCGGGCCAGTGCCTCCGGTCATGGTCAGCCCGGCCTTTTCCAAACGGCGGAGGATCTCGCGGTTGTGCTGCTCCGCGAAGAAATGCACAACACTCTCGGCGATTGCCGGCCCGATGGCAGGCACCGTTTGCAGGGTGGCTTCGCCGGCGTCACGCAGCACCGCCATCGAAGGAAAATTATCTGCAAGAGTTCGCGCCACCCCCGCGCCGACGTGGCGGATGCCGAGGGCAAAGAGCAACCGGTGGTACGGTTGCGCCTTGCTCCGTTCGATGGCTTCCAGCAAATTGGCAACGCTCTTGTCACCCCATCGATCCAGATTTGCGAGCGCACTCCGGTGCCCGGCGAGTTGATACAGATCCGCAACGTTCTTCACAAGCCCGCGCGTCACCAGAACGTCGACAGCGGCTTCGCCGAGCCCGTCAATATCCATGGCGCCGCGCTGTGCGAAATGCTCGATGCGCCCGCGCACCTGTGCCGGGCATTCGGCGTTTTCACAATAGTAGTTTGCCTCGCCCTCAGCCCGGTAAATGTGCGCAGTGCAGACGGGGCACGACCGCGGCATCGCGAAGGGGCGCGCGCCCGTCGCCCGCTTTTCCGCAACCACACCGGATACCTTCGGGATAACATCGCCGCCCTTCTCCACGATCACCGTATCGCCGATACGGAGATCGAGCTGTGCAATGTAGTCCACGTTGTGCAGTGTCGCGCGCGATACCGTTGAGCCTCCGACGAACACCGGCGCGAGTTCTGCTACCGGCGTCACGGTGCCCGTGCGCCCGACCTGAAGGGCGATTCCGGTGAGAACGGTCTCGGCTTTGCGGGAAGCAAACTTGAACGCAATCGCCCAGCGGGGGCTCTTGGCAATCGTGCCCAATTCCGCCTGTTGCGCAAGCGAATCTACCTTGACCACGATGCCGTCGATTTCGTAGGGAAGCTCGTCACGGTGTGCCTCCCAGTGCCGCCAGAAGCCGATAACCTCGTCAATAGTCCCGCAACGGCGGTAGTGGGGGTTGACAGGGAAGCCGAGCGAGGAGAGATGCTCCAGATTCCGCAGGTGAGATGTCAGGTGTGCGTCTTTCGCAAAGACCGCATAGGTGAACAACCGTATCGGCCGGACGGCAACGGTGCGGGGATCCTGCAGCTTCAATGTACCGGCTGTTGCGTTCCGCGGGTTGATGAACACCTTTTCGCCGTTCTGCTCGCGAGCCCGGTTCATCGCTACAAAGTCCGTGCGCATCATATAGGCTTCCCCGCGCACCTCAAGGCTTCGGTAGGCTTTCCCGGTTGTGCGAAGGCGCAGGGGAAGTTGACGGACTGTCCGGAGATTGTGTGTGATGTCATCGCCCTGCAGGCCGTCCCCGCGGGTTGCGCCCTGCCGGTATGCTCCATCGCGGTACCGGAGGGTGACCGCCACCCCATCGATCTTGAGCTCCACAACGTAGGCCGGGGCTGCCGTACCGAGCAACTCCCGCACGCGCCGGTCAAAGTCCCGAATTTCCTCTTCAGAATAGGAGTTTGCCAGGCTCAACATGGGCGGGTCGTGCACGACCGTGCCGAATTCCTTCGTCAGCCGGCCTCCGACGCGCTGTGTCGGCGAATCCGGAGTAACCAGTGCCGGGTAGGCGGCTTCGAGATCTTGCAGCTCCCGGATGAGTTCATCATACTTCTCGTCAGCGATCGCGGGTTCCGCGAGGATGTAGTACCGGTAATCGTGATCCAGGATCTCCTTGCGAAGTTCTTCGGCCCGCCCGCGGACGCTGTCGGGAATTGGCTTCACGGTGTGGTGCTCCGGCCGGGTGGGGACGTTAACGAGCGGCGATTGAGCTCCAGATTCCGTACCACACTCCCCGGCTTGCCGACCGTTCCAAGATCCGTCGTATTCAGACGGAAAAGCATTCCGCCGGCATTGCCGAGGGTAACAGTGAATTTCTCCTTTGCCTTCCACCTGCGCCTGACGTTGGGAGGGAAGAGATAGTCATTGGGAGGTGTTCCATCGATGGAGAGCTGCATCCACACACTGTCGATTGTCGCCACAGAAAGCTGGAGGCTGTCGCGCGGCGTTGCCGGAGCAGGCTGTGCGGCCACAGTTGTGGTGTCGTTGGGGAAAGCCCGGCGTTGATTCTCGGCAACCGTTGTGCCGAACGGAATTTCATGGACCGCGGGCGGGCCGCTCGATCGCGTGAAGTAGAGAATCACGGCAATGATGCAGACAGTGACAACGCTTATTGCGGAGAGCAGTGTCGCCCGGTGAGTCCACCATGCATGATGCGGAGCCGGAGGAGTGGGCATTGTTGCAGGTGTGTCGGGCACGGACTGCACCGGGACTGCGGCCGGCTCGGCCGGATGCGATGCCTGATCATGTTGATGCATCACGTCTGCGGGGTCAAGTCCGATGGCCGCCGCGTATTCGCGGATGAATGCGCGGAGGTAGGCCTCCGGCAACAGGGCTTCCTCTCCTGCCTCAATGGCCCGAAGGTATTTCAGGTCGATAAGCGTGGTTTGTGAAACGTCGTCGAGAGTAAATCCTGCCGCCTCCCGTGCGGCACGCAGCTTCTCAAAGAAGGTTGGGTCCGTGTTCATGGCGTCGCTGCCTTTTCCTGGAATGTGCGCTGGTCGAGCACTTTGCGCACTTTGAATGCGAGCGTCTCGATTTGAAACGGTTTTTGTACGAAGCCATTGACTTCACTGGAAAACCGGGGCGTATCGACGGCGCCTCTGCCGTACCCGGTGACGATCAACACGCGGACGTGCGGATTGATGGCGCGCAGATGTTCGAAAGCTACCGTTCCGGACATCACCGGCATATTGATATCGAGGAGGATGAGATCGACGCTTGCCCTGCGCGTGCGGTAAAACTCCACGCCTTCCTGTCCGTTGTGGGCGATGTACACGGTGTAGCCCAGGGATGTGAGAAGGTCCTGGGCGATTTCGCAGACCGGCGGTTCGTCGTCGATGACGAGGATATTCTCCGTTCCTCGCGGCAGGCGGTGCGGACGTTTCCGCGCGGCGTCGGGTGCGGCAGCGGAGTGCCGGGGAAGGAACAGCGAAAACGTGGTTCCGTTCCCCTCGCTGCTTTCAAGCGTGATATAACCGCCGTGATTCTGCAGAACGCCGTAGACCACGGAGAGGCCCAGTCCCGTGCCGTTGTCCTTGGTGGTGAAGAAAGGCTCGAAGATGCGATCCTGTATCTCGCGCGGAATCCCGCGGCCCGTGTCGGTGATGCGGATTTCGACAAACGGCCCGGTGAGGTTCGCCGGGGCACCCGCCGGAGGCGCGCTGCCGGGGACGGGGATCGTGTCGATTGTCAGCACCCCCTTTTCGGGCATTGCATCGCGCGCATTCAAGAAGAGGTTGAGAAGAGCCTGCTGGATCTGACCGTCATCGCCGTTTACGGTGATCGGGTCGGGAAAAAGGTTGGTGCGCACGGTGATGTCTTTCGTCACGCTGCGCTGGAATAGATCCAGTGTTTCGTGAATAAGCGCATGGATATCCACAGGGGCGGCTATCGTTTCCGTCTTCCGTGCAAAGGTCAGGAGCTGGCGAGTCAGGGAAGACCCGCGGCGCGCGCTGGACTCGATGATTTCTACGTACTTTGCCAGCCGGACGCGGTCGCTCAGGTGCCGCCGCATGATGGAGGCGGAGCCCATAATCGCCGCGAGGATATTGTTGAAATCATGGGCAATTCCCCCCGCGAGATTGCCGATGCTGTCAATCTTTTGTGCGTGCAGCAGCGCACCTTCCATCTTTTTCCGCGCGGTGATGTCGCGGGCGACAATGCGCGCGGTGCGTACGACTCCGGCGTCATCGAATACCAGTGAAGAGTTCAACAGCACGGCAAGACGCGTCCCCCGCGGGGAGACGACATGCTCTTCCACATCCTTCAGCACACGGCCTTCGGCGAACATGCGGTCAACCATCTGGCGGACGGCCTCTGCGCGCACGGGGTCGAACAGGCACTCGAACGGCTTACCGAGGAGGGTCTGCGCGGTGATGCCGAGCATTTCCGCGCCCGAGCGATTGCATCCCACGATAGCGTGGTGCCGGTCAACGCTGAGATACAGGTCCGGTGCGTTTTCAAAGAGGTCGGCATACTGGTGTTCGGACTGCCGCAAGCGATCGAAGAGCCACGCATTGTGAATGGCAATGCTGACCGTGCTGCTGATTGCGTCAACGAGCTCCGCCTGCTTGGGTGCAAAGAGACGATAGGAAGTTCCCGCGATGACGAGCACTCCGGCGATAGTCTCCTTGGTGCGCAGGGGGATCGACGTCCATGACTGGATCCCCAGCTGCTTCAGCGGAGGAGGGATGGATCCGCCGTGCTCGCGCAACCGTTCCCGGGCAACGCGTGGCTCGTCGAGCCAAAGCATGTGCGGGTCGCCGGGGGACGATGCATGAGGAAGAAAGTCAACTGCTGGTTCCGTGGCGCTGTGTAATACGAGCGTCTCTCCTTCGAGGAGGTAGATCCAGCCCCAACGGGTATTCAGCACTGACGTCATATTGGCGAGCGCCGTGCTGAGGACTTCATCAAGGGGCACGCTACGATTGACGGCGTGAGCGACGTTGTTGATTGCGATGAGCTGACGGCGCTGGTCGTCAAGGCGGCGGTAGTTCAGGACGGAGAAGTAAACGCTGGTGAACCCGATAAGGCCCACGGCGAGGATACTGATAAAATCCATGAAGCGCGGGGCCTGCCCTGTGGCTGCCATTGAGGTGAGGATGGTTGCCATGGTAACGACCACGGCGGTGGAAGCCACTATCTGCGCCTGCTCAACCGGCCCGAGACCGCGGAAAAATCTGCGCACGCTGGTGACGGGATTCAACATAAATGCAATGTACGAAAGGGTGGTCAGACATTCAATGAAACCGCCCGGGCACTCGGCGGGAAAAAAAAGTCCCGTCATGTTGACGGGACTCCTGAGAACGCACCGGAAAATCGTTTGTTGCACCGGTAACACACACTACGCGGCATTCAGAGTGAACGCCACGGACAGCACATTACATCTTCTTCACCGGCAACACTGCTTCTTTGCAGGCTTTTGCCACGCGGAACTTCACGACCGTCTTGGCCGGAATCGTGATGGTCTCACCGGTTTTCGGATTGCGGCCGAGGCGTTCCTTGCGGTTCACCAGTACAAGTTTTCCGATACCGGGCAGCGTGAAGGTGTTCTTCGCTTCCTTGTAAGCGAGGGATGCGAGTTCCTCAAATATTGAGGCGACCACCTTCTTCTTCAAATCAAACTTGCCGGCAAAATGAGAAACGACCGCCGTCTTTGACATTGCTTTTGCCATTGATCCTCCTGAACGTTTGTGGGAGTGCACGTATGCTTGGGGGGAAAGATAGTATATTCCCCTGATAATTCAAACAAAAAAAGCGTTCAGCGGCTCGGTACTTCCGTCCGGGCTAACCACTTCCACCCGGCATCTGGGGAGTGCGTCGAGGAACAGCCGGCCATACGGCTTTGTCATGATCCGGGGGTCAAGGATGCTGATGATCCCCGTGTCGGTGACAGTGCGGATCAACCTCCCGGCTCCCTGACGGAATTTCAGAATCGCCTCGGGGAGCGAAAGTGCGAGGAAGGGATTCAAACCGCGGCGCTGGAGGTCCTCGAGCCGTGTTTCCATCAGAGGATGCGAAGGGACGGCAAATGGAAGTCGTGTGATGACAACATGTTCCAGCGCTTCTCCCGGAACATCTATCCCCATCCAGAAGCTATCCAACCCGAACAGGACAGAACTGACGTCACGCCGGAACTCCTGCAGCAATGCATGCCGTTGGGCGTCGGCCCTCTGAACCAGGAGTGTTATGCCCAGATCATCCAACCGATCCGCCACAGCCCGTGCTGTGGCATGCATGACCTTGGCGCTGGTGAATAGTACGAGCGCCTTTCCGTGTGTCGCTTCGATGCACTGCAAGACTGCATCGGGGAGCCGGAGCAGAAATGCGGGGGCATCCGGCTCCGGCAGGGAGCGGGTAACCCACACGCGCATCTGCCGGTCGAAGTCAAAAGGGGAATCCAGTATGAGATCGCCGGCGGATTCAGCCCCGAGTCTTGACTTGACATAGTCGAG
>Ga0105107_10000516_pt1 | contig 24541 bp, 23 predicted proteins | sample PPLLaktember2015_6_FD_79335 | JGI IMG/M metagenome (GOLD analysis project Ga0105107, IMG submission 79335) | Freshwater sediment microbial communities from Prairie Pothole Lake near Jamestown, North Dakota, USA - PPLs Lake P8 Core (1) Depth... | ecosystem: Environmental > Aquatic > Freshwater >... | reverse complement strand
CTTGAAGATTGCGGAAAGTGCGGTTTCTACCGATCCCCATGACCACTGTGTTCTCGTCGATCATCTGAGGAGAACCGAACACCGCCACGTTCACCTCCCCTTTCTTGTTCGCCGTGCTCAGGGCCCCGATTCGCGGTCTCTTGTTGAAGAGCTCCATCACGTCCTGTCTGTTCATCTATCCGTCCTCCCTTGATTGGATGTTCTTCCGCGGTTTGTTTTCTATCATTTTTTCTTCCTGACCACAATTTCTCTCAGGATCACCGTATCCACTCAACACGGGATCATTACAAAAATAGTCATGATTCATATTGACAAAGCTTCGACAAACTGCCATATGATTTTGTTCAATATTTCTAACCTCAGACTGCATGGCTTGGTGCGATTCAGATTTCTCGGGTGGTTCGCCTAAGAGCCTGTGAAGGTAGAGCTGTTAGATCGGATTTCCTGAAAACACTCGTCTGTAAAATCTGTGCCATAACCGACGACTGTTGTTACACAGTATGCATTTCTGCCAACAGTGCGGCATGGGGATACCTGTGAACGGGTAGACAAGGACTCTAATTATGGTAAAAGCAAAATCGACTCTGCGATGGACTGCAATGTTGTGCATAGCCGTGGGGCTGGTGATCTTTGCCTTATCCGCTGAGGGTTATAAAACGCCTGAACAGAAGGCCGACAAGGATCGGGCGGATATCATTCTCATTGACACCTCTCCTGTTTTCGGCAGGGGGGATAAGCCGCCTGTTGCGTTTCCCCATGATCGTCACACAGAAATCATGGCTGAACAAAAAAAGGATTGTTTTCTCTGCCACCTGAAAGAAAGCAAACCGCAGGCGGCTTCGGCTGGCCCCGCTCCCCAACCTCAGTCCACTGAACGAATGTCCCTCAAGTTCAAACGTCTCAAGGACACCAACCTGAAGGAAGTGAGAAGAATCTATCATGACAACTGCATCGGCTGCCACATGAGCATGGCGGAAAAGGGACAGGAATTCGGTCCCATCATCTGTGGGGAGTGCCACAAGGAAAGCGGCGCATACGGATCCGCAAGAAAGCCCAGCGGGATGGACAACTCCCTCCACTTCCGACATACCAAAGCCGCACAGAACAAGTGTGAGACCTGCCATCATGCTTACGACGACAAGGCAAAGAAACTCTTTTACGCCAAGGGGCAAGAGGGCACATGCCGTTACTGTCACAAAATGGAGACCGAAGAAAACAGAATCTCCATGCCCCTTGCGTCTCACATGTCCTGTATAGAGTGCCACCGGCTGGGAAAGGAAAAGAAACTGGAGGCAGGTCCTGTCACCTGCGCCGGGTGCCATGATTCCAAGGAGCGGATGAAGATCCGAAAGGTAGAACCGCTGCCCCGGATGGAACGTCAACAGCCGGACACGGTCTTTGTGAAGACCCTTGGCAAGGATGAAAAAGCGGACATTCCCCGCATGAATCCGGTCCCTTTTGATCACAAGAGTCACGAGGGATACAATGACACCTGCCGGGTCTGCCACCATGCCAGCCTGACCGCCTGCAACGAATGCCATGCGCTCGAAAAACCCCTCAAGGAAGGGAATTATGTCCAGCTCGAACGGGCCATGCACCAGTGGGATTCCCAAAAGAGCTGCTCGGGTTGCCACCGCCGAAAACAGCAGCCTAAAGAGTGCGCCGGGTGTCACCTCTTCATCCCCCAGGGCCGGAACGAGCTGAGCGAATCCTGCCTGAAGTGCCACATGAAACCCCTTCCGGACTCGGCTTCCGTTCCCCTGACCGCGGAAGCTCAAGCAGGGCTGGCGAAGCGGCTTCTTCAGTCCAGAGTGCCTGTGAATGGAACCTACGCTACGGAGGAGATTCCTGAAAAGGTCGTTATAAAATACCTTGCCGACAAGTATGAGCCGGTGACCCTTCCACACCGAAAAATAGTCTTGAGCATCGTTGAGAAGATGAATGAGAGCAAGCAGGCCGGAAAGCTGGTTTCTTACTTTCACGACGACAAGGCCACGGTCTGCCAGGGGTGCCACCACAACAGCCCGGCAAGCGTGAAACCTCCCAGTTGTGTCTCCTGCCACAGCAGGCCTTTTGATGAAGGGAATCTCATGAAGCCCGGAATCCTGGGAGCCTATCATCAGCAGTGCATGGGATGCCATGAGGCGATGGAAATAGAGAAACCAAAAGAGTGCGTGGAATGTCACAAGGAAAGGAAGAAATAGAATCATCCAGCCTATCAGGATGACGAGGGGAGCTTTATGTCTGTATCGCGAAGAGGGTTTCTTGCATGGATGGGGGCTGCCGGGATAACGGCCCTGGGCAGCCAAGCAGGGGCTACGCCGCGCCATTTCAAAGGCTATCCTCAAAGCCTTTGCGTATTGCACGATATCACCCTGTGTATCGGGTGCCGCTCCTGTGAAGCCGGCTGTAATAAAGTGAACGAACTTCCGCCTCCTGCGGTCCCGTTTACGGATCTGTCCGTTCTAGACAAAAAACGGCGGACCACCGCCAAGACGTACACTGTGGTGAACAAAACTGCGGCGTCCGGACAGGAGAAAAAACCGATTTTCTTCAAAACCCAGTGTAATCACTGTCTCGAGCCTGCCTGTGCCTCGGCCTGTTTTGTGAGAGCTTTTACCAAGACCAAAGAGGGTTCCGTCACCTATGATGCGAGCGTCTGTGTGGGTTGCCGCTATTGCATGATCGCATGTCCTTTTGAGATCCCCACCTATGAATATGAAGAGCCTTTGACTCCCCGCATCATGAAGTGCACGTTCTGCCATCCGCGGGTCACAAAGGGTCTGTTGCCGGGATGCGTGGAAGCCTGCCCGACCGAAGCCCTCTCCTTCGGGAAGCGGGAGGACATGCTTAAGCTCGCCCGGGAGCGCATCAACAAGTATCCGGGACGCTACGTCGATCACATTTACGGCGAAACTGAAATGGGCGGTACCAGCTGGCTGTATCTATCCGGTGTCCCCTTCAGAAACCTCGGCATGAGGGAAGACCTGGGGACCACCCCGGCACCTGAGCTGACCTCAGGGGCCCTTGCCACGGTTCCCATGGTGGCCGCCTTATGGCCGGTTTTGCTGACGGGGATTTATGCCCTTTCCAAACGAAGGGAAAAGATCCTCTCAGGCGATAAACAAAATGCGCTAGCCCAAGCTGTCGCTGAAGCGAACGCCAAGTCCCAAGCCGCCTTGACAGCCGCGATGGATAAGGCCAAACGGGAGAAAGAAGAAGCAGTGCAGAAGGCGGTTAAGGCGGCTCTCGAGCAATCCGCGAAGAAGACACAGGAGCAGTAAGGAGGCCCGATGTTCAAGTTAAGCGATGTCATCAATCGGTCACTCTTGACACCATTTAATATTATTGCGGGGATCATTCTCTTTATAGGATTGATCATCACAGCCCTCAGGTTCACCGGAGGTCTGGCGGCAGTCACCAATCTTTCGGACTATAACCCGTGGGGATTGTGGATCGGCTTTGACCTGCTGTGCGGGGTCGCCCTCGCCGCGGGCGGTTACGTCACCTCAGCAGCCGTCTACATATTCGGAATGAAGAAATATCATTCGGCGGTCAGGCCGGCCATTCTCACCGGGTTCCTCGGATACGCCCTGGTGGTCCTGGCCCTCAATTACGATGTCGGAAGACCCTGGCGCCTTCCCTATCCTTTTGCTGTCCAGGCGGGGACGACCTCCGTTCTCTTTGAAGTGGGTGCGTGCGTCCTCCTTTATCTGGTCGTTCTTTTCATCGAGTTTACCCCTGCGGCCTCCGAATGGCTGGGGTTGAAGAGAGCCCGGAACCTGGTGGTCCGATTGACCATGCTCCTCACCATCCTCGGGGTGATCCTGTCCACCCTGCACCAGTCGTCTCTCGGCGCCCTCTTTCTCATTGCTCCTTCGAAGCTTCATCCTCTGTGGTATTCTCAGTACATTCCTGTTTTCTTCTTCATCTCGAGCATCATTGCAGGACTTTCCATGGTCATCTTCGAAGGGACGTTGACGCACCGCTATTTCGCTGAAAAAATGGACGAGGCCCACCTGCGGGAAAAGGAGGATGTGGTCTTCGGGTTCGGTAAAGCGGCCTCCTTTGTGCTCGCGGCCTATTTCGCGGTCAAAGTTTTCGGAATCGCCATGGATGACAACTGGCGTTATCTCTCCACATCCTATGGGGCCTGGTTCCTCGTAGAATTGCTTGGATTTGTCGCTCTGCCTTGCCTGCTTTATGCAGCGGGAGTCCGCGAGAAGAATATTCGATTGATCAAATGGGCGGCGGCATGGACAGTCCTGGGAATCGTTGTGAATCGATTCAATGTCTGCTTGGTCGCTTTTAACTGGCATCTCCCTTCGAGCGAGCGTTATTTTCCGAGCTGGATGGAGATAGGCCTTTCCATCTTTATCGTCACAGTGGGCGTGGTGGCTTTCAAATTCATCGTAACCACCATGCCCGTTCTGTATGAGCACCCAAGCTACAAGACACCGCATCCTTGAGAGGAGTGAAAAGATCGACATGGATTTTTCTACACTTCAGGATTTCTATACCTATACCAAGGGAATCGCGTATGTTCTCATTGTGCTGACGCTGATCGGAATGGCCGGATTCTGGCTCTATCTGACGGACCAGGAGAACGATGACGAGGAATAATGTTCAGCTCTCGGGGTTGCACTCCCGCAGAATCGGCTTATCAAGGATAGGGAGGGTATCATGAGCATGTATGCCTTTGTGGCAGGTCCGCTGCTGTGGATCAGCTTTGCGGTCTTCATCATAGGTCTTCTCTTCCGCATGGCGACATTTCTCAAGGTTTCGTCGGAAAAGGACAAGATTATCCGTCAGCATTTCAACTGGCGATATGTCCTGTTGACCTATGTCCGATGGCTCATGCCGATCAACGTGACGGTAGCCAAAACGCCTGTGTTTTTTCTTCTTGTCTATGTTTTCCATTTCTGTCTCCTGATGGTGCCCGTCTTTCTGCAGGGACACATCATCCTCTGGGAGGAATCGCGATTCGGATGGTCCTGGCCGGCTCTGCCACACCTGCTTGCTGATTTCATGACCATCGCCGTTGTGGCCATCGCCGCTCTTTTCCTGTTAAGGCGTGTCTTGTCCCGCGATGCGAGGCTGCTTTCCACCTTCTCCGATTACGCCCTTTTGATCATCACGGCCCTTCCCTTCCTGACAGGATACTGGGTCACTCATGGAACATTGGACGCGGTCCTGTCACGATACAGTATGCAGATCATTCATATGCTTTCGGGCGAACTCATGCTGGTCATGATTCCTCTCTCAAAGCTGTCCCACTCTGTCCTGTTCTTCTTTTCCAGGGGTGCGACCGCCGTCGAGTTCGGCAGAAGAGGATATTCCATGTGATGGTCAGCGGGAGCCGCCGGGGATTTTTTCACTGAAGGAGCTTTTATCATGGCCGAAGAGACCAGCCCTAAAGAAACAAGTTCCAAGGAGATCAACCCTCAAGAGATCATGGATTTCTTGAAGCCCCGGGTAGGGGCAAGATTCAAGACGTGGCTCGATATCTGTGCCCACTGCGCCTTGTGCGCCGACACCTGCCATTTTTATAATGCGAGCGGAAAGGACCCGAACATGATCCCCGCTCGAAAAGTGAGGTTCCTCAAGGAAATCCTGAAAAAAAAGGGCAAAGTAGACAAGGCCTATCTCGAGAAGGTTTACAAGACGATCTACCACGAGTGCAACATGTGCCGACGTTGCACCCTTTACTGCCCTTTTGGAATAGACATCGCCCTCATGATCTCCCTCTTGCGGGCTACACTCACGAGCCAGGGAATGATTCCGGAAGGCCTTCGCAAGGCCATCGAGAACTACAAGGCAACCGGCAATCAGATGGCCGTGACCAAGGAGGAGTGGGTCGATACTATCCAATGGTGCGAGGAGGAGGCTTCGGCCGAATTGGTGGGGCTTAAGATTCCCATCGACAAGAAGGGCGCCAAAATCATGTACACCGTCAACGCCAGGGAGCCCAAGTTCTATCCCCAGGATATCATGGAGGTGGCCAAGATTTTTTATGTGGCCGGAGAGGACTGGACCGTGCCGAGCGAAAGCGGATGGGATGACACGAATTTGGCTATGTTTGCGGGAGACGTCAAAACCGCCAAAATGATCGTTGAAAACACCTTCAAGCGGGCGGAAGAATTGGGGGTGCAACAGGTCGCCATCACGGAGTGAGGCCACGCGTATCGAGCGCTTCGGTACGAAGCGCCCACCTGGCTGGGATACACTCCGAAGCAGGAAGTCGTGCATTCGGTCGAGCTCTTCCACGACTACCTCCGGGATGGACGAATAAAGCTCAGGGACAAGATCAAGGTCCCGGTGACCATTCAGGATCCGTGTAACGTGGTTCGATCAGGCGGCTTGGCCGAGAAGAATCGCCGACTGGCTGAAATGCTGTCAGAGGATTTCCGTCTCCCCAAGTACCAGGGAAACTATAATTACTGTTGCGGTGGAGGGGGCGGCGCCCTGCCTATGGGCGGAGAAATGAAGAAATTCCGTTTGGCCGCAGGCAAAATAAAAGCGGAGCAGCTTCGGCAGACAGGGGCTAAACTGGTCCTGGTTCCCTGCCACAACTGCATTGACCAGATCCGGGATCTGTCCAAAGAATACGACCTGGGAATGAAGGCCATCCACTTCAAGGAGGCTATTGTAGAACACATGGAGATCCCGGAACACATGATCCCCAAGGAGGAGGGGGAAGAGGAAGCGGAGGAATAGAGTCTGTTCCTTCCACAGTTACAGGCATCAAGAGAACTGCGGCCCTCTGGGGCCGCAGTTCTCTTGATCTTACAACTTACCTCTCCTTGACAGCACCTCACCTTGCCGTTCGGAAACCGCAACTTCACTTTGCATGTGGAGAGTCCTTCGCTGGATTGATTCCATGACCTCCCCTAAGCTAAGACGTGCTGCGTTGATCATCTCCATTCTCACTTCCTTCATAACCCCCTTCATGGGGTCGGCGATCAACCTGGCTCTCCCTGCCATTGCGAAAGAGTTCAACATCGACGCGGTGATCCTGACCTGGATACCCACCGCCTATCTCCTCGCCTCAGCTGTTTGCCTCGTGCCTTTCGGGAGACTCGCCGATTTGCATGGCAGAAAAAAGATCTTTGGTCTCGGGATGATGGCTTTCACCCTCTCCTCCTTTCTCTGTGCGGTGGCTTCTTCAGCTCTCCAGCTCATCCTGTTTCGAATTCTCCAAGGAATCGGAAGTGCCATGATCTTCGCCACAGGACTCGCCATCCTGACCTCTGCTTTTCCTTCTCAGGAGAGAGGCAAAGTTCTCGGCATTAGCGTAGCGGCCGTGTACACGGGCCTTTCCCTGGGACCTGTGCTTGGCGGGCTTTTGACACAGTACTTCGCCTGGAGAAGCGTCTTCCTTTCCGCCATTCCTTTCGGGGTCGTCATCCTATTCCTTGTCCTGTGGGGACTAAAACAGGAGTGGGCTGAAGCGAGGGGAGAAGCGTTTGACCTGGCAGGCTCCATCCTTTACGGAGCAGGACTGACCGGTTTCATAGGCGGTGTCTCCCTGCTGCCTTCCACAGAGAGCCTCGCCCTCATCGCTGCCGGGGCAGTCGCCCTGTGGGGCTTTGTTAAGTGGGAGATGCGAACAAAAAGCCCGGTTTTCCCGGTGGACCTCTTCACAGCCAACCGTGTCTTTGCCCTTTCGAGCCTTGCCGCGTTCATCAACTACAGCGCGACCTTTGCGATCACATTTCTCTTGAGCCTTTACTTGCAGCACATCAAGGGGCTGCCCCCCCGAGAGGCAGGACTTATTCTCATTTTCCAGCCCATCGTGATGGCGGCCTGTTCCCCGGCTGCAGGATGGCTCTCCGACAAAATCGAGCCCAGGATTGTGGCAACTGCAGGAATGGTCCTGACCACCATGGGTCTCGTCCCCTTTGCTTTTCTGAGTCAGGAGTCTTCCTTTCCGTTTCTCATCGCCGGACTGATCATCCTTGGCATCGGCTTCGGCCTTTTCTCCTCCCCCAACATGAATGCCATCATGGGCAGCGTGGACAAAAGATTTTATGGCCTCGCATCAGGTGCCGTGGGGACCATGCGCCTCCTGGGCATGATGATCAGCATGGGCATGGCCACGGTTGTATTCGCCCTTAAACTGGGCAGGGTTGAGATTTATGAAGCCAACTACCCGGCCCTCATCGAAAGCATCAGAATTCTTTTCACTCTTTTCTCCATCCTATGTTTCGCCGGGATCTTTGCTTCCATGACAAGGGGCAAAACCCCTTCGTCTGTTTGAAGTTCCCCGCCTCTGCGCTCGGCGATGTTTTAATACTAAATCTTTTTATACTAAATTATATTAAGTTTTTTTTAAATTTATTTGAATCAGTTTTTATATATCAAAATTTACTATTTTATTCTAAATCAACTATGTGGCCACCGGATTTTCTTGCTTGAAATGTGTGGTCATGGTAGTAACATATCTTTTTGAGGTGTTACCTCATGAACCGCGGCAAGCGAAAATGAGGTCATCAGAGGCCACTGAACAGGAGACTGGATTGGGAGTTCATTCAGCTAAACAGGCATCCGGCACGGTGAAGAAGATATCCTTCCCGAATCCGGAGCTCATCCGGCAACTCTGCGGCGAACACAACGCCCACCTCCAGATCCTCAGGAACAAAATCGGGCTCTCCGTCAACGTGCGTGGCAACGAGGTGATTCTCGAAGGGACGGACTGGGAGATTGAGCTGGCTGAAAACATCCTGAACCAGCTCTACGGCCTCATTCAGGAGGCTTACCCTATCTACAGGAATGACGTGGAGTTCGCGATCCGGATTCTGAGCAGCGATCAGTCCGCAATCCTCAAGAAGATTTTCATGGACCGGGTGTACGTAGGATCCGGAAAAACGGTCATCGCGCCGAAGAGCATCAATCAAAAGGCTTACATCGACAGCATTCGAAGCTTTGATATCGTCTTTGGAATCGGTCCTGCCGGCACCGGGAAAACCTACCTCGCCATGGCTATGGCTGTCGCGGCCTTGGTCAAGAAGGAGATCAAGCGCATTGTGCTCACGAGGCCTGCTGTCGAAGCGGGGGAGCATCTGGGTTTCTTGCCAGGCGATCTGTACGAAAAGGTGAATCCCTATCTCCGGCCTCTTTATGATGCGCTTCATGACCTGATGGACTTTGAAGATGCCTCCCGGCTGCTACAGAAAGGAGTCATCGAGGTGGCTCCTCTGGCTTTTATGAGAGGCCGCACCCTCAATGATTCTTTTGTGATTCTCGATGAGGCACAGAACGCAACCACCGAGCAAATGAAGATGTTTCTCACTCGGCTGGGGTTTAGTTCAAAAGCGGTGATCACAGGGGATGTGACACAGACCGACCTTCCCGAAGGGAAAACGTCGGGATTGATCGAAGCTCGAGAGATTTTGAATGGAATTGAGGGGATACAATTCATCAACTTCTCCAGGGAAGACGTTGTCCGCCACCCCCTTGTCCAGGAAATCATTGACGCTTATGAGAGGCTAGAAAACCGGAAGAAATCAACGGTGAAGCGAAAAGCTCCGCCCATTCAGACGGATTCTTGAGGGCTTTGCATCCGACGATCATTCCTATCTTGTAGCATGAGGGGTTTACCAAAAGAGGAGTATGCCAGATAAAGCAATAGTAAGACCGATTTCAGGGTTAAGGCCCCACAAGAAACCCGAGCAAGACACCACCCTTCGAATGAAACTGAGCCGTTTTGTGGAACAGGTCCTCAGTCCTGCACGGCTCCGATGGATCACCCTGATTTTCATGAGTCTTGTGGTTGCGGTGCTTCTCTCCCCGAATGTGCTGACAAGACCGGCTTCGTACAAGGTCGGGGATGTCGCCAGCAGGGGGATCAAGGCTTCTCAGGACTTTCTTGTTGAAAATAAGGAACTGACAGAGAAAGACAGGGAAAAGGCCAGTCGAGAAGTCCTGGCGATCTATGACTTTGACGCTTCCGCCCTAAATCTCATCCCCTCCATCCGGGAATCCTTTGACCTGGCCAGGGACAGTCTCAAGAATGCTGCTGCTCAGAATGGGCAGGGGGCCTCCGAAGCGGCTCCCCAGGATAAAGCCTTTTCTCCCAAATCCGAAGCCTATGTGTTTGCGAGAGACCGATTCTTCGGAATCATAGAGATCCCGATGGACGATCGGCTTTTTGACACTCTCGCGCGGCTCGGGTTCTCTTCTCTTGCGGAGGAAACTGTCATCAGCCTGTTGACCGAGATTTCGGAAAGAGGCGTGGTGACAAGCAAAGCAGCGATGAAAACCCACATGGACAGGGGTGGGATTGTCCTTCATGAGATTTATTCCAAGAAGGAAATGACGGTTGCGGATCCTGACCGGTTCTTTGATCTTCAGGCCGCGAAGAACTACATCCGAAATCAGAGCAAGGCGCTTCAGGACAAGACGGTTCCTCCTGAGATCATTGACGCGGCCATTAGGCTTGCCCAATCCCTAGTCAGGCCCAATCTCACCTTTAATCAGCGAGAGACTGAAGCCCGAAGGGAACTGGCCAGGGACTCAGTCAAACCCGTCTTCTTCAAAATCAAGAGGGGAGAAATGATCGTCCGGGAGGGAGAGAAAATAGGCCCGGAGCACGTCCTGAAACTGGAGGCTGAGACGAAGACTTCACGCCCCATCGACCTGATCGTGCGCATCCCGGCCATGACGATCCTGATCGGTATTCTTTTTGCCTCCATCTACTTTGTAGGGCTCATGAGGACAAAAGGGACCGTAGACCTTCTATTCAATGCATCGGTATTCCTCTCCCTGTTCCTGATGACGTGGACTTACAATTCCGTAGCGGGAGAGATTGACCGGGGGTTTCCCTACCTCTCTTCGACGGCCCTCCTTTTTGGGATGCCTGTGGCTGTTGGGGCCATGCTCATTTCCATCTTTCAGGGCGTGGGGGCCGCCGCTTCCTTCTCGCTCATCATCTCAGTCTTTGCCTCCCTTGCCACAGGTGCAAGGATCGAGCTTTTTATCTATTTCTTTGTCAGCAGCCTCGTCGCGGCATACGGGGTCAGAAACTGCACGGAACGGGTCATTCTGATTAAAGCGGGGCTTATGACGGGTCTGATCAATGTTGTTCTGGGCCTCGCCGTTCAAATGATCTACGGGACCATTTACACCCTGGATGCCGTTGTGGCTTCCCTGGCGGGATTCCTGGGAGGGCTTCTTTCAGGGATCGTCGCTACCGGCGTGCTCCCGCTCGTGGAGATTGCGTTCGGTTTCACGACGAACATCAAGCTGCTCGAACTGAGCAATATGGATCAACCCTTGCTCAGGGAGCTCATGGTGCAGGCGCCAGGAACTTACCATCACAGCGTGGTGATCAGCAACATGGTGGAAGCGACCGCCAAAGCCGTTCACGCTAACCCTCTTCTGGCCAAGGTGAGTGCCTATTACCACGACATCGGGAAGATAAAAAAACCCCTCTACTTCATCGAGAACCAGTCCAGCGGCGAGAACAAACATGAGAAGCTCGCCCCTTCCATGAGCAGCCTGATCTTGATCTCCCACGTTAAAGATGCTGTGGAGCTCGCCAGGGAACACAAGCTGGGCAGAGAAATCATAGATATTATCCAGCAGCATCACGGGACCAGCCTGATCTCCTATTTTTACCACAAAGCTCAGGAGCGACAACTTTCCAAGAGCGGAAAGGTCACCGAAATCAAAGAACAGGATTTCCGCTATCCCGGCCCAAAGCCTCAAACCAAAGAAGCGGGCCTCGTTATGCTGGCCGACATGGTTGAAGCTGCCTCAAGGTCTCTGGTTGACCCCACCCCAGCCCGCATCCAGGGCATGGTGCAAAAGATTATCAACAAGGTCTTTTCTGACGGGCAACTGGATGCGTGCGAGCTCACCCTGAAGGATCTCCACGAGATTGCCAAAGGCTTCAACAAGACCCTGAGCGGTATTTTTCATCATCGCATCGAATATCCTGAAACGGTCCCCGGCCAGGTGAAGAAGGTGAAGAATGGAAATTCAGATCACGTTCCAACGGAAGATACCAAGACTAGAAAGCCAGAAGATAAAGCGCAAGTTGAAGAAACTCTTCACCGACTTGGACTTTCGTAAGGGTGAGCTGAGCATCCTCTTCACAGACGACGTGCGGATCGCTGAACTCAATCACCGATACCTCGGAAGGAAGGGGCCGACCAACGTTCTGGCTTTTCCTATGATCTCGGAAAGTTCCCCTCACCTCCTATCCGGGATGCTCGGGGACGTGGTCATCTCCTTGGACACCGCTGTTTCAGAGTCCAAAGAATTGGGTGAGCCTCTGCAACGTACGGTGGACCGCCTTCTGGTTCACGGCATTCTCCATTTGCTCGGGTATGATCACGAGGTTTCCCCAAAGGAAGCTCTCCGGATGAGTAGAGAAGAAAACAGGCTCCTGACCCTTATCATGGAGCAATGAGTTTTCCGCCCACGTCGCACAAAGGGGTGGGGAGGACCTTTACGTTGCAGGAGGACCCGTATGGCGCGTCTGGCAGTCAATGTGGATCATGTGGCTACTGTCCGGCAGGCAAGAGGGATTACCGAGCCCGATCCGGCCATGGCAGCAGGAATTGCTGAGCTGGCCGGTGCCGTTGGAATCATCTGTCACCTTAGAGAGGATCGGCGTCACATTCAGGACAAAGACGTGCTCCTCCTTCGCCAGGTTGTCAAGACCAGGCTCAACCTGGAAATGGCAGCAACCCCTGAAATGATTCGGATCGCGCGCGATATCAGGCCGGATCTTGTCACCCTGGTTCCTGAAAAAAGGGAAGAACTCACGACAGAGGGCGGGCTGGATGTGAAATCCAACCCCCCTCTCTACAAAAAGGCGATCCATCAACTTCAGCAGAAAGGAATAGAGGTGAGCCTTTTCGTGGATCCCGATCCGTCACAGATCGAGGTGAGTCACGGCATTGGAGCCGATATCGTGGAAATTCACACCGGGCATTACGCTGAAACGCGTTCCGAGTCAGAGGCTCGCAGCCAATTTGACAGGATTGCGAGGGTTGTCGAAACCGCTGCGAGGTTTGACTTGGGGATCAGCGCGGGACACGGTCTCAACTACGTCAATGTGAAGAGATTCAAAGCTCTGCCCAAGGTCGAGGAGTACAGCATCGGGCACAGCATTGTAGCCAGAGCCATCTATGTCGGCCTTGACAGGGCGGTCAGGGAGATGGTGGAGCTGGTCAAGAATTTCTAGGAAGTTTAGAGCATGGAGTAATGGATCATTGGAGTACTGGAGTAATGGTTTAGACTCAATACTCCATCACTCCACTGCTCCAACACTCCATTCTTTTGATTTTGTATTCTCTCTTTTTAACTTTAGGCACTTCTTCTATGATCTTTGGTGTAGGCATTGATCTCGTGAGTATCCAGCGCCTGGAAGAGGTGCTCCAAAGGTGGGGAGATCGTTTTGTGAAGAGAGTCTACACCGAGCAGGAAGCTGATTTCTGTTTCAAGAGAGCTTACCCGGCCTCTCCTTTGGCTCTTCGATTCGCTGCCAAGGAGGCCTTTTCCAAAGCGATCGGCCTCGGGATGCGGAAAGGGGTCAGGTGGCGGGACATCGAAGTCTTTCACTATCCTGGTGGTCGGCCCGGGCTGAGACTTCAGGGGAGATCCTCGGAGATCTGCAGTGAAAAGCAGATCACCCGATCTCACCTGAGCCTTTCCGATGAGGGCCGTTACGCCGTGGCTTTGGTGATTCTTGAGGGAAACGATGCGATTGGTCAAAGCCTCTGAAATCCAGGAGATGGATCGCCTCACGATCGAGGACCTCGGCATTCCCGGTGTGGTCCTCATGGAAAACGCTGCCAGGGGAGCCAGCGGGGCTTTTCTTGCTCACTTTGCTCCTTCCCCTAATTCCCGCGTGCTTGTTCTCTGCGGCCGAGGGAACAACGGAGGGGACGGGTATGTGATGGCGAGAGTTCTTTCCGAAGCCGGGCTCCAGGTGATCGTCCTTGTTCTCGCGGAATTCAAGAACATAACGGGAGATGCCCTCCTTAATCTAGAAATCCTCCGGCGCATGGGTGTTGAGATTCAGGAAGTCCCTTCCGAAGAGCAATGGAAAAAACAGCGGCGCCATCTCAAGGGCTGTGACTTCATCATCGACGGGCTTCTGGGAACAGGGCTTCATTCGCCGGTCAAAGGGTTCTATGCTCGGGTCATAGGGGACCTCAACAAGACGAACAAACCCGTGACGGCGATCGATATCCCCTCGGGCTTGAACGCGGACACCGGGCAACCGATGGGAGTCGCTGTCCAGGCTTCCTTGACCCTCACCTTCGGCTTTCCCAAAATAGGGCAGGTTGTCTTCCCGGGTGCAGGTCTTGTGGGTCGACTGGTTTGTATCGACATCGGGATCCCCGCTGCGGTGGTCGAACGAATCCCCTGCCGGTATCGTTTGATTGAATGGAGGGATTTCCAGGGTCTCTTTGCTCCAGAGAAACCGGACATCCACAAGGGCAGCCGGGGCCACTTGCTCGTTCTTGCAGGATCGACAGGGAAAACAGGGGCCGCGACCCTCACCTCCCTTGGCGCCCTGAGGGCCGGAGCTGGCCTCGTGACTCTCGGGATTCCGAAGAGCCTCAACCTCGTCATGGAAAACAAGCTGACCGAGGCCATGACCTATCCCCTGCCGGAGACGTCGGGATCCAGCCTCTCCCTCGAAGCGGAGAAAGAGATTTTCAAACTCATGGAAGGCAAAACAGCGGTAGCTATCGGGCCTGGGCTTTCGACTCACCCGGAGACAAGCGCGCTCGTCAGGAGAATCGTGGCCAGATGCCCTTTACCCATGGTGATCGACGCGGACGGCTTGAACGCTCTTTCCTCTGAACCGGACGCCCTGGCCACATGCAGGGGCCGAGCCGTCCTGACCCCTCACCCGGGTGAAATGGCCAGGCTTGCAGGGATCCGCAGCTCTGATGTTCAGGCCGATCGGCTCGGCACTGCAGAAGCCTTCGCTCGAACGCATGGGTGCTGCCTTGTGTTGAAGGGAGCTCGCACCGTCATTGCCGAGCCTGAGGGACTGATCCACATCAATCCCACAGGGAACCCGGCTCTGTCGAGCGGCGGTTCCGGGGATGTCTTGACAGGACTGATCGGTGGGTTTCTGGCAAGAGGATGGCGCACGGGCAGAGCCGCCATGGCCGGCGTCTACCTTCACGGGCTGGCTGCCGATCGTCTCTCTGAAGAGATGGGACCGTTCGGTATCCTGGCCGGTGAACTGATCGATGTCATCCCTGAACTTGCTTTTTCTCTGACGGCCGCTGAATGGCCTCTTCAGCAGCCCCCGATGGAACGAGACTTTCACCATCCGCTCTAATGCATTCGACAAAGGACTTCTCATCAGGGCATTGGAAGAAAAGGCTCTTAAAATCATTACCGAATCAGATCTGGACACGATTCGAGTGGGGCAAGAGATAGGGCGTCTTCTCCTGGAGGGCGATGTGGTCGGCCTCGTGGGCGAGCTTGGAACCGGTAAGACCTGGCTCACCAAGGGGATTGCCCTGGGCCTCGGAGTGAATCCCAAAACCATCGTGACCAGCCCTTCCTTCATCCTAGTCAATGAGTACCAGGCGAGGGTGGCCCTGTTTCACATGGATGCCTACCGGCTGGAAAGCCTGGATGAAGCGCTCTCAGCAGGCATTGAAGAGAATATCCACAGCGGCGCGGTCATTGTCCTTGAGTGGGCCGACCGGTGGCCGGAGATCCTTCCTGAGCATACCCTCATGGTCGAGCTGTTCATTCTCGACGATCATCGCCGGACCATCACTCTCTCCGGCCGCCATGCGAGGTCAATACATATCCTGGACGAACTCTCTAGCATGCTGCCTCAGAGTCCCAGCCCCCAGCCCCCAGTTTAGTGTCTTGGGCAAGTCTTTTTTCGCAAGGCCCTTAGAAGGAGGTGAGGACCCCTCATTGTTGACTTGTCTCTCTCTTCCTGATTGTGTATATTGCGAGCATTGTTCTTGGGGCTCTTGGCGCTGAAGCTTCTTCGGCGGCCCCGGAAGCCCGGAATGGTTCGAGGGGGTTATGGCGCTCATTGTTCAAAAATATGGGGGAACATCGGTAGGCAGCATCGAGAAAATCAGGAATGTGGCCAAGAGGGTTCTAGAAGATTACAACCAGGGCAACCGCATGGTGGTGGTCCTATCCGCCATGGCCGGGCAGACCGACGGTCTGATTCGTCTGGCCCGGGAGATGTGCGACGATCCTGATCCGAGGGAACTCGATGTGCTCATGGCCACGGGCGAGCAGGTGTCCGTGGCGCTGTTCGCTATGGCCCTGAAGTCCATGGGTTATGACGCTCGATCACTACTCGGCTTCCAGGCGGCGATCCGGACGGATCAACTTTACGGGAAAGCGAGAATCCAGGAGATCGACGCGACAAGGATTTTCAAGGAACTGGAGAAAAACCGGATCGTGGCGGTCGCCGGTTTTCAAGGGCTGGATGAGAAGGGGAACATTACGACTTTAGGCCGAGGCGGCTCCGACACCACGGCCGTCGCCCTGGCTGCCGCTCTGAACGCGGATGTGTGCGAGATTTACACCGATGTCAACGGCGTGTACACCACAGACCCCAACATCTGCCCCAAGGCAAGGAAAATGGAAGCGATCTCCTATGACGAAATGCTGGAACTGGCAAGCCTCGGTGCCAAAGTGCTTGAGATCCGGTCAGTGGAATTCGCCAAGAAGTACAATGTGCCCATTCATGTCCGATCAACCTTTACGCGAGAAAGGGGTACGATGGTGGTGGCTGAAACAAAAGATATGGAAAAGGTTTTGGTCTCAGGGGTTGCCTACAATCGAAACGAGGCGCGGATCACCGTGAAAAGAGTGCCTGACCGGCCGGGCACAGCAGCCCAGATCTTTGAGCCCATATTCAAGGCGGGGATCAACGTGGACATGATCGTTCAGAACACGAGCGAGGACGGAAGCACGGACTTAACCTTCACCGTGCCTAAAGCGGATTTCCAGAAGAGCTTGAAGCTCGTCAGCGAGGTGGCCCGGCAGATTGGTGCAGAGAAAGTCCTGGGCGATGAGAATATTTCCAAGATCTCCATCGTCGGCGTGGGCATGAGGAACCACGCGGGCGTCGCACAGAAAATGTTCCACATTCTGGCCAAGGAAAACATCAACATCATCATGATCACTACCTCGGAAATAAAGATATCCTGCATCATTGAAGAAAAATACACGGAGTTGGCGGTCCGAGTGCTTCATGAAGCCTTTGAGCTGGAAAACGGCCCCACAGAGGATCGGTGACAGAACCCCGGGGCTATTGGTTCTTCTGCTGATCCTTTTCCTGCTTCACTTACTGAAGCCTGCGCCTTTTAGGCACGGGGCGGAGACCATTCCCTGCATGTCCCCTGTTTATGTCCATATCGAAGGAGAGATCACGCATCCTGGCGTCTATTCGTTTTGTTCCTCCCCCACCCTTGGGGAGTTGATCCGGAGGGCCGGAGGGGTTCGGGAAGGAACAATTCTATCCCCAGATCTGCCCCTCATTCCCAATTCCGGGATCTCCGTGACAAAGGTGGACGGAGAACTGAGGATTCAGCACTCTGAGATCCCTTCTTTTTTCAAGATGACGCTTGGGATCCCCATCTCCGTGAACACGGAGTCGGAGGAGGGACTCACCGCTCTGCCTGGGATAGGGAAACACACCGCAAAGGCCTTGGTCGAGGAAAGAGGGAGGCGCGGTGGTTTCAAGAGCCTGGACGAAGTCATGGGCATCGCGGGCATCGGCCCTAAAGTGTACGCAAGAGTGAAACCGTATCTCACGCTGTAATCCCAACTCTTCCGAGAAGAGAATGGGCACCGCCATCCCCAGAGTTCGTGATCGGCAAACACCCATGATGATCCTAGGTATTGATACGTCGTGTGATGATACCTCTGCAGGAGTGATCTTGGACGGCAGCAGAGTGCTGTCCAGTATCGTCCACTCCCAGGTGCCGATTCATCACCCTTACGGCGGAGTCGTTCCGGAACTCGCTTCAAGGGAACACCTTGGAAAGATCACCACCGTCGTCGATCAGGCGCTCAACAAAGCCGACATAACCCGCAAGGATCTCGACGGGATCGCGGTAACTATAGGTCCAGGTCTGATCTGATCTCTGCGGGTGGGTCTCTATTTTGCCAAAGCGTTCTCCTACGTCTTGAAAATCCCCTATGCGGGAATCAATCATCTCGAAGGTCACATCCTGTCTATCTTCCTGGAAGAGCGACCTCCGTCTTTCCCTTTCGTGGTTCTCACGGTTTCAGGCGGGCACACCACGCTGTACCACGTGGAAGGGATCGGCCGTTACACCCCTCTGGGGCAAACTCTGGACGATGCCGCAGGGGAAGCCTTTGACAAGGTCGCCAAGCTCCTCGGCCTCGGGTACCCCGGTGGGGTGGTGATCGAAAATCTGGCTCGGTCCGGAGACAAGAGCCGGATTCGTTTCCCAAGAGCCTACCTCGGGCCTGATTCCCTGAATTTCAGCTTCAGCGGGCTCAAGACCGCCGTGGCCCTCCACGTCAAGAAATGGCAGGAGAGCGGGCAGAAAGATGGGTCCATGGCGGATATCGCCGCCTCGTTTCAGGAAGCGGTGATCGACGTCCTCGCCGAGAAAGTCATGGCCGCTGCTGAAAAAACCAAGGTGGGTTCCGTCGTCGTTGCCGGAGGGGTTGCGTGCAATCAGGCTCTGAGGGACAGAGTAAGGGATCTGGCATCCCAGAGCGGAATGGGCTTCTACACCCCACGGCCGGCTTTTTGCACCGATAACGGCGCTATGATTGCGCTTGCCGGCTATCACAGGATTTCCAGGGGAGAGCGCGCGGATTTGTCTCTCGATGTGAAGTCCAGATATCCCATCGAAGATATCCCGATCCTATGAACAAGAGATTCTCCTCACCGAAGCGCTCCGGCTCCTTCAGACCCAAGAAGAGCCTGGGCCAGCATTTCCTGAAAGACCCGCTCATCATTGAACGGATCCTGGCCACGGCCAAGTTGGGAAAGAGGTCGACGGTGCTGGAGATCGGAGCCGGGCTGGGAGCCTTGACCTTCCCCCTTGCGCCCCTTGTTGAGAAGGTGATCGCCGTTGAAAAAGACGGAGCCCTTGCCGAGAAACTCAGCGCCGGCCTCAACCGCGAAAGGGTCGGGAACGTTACCCTGATCCACCAAGACATTCTCAAGCTGGACATGGCCCGGCTTTCGGATGAGAAGATCGAAGTGATTGGGAATATTCCGTACAATATTTCTTCCCCGCTTATCGAAAAGCTCATTCACAGCCGGGAGCACATTTCAAGAGCCATCCTCACCCTTCAACACGAACTGGCCGCGAGACTGACCGCCTCTCCGGGAAACAAGCAGTACGGGGCCCTCACGGTTCTTGTCCGGTATCACGCTCACCTTTCGCCGCTCCTTGAAGTGCCCAGGCAAGCCTTTTACCCAACGCCGAAAGTCAGTTCCACGGTCGTGCAGTTCGATTTCTCAAAGCCTTATCCCAGAAGGGTTGATCCTGAGGATTTCTTCAGAAAGGTCGTTCGCGCAGCCTTCGCCCATCGGAGAAAAACTCTCCTTAACTCCTTGAAAGGCACGTTTTCATCCTGGGATGTTCAGCATCTTCTCCAGGCCATGGAGCGCTGCGCTATCGATCCTCGAAGAAGAGCTGAGACTCTAAGCATGGACGATTTTGTCAATCTCACCGGAGCTCTCGCTTCTTGACAAGTTTCGCTTGGTACATTAAGGTTATCAATTTGCCAAACAAAAGCTGGCAAGTCCTTTCTTTTGAAAGCGCTTGCCATGTCAACAAATTCGGGCGACGTCAAGATGCACCATTATATTGCCATCGAGGGACCCCTCGGGGTCGGCAAGACGAGTCTTGCCAGAATGCTCGCAGAAAAAATGAAAGGACAGGCCCTGCTTGAGGATGTGGATGAAAACCCCTTCCTCATCAATTTTTATCAGAACCCCAAGAAGTTCGCTTTTCAGACTCAAATCTTCTTTCTCCTCAGGCGATACCATCTGGCTTCGGACCTGGCTCAGATCGACCTTTTCAGCAAGGTTACCGTGGCGGACTTTCTGTTCGACAAGGACAGGGTCTTTGCGCGATCGAACTTGGAGGACAACGACTACTGGCTTTACGACCAGTTGTTCGGAATTCTAAAGAAGAGAGTCCCTCCCCCTGACCTGGTTATTTTTCTTCAGGCAAAAACCGATGCCCTCATGGAACGAATCAGCAAAAGGGGAAGGAAATATGAAAAGGCTGTGAGTTTCAAGTACCTCGACCGGATCAACCAGGCTTTCAACGAGTTCTTCTTTCACTATGACGATTCTCCTCTGCTCGTGGTCAATGCCTCGGACATCGATTTCGTTCACGTGCCTGAGGACTTCGAAGACCTGGTCCAACGAATTCTCACCATGAAGTCAGGGGTCCAGTACTATGTCCCTCTCAGTTCAAGAAAAAGCTAACCGGCTTCTCGAGGGTAACGCGAATGGAAGTCATTGAAAAGACGGACCGGATGCAGCAAAAAGCAGAAGAGCTGAGATTGGCCGGAAAAGTTCTTGGGTTCGTCCCCACCATGGGCTTCTTTCACGAGGGGCATCTGGAACTCATGCGAGTGGCAAAAAGGCACTGCGACGTGGTGATCATCAGCCTCTTTGTAAATCCCATGCAATTCGGGCCTAAAGAGGACCTGGCCGCCTATCCTCGTGACCTGGAGGGAGACCTCGCCAAGGCACGGCAGGTCGGAGTAGACATCGCTTTTGTCCCAACCGTTGACCAGATCTATCCGGAGGGCTTTGAGAGCAGAGTGTCTGTCGAGAAGGTGACAAAGCATCTTTGTGGACTCTCCAGACCGACCCATTTTGACGGGGTGACCACCGTTGTTGCCAAGCTCTTCAACATCACGAAGCCCCATCTGGCTGTTTTCGGACAGAAGGATTACCAGCAGCTGACAGTCATCCGCCGGATGGTCAACGACCTGAACATGGACCTCCGGATCCTGGGGGTGCCCACCCACCGAGAACCGGACGGCCTGGCCATGAGCTCCCGCAACAGCTACCTCAACAGCGAAGAAAGAAAGTCGGCCCTCTGCCTCAAGAAATCCCTGGACCTTGCGCGGGAAATGGTGGGCAAAGGGGAGAGAAGGTCGGCCGTGATCAAAAAAGCCATCGAGGAGTTAGTCCGCAGCCACCCCTACACGCAGGTCGACTACGTCAGTCTCTGCGATCCGGTTACCCTGGACGATGTGGACCCTCTAAGAGGCGAGACCTTGCTGGCCCTTGCCGTCAGAGTCGGAAAAACCCGACTCATCGACAACTGTGTGCTGGGCAAAAGTGAGAAGCGATAGAAAATCTGTAACACTTTAGCTTTTTGAAATTGTCACAGGAAAAGGCCATGGGGGTCTCTCTCAAAACAGAAAACGAAGAGTGATCGGGAAAAACTTCGCAGATAACGGGCAACGAAGGCGGGCGGCGCGGTTTCACCGGCACCTCCACAAGGGGTTTTATCTGGCGAGTTCCCCGGTAGCCCTCCGCCCGCCTCACCCATGGCCCAAAGCGGGACACAGCGGTGTGGCTTCTTCGTTGTTCTGTTTTGAGAGAGACCCCCATGGCCTCAGCCATCCATTTCAACAAGCTAAAGTGTTACGAAAATCTTTATAAAGAGAGAGGATAAGAACATGACCATTGAAAGCAAAACCGATCCCAAGTCCGAGACTTTTTTGTTCACCTCCGAGTCTGTGACAGAAGGTCATCCGGACAAGGTGGCCGATCAGATTTCCGACCACATCCTGGACAGTATCCTGGAACAGGACAAGAAGGCCCGAGTGGCCTGCGAAACCCTCGTCACCACCGGCATGGCGGTGATTGCAGGCGAGATCACCACCACCGCCTACGTCGAGATGCCCGAGATCGTTCGCCAGACGATCAAGGAGATCGGCTACAAGAATTCCTCCATGGGATTTGACTGGGAAACCTGCGCCGTGATCACCTCCATTGACAAGCAGTCCCCGGATATTGCCGTCGGGGTCAACGGCGCCGGCCTTTTTAAAGAAGAGCAGGGAGCCGGGGACCAGGGGCTGATGTTCGGCTATGCCTGCAGGGATACGCAACCCCTGATGCCGATGCCCATCTTTCTCGCCCACGGGTTGACGCAGAGATTGGCCCATGTGCGCAAGTCCGGCAAGCTTCCCTGGCTGAGGCCGGACGGCAAATCCCAGGTCACGGTGGAGTACATCAATGGAAAACCGCTCAAGGCGCACGCCGTGGTTATCGCCGCGCAGCACAACCCTGAAGTCGACTACGACACGCTCCGGGAATCCATTATCGAAGAGGTCATCAAGAAGGTGATTCCGGCCTCCATGCTGGACAAGGACACTCAGTTCTTCATCAACACCACCGGCCGTTTTGTGGTTGGAGGGCCCTTGGGAGACTGCGGTCTGACCGGCAGAAAAATCATCATGGACACCTATGGCGGCTTCGGATATCACGGGGGCGGCGCTTTCTCAGGCAAGGATCCTTCCAAGGTGGACCGAAGTTCCTGCTACATGTGCCGCTACATTGCGAAGAACATCGTCGCCGCCGGTCTTGCCGAGAAGTGTGAAATCCAGGTGGCTTACACCATCGGCCGCGCCCTGCCGGTCTCTGTGATGGTCGGGACCTACGGCACAGGGGTTTTGTCCAATGCCGAGTTGACCCAGGTGGTCAAGAAGGTGTTCGACCTTCGGCCAAGAGCGATCATTGAGCGACTGGACCTCTTGAGACCCATTTTCAGGAAGACATCCAACTATGGTCACTTCGGCCGCGAGCTCCCGGAATTCAGCTGGGAGCAAACTGATGCCGTGGAGGATCTGAAGAAAGCGGTGAAGTAGGAAGAAGTGTCAAAAGGGCCTAAAATGGCTAAAGTTGAAAAACCAGAAAAGCAACCACGAAAACACGAAATAAGGAAAGCACGAAAAAAGCCAGGGGCTCTAAAGTGAACGAGGGTGCACGGGACACGAAAATGCAAGTTTTATGTTCCACGTCGCCCTCTCTAGACAACGGATGACTGACAACGGTCTACGTGCAAAAAGCAACTTGCCATGAACACAAAGGGAGTATGTAAATGAACTATGATATTCGCGACATTAAACTGGCTGAAAAAGGACGGTTGAGAATTGAGTGGGCCGGTATGAGCATGCCGGTCCTGAAAAAAATCAGGGAGCGGTTTGCAAAGCAAAAACCACTCAAAGGGCTAAGGCTCTCCGCCTGCCTCCACGTCACCACCGAAACGGCCAATCTGCTCAAAACCTTGAAGGCGGGTGGGGCCGAGGTTGTGGTCTGCGCCTCCAATCCTCTCTCGACCCAAGATGACGTGGCCGCTTCGCTTGTGGCCGATGACGGGATTCCGGCCTTCGCAATCAAGGGAGAGGACACAAGAACTTATTACGATCACATCCTCTCTGCTCTTAAGCACAGGCCGAACATGACCATGGACGATGGCGCCGATCTGGTGGGTTCCCTTCATTTTATCGCCCTCGAGAAATACAATGATCTTGATCGAGGAATCAGGGAATGGGTTCTGGGCATGTCGAAGAAGGAGAGAAAGGCTTTTCTTTCCTCAGTGATTGGAGGGACAGAGGAGACGACGACAGGTGTCATCCGGCTTCGAAGCATGGAAAGAGACGGGGTGCTCAAGTTCCCCATTATTTCAGTGAACGACGCCGACACGAAACACCTCTTTGACAACCGCTACGGCACGGGCCAGAGCACGGTGGACGGCATCGTCCGGGCAACAAACCGCCTCCTGGCCGGCTCCACTTTTGTGGTCAGCGGCTACGGCTGGTGCGGCAGAGGCGTGGCCATTCGAGCCAAAGGGCACGGAGCCCATGTCGTCGTTTGCGAAGTGGACCCTCTGAAAGCTCTGGAAGCAGTGATGGATGGATACCCGGTGATGCCCATCGCCAAGGCCATCCCCGTTGGAGACATCTTCTGCACCCTGACCGGCGACATCAATGTCATCCGAAAAGAGCATTTCCTGAAGATGAAAGACGGGGCCATCGTGTGCAACTCAGGCCATTTTGATGTGGAGTTGGAGTTGCCCGCCTTGAAGACATCCTCAGTGGCGCAAAGAACGATCCGGGACTTTGTGGAGGAGTACACTCTGAAGGACGGCCGCAGAATTTATGTTCTGGCCGAAGGCCGTCTCATCAATCTCGCAGCCGCCGAAGGTCACCCGTCGAGCGTCATGGACATGAGCTTTGCGAACCAGGCCCTTTCTGCAGAATATATGGCTAAAGAGCACGGAAAGCTCCAGAAGAAAGTCTACCCGGTCCCCGGCCCTATTGACCGGGAGATCGCGAGGCTCAAACTCGAATCCATGAACGTGGAAATCGACACGCTCACCGCCGAGCAGGAGAAATACCTGTCTTCCTGGGAAATGGGAACGTGAGAGCCCCACTTTAGAGTCTTAGACTGAAACATCTGCGCACGATGCACAGATCTTTGGAGCCCGGACTGGGGGGTGTGGTCTCTTTAGAGCCGCAACCATTTCTTCACGGCGGTAAAGCGGCGCCGAAAAGT
>Ga0105107_10000515_pt1 | contig 24546 bp, 25 predicted proteins | sample PPLLaktember2015_6_FD_79335 | JGI IMG/M metagenome (GOLD analysis project Ga0105107, IMG submission 79335) | Freshwater sediment microbial communities from Prairie Pothole Lake near Jamestown, North Dakota, USA - PPLs Lake P8 Core (1) Depth... | ecosystem: Environmental > Aquatic > Freshwater >... | reverse complement strand
GCCCATTTTCCAATACAATTGAATTTGGCTGGCGATCAAACACGCAGAATGATTTCATTCTTCTGCATATTACTGATCGTGATTTGACTGCTATTGGAGAAATCGTGGCGCCGAACTCCGTGGAGGAAATCTTTCTCGATGATACTCATCCAGCAGTTCTTATTCGGGGTGGGTGGAATGCTGATAAAAAGGCTTGGGGGGATGGCGCTGGAATCAGGCTGCGCTGGTCAGTGAGCAATCTTTTTTATGAGCTAACGGGAACCGACCAGGAGCAGCTACTCGAAATCGCAAAATCAACTCTCAAGTAGCCATCTCGCAAGCGTGGACGTTCTATCATAGCCAGATGGCCCTGCGAATGCTGCAGGGCCATCTGGCTATTTGCTCAAGCATAGGTAAACTGTCGCATACGTCACAGGCTGATGACCACCCGCTTAGCTCACCTTTTCGACCGATTTTTGATAATCAGAGACTGCCTGGCGGGTGGTTAGCCAGACGCGCCCGCGTTTGATAGCCTCCAGGCGGCCTTTGCGCGCCAGCAGGCTGAGGTATTCCTGGCTGTAGGGTGTGCCCTCAGCGGCCTGCGCCAAGCTGATCCAGATTTGATCTGACGCAGGAGGCAATATCTGAAACATGCAAGCATCCAGATACAGTGTGAGGCTGCGCTCAACCGCCCTGCCCACAAAATTGATTAATGGCGCTGGTTGGGCGGCATCCGCCTGCATCAGCACGCGATAGTACTGCCGTCGATTAACCCGTAAAAGCACCGTTGGCGGGTAACCATATCGAAAGAGCACCAGGTTCATCACCAGCCGGGCTGTACGTCCATTCCCATCGACAAAGGGATGAATTGCCACCAGTTTGTGATGCGCCTGAGCTGCCAGCACCACTGGGTGCAATTCCTGCTCTGCCTGGTGCAGCCATGTCTCCCAATCCTGCATCCGCTGGGGGATCTCCCATGCCTCTGGCGGAACGTGCTGAGCGCCGACAATGCGCACCTGCGTGCGCCGATATTGCCCGGCGTTCTCATCGTCAATCCGAGACAGCACCAACTTGTGAATTTGGCGCACGTGAAATGCTGAAAGCAGCATGTTCTGCTCAGATAGGTCATTTACATATTCAATCGCATCCTTGTGATTGATCACCTCGAAGTGCTCCCGCAGGCTCCTGCCGCCGATGGTCAGGCCGGTTTCCAGGATCAACTGCGTTTCACGCAGTGTTAGCGTGCTGCCTTCGATGGCATTTGAGTTGTAGATCCATTCGACGGTAAGCTGCTCTTTGAGGCGAGCCACGGCTGTAGCAGGAAGTGGGCGCAAGGCATCCAGTTGGGCTTTCTTGTGTTCCAGGCGGGCTAAAAGGCGAGGCTCGAGCATTAGGTTTCTCCAGATATGCGCTATCGTTATCGGATAGGCAATAATATTATACATCCGATACCGATATTCTTCAACAAATATCCTTGCCTCAGGGAGGTATATTTTCCTGCCCCTGGTACAGAAGTCAGGAGAGTACTGCTAATCAACGCGCCTTATAGCTCAAGCAAGCCATTCGCTCCATCTGCGCTTACGAATTCGAGCTATCGCACGCCTTGCTGGATGTATTAGAAGAGATCCTGGCGGAACCGTATATGGGCCCACCAACCGGCAGCGTCTGGAAGAGGGCGGCGGTATGGTGCGTGTCGGGCCGGTGCACTACAACACGATTCGGGAAATTTAGAATTTCGGAGAGACCTTGAGCATTATTGCAAAGTAAATCTTCAGGCAATCAACGAATATCCAAGCTGAAATCCTGGGTAATTTCATCGATTGTGATCGTCACGGTGCCAGTCCCTTCCAGTGAACCCAGATCCCACTCCCACTTGCAGATACCAGAGTCATCTGCGGTGATAGTGCCGGTGCCTTGCGCCTCAATCCGCTTTCCAGCCGGATCAGTGTACTGTAAGGAACATTCTTGACCGCGATTGGTCAGTATCTCAAAACTGCCGCGATTGTCTGCCAGAACGATACTGGGCCGGCTGATGATTTTAAATCCTGCCACAGAACACTGCCCATCCCCAGGATCAGGTAGATCAGATAGATCCGTTTCCGGGGCGGTTGTCTCCAAAAGGTTATATTCCAAAACAGGTTGGGTCAATTCGGATGGAATGCCGGAATACTCGCGGACAGCCGGTTCCTGCAAAACCATCTTTTGATGGCAATATTCTCCTTGAAAAGACCTCAAATACGTGGTTTCGTGTACCGCATCGTAAGTGACAATCCGTATCCAGAGCCGGTAATCCTGAAGGTAATAATCTCCACTGGAGACTTGCGGATTTTCACGCTCGAACCAGCCCTCAATCTCTGACCAGCTTTCGTTGTTTACCTCGGCGTCGAAGCAGGTGTTGTCTGTGTACAATGCCCATCCATCCGCATAGAAACGATAGAGCTTATAGCAGCGGGAATCCTGTTCGCCTTCAACAGACACACTCGATATAAAAACCCCTTCCAGTCCCCCCGGCCGGCCCCCTTCTGGAAGCGGGGTGTTGGATAATTCGGCCGGCCGTGGTAGAGGTGTAGCGGTGGGTAGCAGACCAGGCCCAGAGCACGCCAGGATAGAGAATAGCAGCGCAAGCAGGATAAATATGATCCTGCGGTCTCCCCCGGTAAACCAACTCATGGTCGCAGTGTGCAAAGCGCCTGCCGAATTTCACCCAGATGATAGGCCGTGTGTGCAACCATCCCCATCGCCCCGCCGATCTCCATCTCACTCGTCCAGCCTGGCATTTCATGAATCAAACGGATGATGCGATTGTAGGAATCGCGTAACTCGACCTGTATGGCGCTCCATTCCTCAGGGCTAACGACGCTCACCGTACGCCAGATCTCCCCCCAATCGACCCGCGCATAATCATGCTCACGCACATTGCGATCAACCACATCCAGATAGAAAGCCACATGTTTAACCTGCGCCGCTAGAGTGGCGCATTTCCCGCCCACCGGGATAGAGGCTTCAGCCGCGCTGATCGTCGCAAGGGTCTCAAAAAGCGAGGTTCCCCGGTCTAGAAAGTATCCATGCACGTTATCAAACGCCTCATCCAGAACTGAGAGCAGGGCTTTGGTAAAGAGCTCGGAATCAATAGTTGACATCATCCATCTCCATCAGATAATCCTTAAGAATCTTTGCGCTGCTGTGCTCCGTATCGCGTGCAGCCAACACAAAGGTGACCACCTTTTCTTCACTCAGCACCTGTTGTAAGCGTGCGAGTTCTGGATTCTCATCCAGCTCCAGCCGGTAACGATGTTGAAACTCGTCCCAGAGGTTCAGATCGTGGTTATACCATTTTCGCAGCTCCGGGCTGGGGGCGACGTCCTTAAACCAACGATCGATCCTGACCTGCTCTTTTGTCAGCCCGCGTGGCCAAAGACGTTCAACCAGAATACGCAACCCGTCTTCTGCTGCGGGTTGCTCGTAAGCGCGTTTTAGGCGGATCATACACACCTGCTCCCTTGCTGATCAAAACAACCAAATTCTAGCAGGGATGAGATTTCCATCAAGCCATGTTTGCTTTAACTGACTGGTCGATCAGCTCCTGTAGAACCGGGAGATCGACCTCGGCCAATTTCTTGATATACAGGCAGCCTTTACCGGTTTTGTGCTTACCCAACCTGCTGAGAAGTTCCTCAAAATCTGAAAAGCCAGGCATGATATAGAGGGTCAGGTTCTGCTTGCGCGGCGAGAAACCCGTTAACAGCCAATCACCTTCGCGACCACTGGCATAAGTATAATGATAAGAACCGAAGCCCACAATAGAATCACCCCACATCTTCGGCTCGGCGCGCGTCGCCTTCTTCATCATTTCCATGATCGTATAGCAATCCTGCCTGCGGCCCTCATCAGCAACGCCGTCCAGAAAAGCCGCTACTGGCTGATCGTTTACCTTCGTCTTAAGCTCTGCCATCTCTGCTACTCCTAGGATTCTACAAAATCTCTGTGGGATCATACCTTCATGTTTTTTCTAACTACCAACCTATAGTCTACCTCTACGACTCAAGCCACACTCAAATCTTACTGCTGGTAAAATAAAGCCGGAACAAAAATTAAAAAAGGAGCATACCATGACCGCCCAAATCATTGACGGAAAAGCAATCGCCCAAAGTGTACGCGAACAAGTAGCTGTCGAAGTAGCCCGGCGTTCTGCAGCAGGAAAACCGCAACCGACCCTGGCTACAGTCCTGGTCGGCGAGCGCCCCGACTCGGCTGCTTATGTGGCTTCCAAGCAAAAGGCCTGCGCCGAATTGGGCATGGGCTCAGTAAGCCACCATCTGCCTGGCGACGCCACCCAGCAGCAGGTAGAAACCCTGGTTAAAGATTTGAACGATGATCCAAAGATCAACGGGATATTAGTACAACTGCCGATGCCCAGCCATATCGATGAAGAGCGTGTGTTGCAGCTGATCAATATCGAAAAAGATGTCGATGGCTTTTCGCCGCTCAATATCGGTCGTCTGGCGCAGAAAGGCCGCGAGCCGCTCTTTGTGCCCTGCACACCCTTCGGATGCATCTACTTGCTGGAGCAGTCCGGTGTAAAAATTGAAGGCGCCAATGCCGTGGTCTTAGGGCGCTCCAATATTGTCGGTATGCCAGCAGCGCTCCTGCTCATTGGACGTAATGCCACAGTCACCGTCTGCCACTCCCGCACCCGTGACTTGCCGGGTGTCGTGCGCCAGGCTGATATCCTGATCGCCGCCATCGGCAGGATGGAAATGGTGCGTGGCGATTGGATTAAACCCGGCGCAGCAGTCATCGATGTAGGGATCAACGAAAAACCTGATCCCACCAAAAAAAGCGGTCGCCGCCTGGTGGGCGATGTAAACTACGAGGAAGCCAAGGAAGTCGCTGGGTTCATCACGCCTGTCCCGGGTGGGGTTGGCCCAATGACCATCGCCATGCTGATGAAAAACACGCTGCATGCGGCTGAAATTCAAAATCCATAAGCCGCTCTTCGTTCGATCTCCTACGGGCCGGTCGTTATCACCGGCCCGTTGCTTTTATAGCAGCTTGCTCCCTGCGCTTGTACACCCATCAACCGGCAGCCTCATAAGCTTGCTTGACCCAGGCAATCAATTCTTCGTCCACTTCGCTTGCATCGCTAAGATTCACCTTGAAATTGCACATGCTGCCCGGGGGCATAACGACCAGCCGTGCATCCTCAGGCAAATTCTTGATATTCAAACCCAACTCAAAGCGCGTTTTTGTCGCCGGCCCAAGCATCACAAACTGCTTTTTTCGCCGCAGGCTGACATAGCCCTTTTTCGGTGCAATCTCAAACTCGCCAAAAGCATGGATTGCAGCCATCAGGCGCTCGTGGATAGGCCTCAGGCTGGCTTTAGGGCCTGTGTAAATCTCATCCAACATATCACCCAACGACAAGCCTTTTTCCTGGGCGGCGCGCTCGCCATCCGACTTTAGCACAGCATGCACCAAAGTGTTTGCATCGCCGTGCCCCAACCCCAGATCGCGCTTTAGCATGTCTCGCATCTCACTGTGGCGGCTCAAACCGCTTAGCCGGATCATTTCCGCCAGCTCTTCCAGGGACTTACCTGTCTTCTTCTGGATATTCTCCAGTTGGGTCTGATAGGCTTGCTCAAGACTGCTCATAAATACCTCCTGAGGAATTCGGGGGGTGGTAAAACATACGTTCTAATGAAGCCAATTATAACCTAAAATATCCCAATATCAGGGCCAATTTTAGCCTGATCTGCCGTCTGTCAACTCAATACACACGATACTGGTCTGAGGTCTATAATTGATTGAAGCAACAGCCATCCAACCACAAGCAATAAACGCATCAGACCCTTTGATGTCAAAATAGAATGTCTCAAAATCTATCGCTCCCCATCCACCCATTAACTTCCTCCAATGCCACCTGGCGCGTGCCTCCTGCCTCAGGAATCTTGGATCACAACGCTTTCCCACACACAGATCCACAAGCAATACTTAAACTGCAAGCTGTAACCTTACAAACTTTCAACAGGGCTAAGCTGCCTGTGCAGATCATCGAGACCATCCCTGGACCCTGGTTCTGCCAGCTCACGGTTGAAGCGCTGCCGGGCAGCAGCCAGGGATTTCTTGGGCGCTTCCGCGCCCAAAAATTTGATATTCAAAAAACCATCCTTGAACAGACCAGATTCTATCTGGCTCAAATTGACATTCCTATTCCCCGCCGCCCTCGCCTGTATATCCTGGCAGTAAATCCCGACCTCCCGCCCATACCCCTGCGGCCAGTGCTGACCAGCCCTGTTTACCAACAAGCGACCGGGAGATTAAACATTCCGCTAGGCGTAGATCTTGCCGGCCAGCCGGTGGTTGCTGACCTGGCTGCCTTCCCACATCTACTGGTGGGAGGCACCACCGGCGCAGGAAAATCGGTTTTTGTCAACAGCATCCTGGCTGGCTTGCTTTGTCGGTATTCACCAAACGAACTTCGCCTGCTCCTATGCGATGGAAATATGATCGAGCTATTCCCTTATCGGGCTATTCCTCACATGATCGGGGAAGTCGCCACGAAGCCAAACGAAATATACCCTCTCATGAGTTGGGTCGAGGCTGAAATTTCAAGGCGCTTAGAATATATGGGGGTTGGAAGCCCGCATTGGCCTTCTTTGGTAGTGGTGATAGAGCATCTGTCCAGTTTTACCCCGGCCAAGTCGCGTTTGTCCGGTGTATTGGAGCGCATCCTGCCCCTGGCCCCCCAGGCAGGTGTTCATTTTATATTCACCGATTCTTATCCAGATGCTAAAATTTTACCTGCCGCGGTTAAGCGCCAGATCCCTGCACGGGCTTGCTTTGCCGTGCCACAAATCCAGGCATCACAAACAGTCCTAAATAGACCCGATGCACTAAATTTAATTCGACCTGGCGATTTTTTGTTTCAGGCCGGCGCGGAGCAACCTCTGCAACGCGTCCAAGCCTGCATGCTCTCGCGTCGCGAGTTTTTACGCTTGCTCCATTTCTGGAAAGATCAAGCCCACTCTTGATTCTTAACAACTGATCTTTACGCCACCCCTGCTTCTACCTCATCTACCACGGGAGAGAAGCGTTCTTGCTGCCCCAGGCGTGCATGTAAGGCGTAAAAACTAAACGCCGAGATGGCGCATAACACGCCGCCAACATACCAGAGCAAGTTCGGATCATAGTTATCCAGGATCACCCCGGCCGCGCCTGGCCCAATCGCCGCGGGCAGCATCCAGGTCAGCCCAAAGACAGCCATATAACGTCCGCGCATTTCCGCCGGGGCAAAGTTGGCTGCCAGAGCCTGGGTAGTTGGCATCACAATCATTTCACCGATCGTAATGACGACAATCGCCAGCGCGAACAGCCAGTACATCGTAACAAAGCCAAACATCCCGAACCCAATCATATAGAATATTGTCCCTAAGGCCATCATTAAGAAGGGTGGGCGATGCTTAATTTGGCGTGTGACCCAGAACTGGAACAAGATCACTGTGATAGCGCTGGTTGTCAACAAAAATCCATAACCTTGCGGTTGGATCCCATGCACATCCCGCAAATACACCGATAGCGAGTTATACATTTGCTGGTACACCAGTCCCATCAACATGCCTGCCAGCAAGAAAGCCATAAACGCCAGGTCGCGCGCTACCAGACCATAACCCTTGAAGGTAGCCAGTACGCCTTCTGCTGGCTGCCCGGCCTTCCGTTCGGGCATGGTTTCTGGCATCAGCAGGAAAAAGAGCACAGCCACGACACAGCTCACAATGGCATCAATCACGAACAGGGCAAAGAACGAACGGTCAGCCACAAAACCACCAATCGTCGGACCGATGATCCAGGCCATATTGCCAACAATCCGCAGAAGGCCAAAACCTTCCTGGCGCTGCTTTTCTGGAAGAATATCAGCGATCATGGCGCTGTGCGCTGGCCCTGCAACATCCGAGAGCAGGCCGATCATCACCGCCAGTGGTATCAGCATGTTGAACTCGTTGACCAGACCTAAAGCCAGGGTGCTGATGGCGCTAAACACTAACCCGAACAAGATCAGCTTGCGCCGTCCAAACTTATCCGTGAGCGCTCCCCCGATCATCCCGCCAAACAAGCCAAAAATTGCAAACAACCCCAGGATCAAACCGGCCTGGGTCATACCTACATTGAATTTTTGTGTGATGTAGAGTGAGAAAAAGGGGAAAAGCAATGTCCCGCCTACACGGTCAATAAAAGAAACCCCCACCACAATCCAAAATTTCTGAGGGAACTCAGCGTAGATCTGTCTGACTCGGTTAAACATAGTGTCCCTTTTCTAAGTTCCGCATATTATTGCCGCCGACCAAAATAATACTCCCTGGACATTTATATACGCAGTAAAGTGTCAGAAAGTTCTACGTAATTCGCTGAAAGTCGCTTAACAAATTGGGCTCTCAACCAGCGAATTACTTGAGTAAAACGCCTGGCAACAAGTCAGGTTTTGTAAAATATCTTCTGGCGTATTACTTAAATTTACCTCAAATTTCCCCAATTAGAACATCAATTGTCGCAATAAGCAACTGTGGGATAAAAAAAGCTACACCAGGTAAATTACCCGGTGTAGCTGTCGGTTATGCGGTAGAAATGCGCCTGATCAGGCGCAAGCGAACCTTATTTAACCAGAATCTGCGGCCTAGTAACGCCGTTGTCCGCCGCCACTGCTGCGACCCCCTTGCCGGTTGCCGCCACGAAAGCCGCCGCCCTGGCCAGGTGCGCGTTCTTCACGCGGGCGAGCGATATTGACAGTCAACTCGCGCTCTCCCAGGCTATGGCCATTGAACATGCGAATGGCTGTTTCCATCTCGCTCTGACTGCCCATCACCACAAAGGCAAAGCCTTTTGAACGGCCAGACATGCGATCTTTAATCAGATCAACAGAGGTCACTGTGCCCGCCTGAGCGAACAGGGTGCGGATCTCTTCTTCAGTCGTATCATACGACATATTCCCAACATATAGTTTTGTTTCCATAATCCAAAGTTCTCCAAATTCAAAAAAAGAGCTGCCTACTCACAAATCGAGAGGCGGCGTAAGTATCTAATCGCCAGTTCGTTGTGTTTCGAACCTGAGTTGCGAAATGATCAGTTAGCCAGAATTACGTTGCTGGCCTGTGGGCCCTTCGCGCCTTGTTCGATTGTGAACTCAACTCGTTGGCCTTCTTCCAGGTTGCGATAACCATCGCCCTGGATCGCGGAGAAATGGACGAAAACATCCGGCCCGCCTTCACGCTCGATGAAGCCGTAACCTTTGCTACCGTTGAACCATTTGACCGTTCCGATAATACGTTCAGACATTGTTGCCTCCTAATGGCAAAAAAATTAGGTCAGGTACACATTCGTCTTATCGGAATGGGCAAAACAAAAAGCTCATGGATATACCCATGAGCTACTGTCGTCTTTTCCAACGTCAACTTACTGGTATCCTGCTGGGTTTAATAATATCACATCCTTCTTAAAAAAGCAAGCACAATTTTTGGGTACTTGGATCAATTGCTCAGCAAGCTCTCCAATTCCCGATATGCCTGTTGTTGTGATACTTCTAAAGAGATGCTCCACTCCGAAAGCAAAAAATTCCGGGCGCGTTCGAGAGTCGCGTTATCATTTTCATTCATCTTGCTGGAACGCTTTTGAGTGATCAAATCGCGTACTACGGTGCATACTGCTTCCAGCGTGCCACTCTTCATTCGCTCGGTAAGCTGTAATTTCCTTTCCAGGCGATCCTGTGAAAGCGGTTCACCACCACTGGCAAGAATCTTGAACAGGCGTTTGAACTCTTCCGCGGGGGTAGGTAAACGCAAACAATTCTTCCCCGACTCAGTTACCGGCACCCACAGAGTCAGATTTTGCATTTGAACGACATAATACTGGCTAACACATCCATCCAATTCTTTCTCATCGAGCTGGATGATTGTCCCGGGACCATATGTCCAATGAATTACCAGATCACCTACCTGGTAATGTGAGTTTCTCTCAGCCATGTACAATATCGCCTCCTTCCGGATGCAAGTGGAGGTTCATATCCAATCGCGCATCCGTTGTGAACTATTCGCCGATTAAAACCCCTATTTCCATGCCGAAGCCTTCTGTCGCCTGAACACCCCCTGACAGTTCCCTGAGCTACATAACTTCGATCAAGTACAGGTCTTCTAAATAGAAAAGTAAAAAAGAAGAGCCAGTCCGATACAAGGACTGGCGGCATCTCCACAAATCCTACGGGAGCAAATTCAATTATACCACCAATCAACTAGCTGGCTGACAGCCGGGTCAGGCAGAAACTTTCTGCCGAGCAGCCTGCTATCGGCTTATGATATACTGGTTTTAAAGGTCCGGACTTAGTATTTTTTTATTAAATTTATCGTGAAACAGGACACGCTTTCTTTTCCGCCTGAAGGTTGTAAACAGTCCAATACGACTGGTGATCCATCCCGCCTGCTCGAGAATTCAACGCCAGGGAATGCACCAACCAGGCAAAGCCCGCCGCTTTTACGCTTACTGCAAGCGCGCCTGCGCTGTGTGACGATCTATCGCCAGATTGCTGTCAGCATGGCTGTGATCCTGCTTACCGGCGCATTGATCGGCACCCTGATCACGCGCCAGCTTGTCTTGCGCGCCATCCCCTTCGGATGGGTTCTGCTGGTCTCTCTATTAGGGATTGGGTTGAGTATCGCTCTGACGTGTGCTGTCACTCGAATAGTCCTGCGTCCCCTGTCAGATCTTCATAAGCTCGTGCGGCAGTCCAAAGAAGCTCGGACAAGCATCGATATCGGGGAACTGGACAGCCATGACCCCCAAATCCGCGACCTGGTTCGTGATCTAAATTCCATTATTGATTTATTAGCTCAAAGTAACCACCAACTGCGCGCCCTCTCCAAACACGCCATTAATGCCCAAGAAGATGAGCGCAAACGAATTGCCCTTGCCCTGCACGATGATACCGGGCAGGCATTGGCAATGCTGCTGATCAACCTTGAACGCGTTGACAAACGCCTGGGCGAAGGAGATGAGGCGCTGCGAAATACGATCGCCGCCACCCGGCAAATGGCCAGCCATGCTCTGGATAGCCTGCGCCAAATCGTTTCCGGTTTACGTCCGGCAATTTTGGATGACCTCGGATTGGTGCCTGCCATTCGCTGGTACGCGCGCACCAATTTAGAAGCCGCCGGCATCCGGCTTGAATTCGAAGCGCCAGAGGAGGATCTGCAGCTCGATCATCGCCTGAATACCACCTTATTCCGGATTGTTCAGGAGAGCGTAAACAACATAGTGCGCCACTCTGGAGCAAAATTAGCGACCATCCGCCTGAAGTCTGCAGGGAACGATGTGTATCTGCAGATTGAGGACGATGGGGCTGGATTTGCCTTACGCCAGGATAGTGGACCAATCTATGAGCAAGGACATTGGGGCCTGGCAGGCATCCAGGAGCGCGCCTCGTTGGTTAATGGATCGGCGGAACTGCTGTCCGAGCCAGGCTGCGGAACTCTGATCCAGATCAGGGTTCCTGTTGATCGCGATGGAGGCGGCAGCATTGGATAGAATAAGAATACTTCTAGCCGATGATCATGCGATCCTGCGCGACGGCATCCGAGCGTTGTTACAGGATGAGCCAGACATGTCGGTAATTGGTGAAGCAGAAGATGGGCACACTGCCTTACGCTTAATTGCGGAGCTCGAGCCAGATGTGGTCGTATTGGATATCGGTATGCCGCTGCTCAATGGGTTGGATGCCACCCGCCAGATCAAACGCGATCATCCCAAGACAAGAGTCCTGATCTTGACCATGCACGAAAACGAGGAATATGTTCGCCAGGTGCTAGCCAGCGGGGCAATGGGCTATATCTTAAAAGATGCAGCCGCCCGCGAGCTCATCGATGCGATTCGCGCCGTGTATCGCGGTGAGGCCGTACTCTCCCCAGCCATTACTCGCCTGGTGATTGAGGACTATCTGCGCTGGGGTGATCTGCAGACCAATCACCACGAAAATGATTTAAGCCCGCGTGAACGCGAAATATTGCAGTTAATTGCTGAAGGATACACCAACAAGCAAATCGCCGAAATCTTATTTATATCGATCAAAACCGTTCAAACGCATCGCACGAACTTAATGAGCAAGCTCGACTTACATGACCGGGGGGAATTGATAAAGTACGCCATTCAAAAGAAAATTATCGAAATCTGAGCTTAGGGCAGCCAGGAAAATATCAGGCGCGCGCCGTATAAGAGATCAGGCGCGGGCCTATTGCCACCTCTTCCCATAAACCTGTATAGTGTATTGAGAGAAACTTCACAAAATCGCCGGTCTGCGGTGATCGATTCGACCTTCCACGGGGTGGGGTATGAAACGAACCTTCAGTAAGATCTCTAGACCGCGCCGACCTATCCGGTACCTGGCAATCTTTTGCATGCTACTGGGTGGGTTGGCGCTTGTTTTTACCACCTATACGGCTGCGACTGCCTCACAGCAGGAGAGCGCGCCAACCATCGCAAACCCTGCCAGCCCGGATGGCATCAGAGCACAATTGGGTTATGGCACCCTGATTGAATTGCCGCCTCGCCCGGATCAGGCCGTCAGCCTTCCGCCACCCAATCAGGATCCTTGCCAGCACTGCCACATTTCCGGAGAGAATAAAGGTCTGTGGACCCCGCTGGTGCGCTGGGTGCTTTTTGGGTTGGCCGGGGTGGTATTTGGGTTGGGCTTTTATCGCACCACCAGCACCTGGGTGACCCGTACTCCCTGGAAACCTCTCACCGCCAGGGCAGCCGATTGGGTTGACGAGCGCTACCAGGTCAAAGAACCCTTACAGAAAATGCTCAGCAAACCGGTGCCGAACTTCGCCCTGCGCTGGTGGTACTGCCTGGGAGGTATTACCGCTGCTCTGTTCGCTGTTCAGGCGATTACAGGGGTCATGCTGGCGTTTTACTACAAGCCCACTCCCGAGCAAGCCTATGCGAGTATTCAGTTCATTGAAACCCAGGTGCTCTTTGGCGCTTCCATTCGCGCCATCCACCACTGGGCAGCCAACGGTATGATCCTCGCCTGTACTGCACATATGCTGCGCGTGCTCATCATGGGGGCTTACAAACCACCCCGTGAGCTCAATTGGGTCAATGGCATGATCCTGTTTGTCCTGGTATTGGTTTTCGGCTTTACGGGATATTTATTACCCTGGGACCAGCGCGCATTTTGGGCCAGTACGGTCGGCTCCGAGATTGCCGGTGGAATCCCAGCCATAGGCGATCTGGTGTTGGTATTCCTACGGGTTGGTTGGACGGTAAACGATCTGACCCTCAGCCGTTTTTATGCCTTACATGTGCTCGTCGTCCCGGTCCTGACGATTGCCATGATGGGGGCGCATTTCCTGATGGTCCGCCGGCTGGGAATTGCTAAACCACTTTAACTCTATCCATCCACAGGCTCTGATTAAGGAGGCTGCCGTGACTACAAATCAAGCACATAATGAAGAAGGCTCCATCCCCTTCTACCCAGACCATGTCAAGACAGAGTTTAAGGTGGTGTTGGTCATCCTGGGGATTGCAGGCTTAATCGGCCTGGCTGCGCTTTTTTCTCCGGTAGGCCTGGGCGACCCTGCAGATCCGATGAATACCCCAACGCACGTTAAACCAGAATGGTACTTCATGTCTTTATATCAATTGCTAAAATTCATCCCCAAAACAGCCGGCGTTGTTTTACCGATTGCTCTGCTCGTGGGGATGATATTCTGGCCATTTATTGATCGCAAACCGGACCAGTCGCCAGATACCCTGCGCAAGCGGTTTATCGTTGTGGCTGTTGGCATGTTTATATTAATCGCCCTGACGATTTGGGGAGAGGTGAGCTAAACATGAACGTAATAAACCGGCGCTCTTTTCTAAAACTAGCCAACCGCCTGTTGGCTGCCACAGGTTTGTTTGCCCTCACTGGGCCAATCGTGGCCTTTTTCTATCCGGCGAAACTGGAAGAAATGCCTTCTGAGCCTGTGCTGGCCTGCAAAACCAGCGATCTACCCGTCAACAGCAGCATTGCCGTAAGCTTCGGGCGCTATCCAGCCCTGGTGATCAATACCGAGCAAGGCTTACGCGGCTATTCCGCGGTCTGTACCCACTTCGCCTGCATCTGTAAGTGGGACCCCGAACTGGGCCAGATTGTCTGTCCCTGCCACGATGGGTTTTTTGATCCATTGGATGGGCATGTCATTGCTGGCCCTCCGCCCACACCGCTACTAGAGCTGGAAGTCAGCGTGGTGGGTGATGAGATCTATGTGGGAGGGCAAGCATGAGCACTCAGACAGCCGCCAAACACACATTCCCAAATCTGACTAAAGCCGCTTCAGCATTGCGCAATAGCCGGCCCGTGCTCAAAGAATTCGTGATCAATATCCTGGCCCAGGTGCGCGTCTGGCGCAAGGGATATGCTGGCATCATGCACGCCCTGATTTTTTGGGGTGTAACCATTCAAGTCATCGGCACCGCCATCAATCTGATGCAGATGCAACTCTTCATCCCCTTCGTGGAGCTGCCCTTCCCGCGCAATTTAGGTTACCTGACCTACGAACTGGTGATGGATCTGGCTGGTGTCGCCATCCTGATCGGCGTTTTGATGGCAGCCTTCCGCCGGTTAGTATTACGGCCCAAGACCCTGGAAACCCGCTGGGACGATACTTATGCCCTGATCCTGCTGCTACTCATCCCCCTGGCTGGTTTTACCCTGGAGAGCCTGCGCTTAATCTCCGCTGATCCAGCCTGGGCGCGCTGGTCACCGATGGGCAGCATTTTTACCGGCATCTACCAATCCCTGGGGCTCACCCCAGAGGTCGCCATCCAGCTGCACCCCTACCTCTTCTGGACTCACGTTGGCCTGGGATTGACGCTGGCTGCCAGCATCCCTTTCACCAAATTTCGCCATCTGATCCAAACCCCCCTGAATATCCTCCTGCGCTCCAAGCGACCGACCGGCGAGCTGGTGAAAATCGAAAATATCGAAGAGACTGAAGTCCTGGGGGTGGGTACGGTCACAGAATTTACCCCGCGCCAGCTCCTGTCATTTGATGCCTGCACACGCTGCGGACGTTGCGAGGAGGTTTGCCCATCGGTAATCTCCGGAATGCCCTATTCCCCCAAGAATCTTGTCCAGAGTTTGCGCGCTGTCAAGGTCAGCGCATTGGAATCGCCCAATGGGCATAAAGTAGAGCTGCTTGGCGAAGCCATACCTGAAGAACTCATCTGGATGTGCACAACCTGCGGAGCTTGCCTCACCGTCTGCCCCGGATTTGTCAACCCGGTGGATGAAGTGATCGATCTGCGCCGCTACCAGACGCTGACGACTGGCAAGATCCCCAAATCAGCAGCCGATACCCTGCGCAATATTGAGCGGCAGGGCAATCCCTGGGGGATGGATCCAGGCGAGCGCAGCGAATGGCTGGACAGCCTGGGTGTACGCCAACTAGAACCCGGCGACCAAACCGATGTGTTGCTATATCTGGGCTGTGCGTTGGGCTTTGACGAGCGCAACAAGAAGGTTACCCGCTCCTTTATCCACCTGCTTCAGAAAGCCGGCGTCGATTTCGCCACCCTGGGCATCGATGAAGCCTGCTGTGGAGATACTGCTCGCCGTCTGGGTCACGAATATCTCTTTCAGGTTCTGGCCGAACAAAATTTAGAAACATTTTCCAAAGTGAAATTCCAGCGCATCGTGACGCAATGCCCACATTGTTTCAACACCCTCAAGAACGAATATCCGCAGTTCGGCGCTGAGCTACCCATTCAACACTATACCGAATTTTTGGACGATATGTCCCTGGCGTTTGAAGCGCCAGCCGGTAATACCAATGGAGGCCAACCCGCCATCACATATCACGACCCATGTTACCTGGGACGCCATAACCAAGTATTTAACCAACCGCGTGAGCTGCTTGATCGCGCCCATCTAAAGCAGCGTGAGATGGCGCGCAGCCGGGAAAACAGTATGTGTTGTGGCGGCGGTGGAGGTCAGATGTGGCTCGAAACGGATGCCGAGACCCGCATCAATCACCAGCGTCTGCAAGATGCGCTGGCAACTGAGGCAGGGACAATCGCCACGGCCTGCCCCTATTGCCTGACCATGTTCGATGACGCCATCCGCTCCAAGGGTGTTGGCGAGAAAGTAAAAGTATTGGATCTGGCAGAGATTATTGAAGCGCGGCTGGTAAATTAAAGGAGCACACCTGATGGCTACACATTGGATTGTAAATACTTATGGGGATCCTCTAAGCACCCTGCAAACTACGCTGGGAAAGATTTGGAGGCAAGCTGGCCTGGATAGCATGTTAATTCCAGGTGCCAGCGGGCTCAACGAGCTCACCAAACCACGTCTGGTTCATGATCCAGCCGAATTAGCCAATCTGAATCCTTTCCGACCCATCATGACCATGAATGCCGCCCGGCTGATCCCCGACATCCTGGAAAAATACCCTGAGGGGCAAATCGGTGTGCTTTTACGCCCTTGTGAGATGCGCGCCTTGATTGAGATGGTAAAACACCGCCCGCTGAGCCTGGAGCGGCTGCTGACCATTTCTGTGGATTGCCTGGGAACCTTCCCCCCCGAAGATTACCTGTGGCGCGTGGACCGCAAAGGCTCGGCAGAAAAGCTGGCCCAGGAAGGGCTGCGTTTTGCTCGCCAGGGCGGTATCCTGGCCTATCGCTACCGCGCCGCCTGCCAGTTCTGTGTGGCGCCCTTTACAGCCGGCGCACAGATCAACATCGGAGTGCTCGGCCTGCCGGTCCGCCAACATATTCTGCTTTCTATCCGCGATGAACAGATCGCCCAACGCATTCAAGTAGATGCTATTGCAGCCGGAAAAGCTGAACCGAAACTCCTCGCCCAGCGCGAGCTGCTTTTAGCGAGGCTGGAAGAACAACACGCACATACGCGCGAGCGCATTCTGGTGGGCCTGGCTGAATATTTGCCCCCCGATGTTGATGCGCTGATAGAACAATTCAATCAATGTGGCTCTTGTGAGGCCTGCATGCAAGTCTGCCCCATTGCCGCAGTTGATTACCCGCGTCACGGCGAGGATCAAAAATACCTGCGCCAGGATGTGATGCGCTGGCTGGTTTCCTGTGCCGGTTGTGGGATGTGTGAATTATCCTGCCCTCAACACCGGCCTCTGAGTGTGATTTTCACCCACATACGCCAACAACTCTCCCATGCTCTGGAGTACACCCCGGGGGTTTCCATAGAGCAAGCTCTACCAGTTGCGTAATTTGAAAGCCGCCTGTGCTGCAGCTCACAGCACAGGCGGTTAATCTCTCAAGCAATCCAGCAAGCGAATTAGATCCGCGTATTATGGTCCTTGAATTTGAGGCAGATACAGCGTAAAGTCCGGGTTGGATGGCGGAATTTGGGCGTAGTTCACCGTCACCGTGTGATTGCTGGCGGGCATACTAACGTAGTTCACCATCGCAGTGCTTGCATCGTTGGTTGTGCCGTTCCAGTTGAGCACCCGCCAACCCGTAGCTGGGCTGGCTGTCAGTTGGATGTTTTCACCTGCCAGGTACATCCCAGCTGTACAACCACTTGAGTTCGCCGGGCTTGCAGTCGGCATTGCGCCAGAACCTGTGGTCGTCTTGCTCAACTGGTAACAAACCGGGGGCGGCGGTTCATTCCCTTGCCCGATCTTTGAAACAAACCCATGCCTGCCCGGGTTGGGTATGTCAGCCTGTATGCTGCCTGCAGTAGTGGGGAAATTGGTAGACAGCGTGTTACCAACTACGTACACATCCCCATCCACCTCAGCAGCAATATCATCCGTAAAGTCATCGCTGATGCCCCCCAGGTAAGTGTTGTAGACCAGTGCGCCTGCCGGGTCAAACTTAGCCACGTAACTATCGATACAGAAACGGGGATAATTGGCATAGGTGTAACAAATGCCCCCGGCGTGATCCTGGATCTCGTTCAGTAAAGGCAGGTCATTCCCTTCAGTCCAGCCGGTGATATACGCCGCGCCGCTGCTATCATACGCAATTGCCTTGGCATAATCCTTATAATCAGCGCCGAAGTAGGTGCTATACACAATCCCACCAAAGTCAGGCTCAAGTTTTACGACAAAAGCCTCAAAATTCAAACACTGTTCCGTATTGGATGGATCGGTACCGCTGGGGCAGCTGGCCTGGTAAGCATTGGCTGTCACCGGAAAATCGACCGAGATGGTCGTTCCTGCCAGGTATACATAACCATTCGCATCCAGCCTCAAGTCCTCGGGATGATCCGAGCTTAGCCCACCATAATAGGAGCTAAAAAGAACCTCAAGGTCTTCCAGCCGGTTAGCATTATTCAATTTGGTCAGGAAGATATCGCCGCGGCAGCTGCGGTATTCATTGACAATCCCATCGCACTCGTCCTGGAACGCCCCCGGCGTTACACCCAGGTCTTTCTGCCCGGTCTCGCCTGTCAGGTAAACCTCACCTGCGGAATTCACCGCAATACCGGTTCCGGCAGTCTGACCGTATGTGCTGCCGCCATAGAGCGCACCATAAAGCAGGTTCCCATCCGCCGCCAATTTGTAGATAACAGCCCGGCCATTGATCATGCCAGTGATGTGAAGCTGACCCTGGGCATCCACCGCAATCCCAGCCGGCTCTTCCGTGTAGATTGTCCCTAAGAAAGTGCTGAAAACCAGCTGCCCTTGTGGGTTGAGCTTCGTGGCGAAGAAGTCCCAGCCGCCCGCCAGGTCTGGTTGGGTAGCGTTTAGAGTGGGGAAATTCGCCGAACCGGTATAGCCGGTCAGGTAGGCATTACCATTGCTATCCAGCGCAATATCATCCGGACGTTCACTATCGTTACCCACCAGATAAGTAGTGTACAGAGCAGCCGATCCGGCAGCATTTAGCTTCACGATCCACACATCCTCAGTACCACTTGTTCCTGGATAATCAAGAAAATCGGTTGACAGGGTTGAACCGGAAATAAAGGCATTGCCTTGTCCATCAACGGCAACGGTATAGGCGTCGTCCGGTAAGGTTCCACCTAAATAAGAGCTGTAAACCAGATCCGGATCAATGATCAGAGGCAGAGTTGAGTCGTAGGCGCCAAGCTCAAATGAGACCATCCCACCTTCAGAAATTGAATAGCGTGCATCCACAGGGATTCGCTCGCCGGCGCTCTCCTGCCAGACAAGTGGAGCGCGCTCGATGAGCAGGTTCTCCCCAGGTTCAGCTGCCTTCGCAAGCTGAACCTGTAAATCACCACTCAGGGGATCTACCCGGGTAGCAGCTGCGCCTGAATACTGCCAGCTGATCCGAGCAGGGTCCGCGCCCGGCGCAACCAGATAAGTCCCCTTCAGGCGTCCTTCCGTGCCTTCATAGCGCAGGTCGATCCCCGGATAGAGTTGCTGGTAAACCAGATAACCATAGGTAGGCAGGTCGGTTCGCCACTTAGCCGGATCCTTGTCTGCATAGTAATTGACCACCCCCGGCAGTAGATCTTCACCCCAAACCTGTGTATCCGGGTTGGCCCCCTCAAACTGTAAGGCAACCTTACCTCCGGGTAGATTAAAGATCACCTGCTGAGATGTAAATGAGAGCATCCCGCCCATAGCACGCGCCTGGAACATGATCTCCTCGGAGATCTGGCCTTCATTGGGCACAAAAGCCAGCGGCAGTTGGTCGGTGGCGGACTGCTGTGACGCGCCAATAGCCGAGGTATCTCCAGTTGCACTGGCAACGGAGTGTGTGGTGAATATCCCTCGCCATGCAGCAAGCCCTGACAGCCACAGCGCGGCCAGGAGCAGGATAGAGATGATCGCCGACATCCGGCCCGAGTGACCAAATGTCATGGACTGCGCTGCTTCAGCGCGTGGATCCTTGTGATTGAAACCAGTGATCATAGACCCAAACCTCCCTCAAAGAACCAAAACATTTTTCTATATGCTGCTGGCTATTAAACAGCAAATGTCTTAAGGCCAGGTCTATCTATGTAAGACAAGAATCAATACAATATCCGATACATCCATCCAAAGCGGTACAAAACTGGCACAATACAGCTCTGTCGCTCCCACTCTAAAGAGCGGACGGTAGCGAAGGTCACCTGATTCCCCTAACCCACTCACTAAGCCAGATACCCAATCAGGCAAAAATCTACATTTTTTCCAAATCAGCCCTTCATATTTTCTAAATAACCTCTTGATATCCTATACACAGATCAATCGCTTACAAATTGATCAACCAATTTACGAAGATATACAGGAGGTATACGGATGACGAATTCTCGCAAGTGGTTTTTAGGTTTGGCCAGTGGCCTTTTGGTAGCCGCCATCGCTTTTGGCGGGATATCCCTGGCTACCGTTTCTTCAGCGCAGGCTGCTGAAGGCGTTACAACGCAGCATCGTGGTGGGCCAGGCATTCCGGGCGAGCCAGATGGAAGACTTTTCCCAGGCTCGAACATTGACTATGACGCGCTCCTGGCAGATGCCTTAGGGATCACCGTTGATGAGTTAGAGGCCGCTCGACAAAAGGCCAGCCAGGCGGCTATCGATCTGGCTGTTGCAGAAGGCCTGCTCACTGAAGATGAAGCTGCTTTAATGCACGCTCGTCTGCTCGTCAAAGATGGTATCGACCCACAGGCGCTTTTTGCAGAAGCCCTTGGCATGAGCACGGAAGAATTGCAAGCCGCACTCGATGATGGGCAAACCATGCAAGACCTGCTCACCGAGAAGGACCTGACTCCAGCTGCTTACCGTGAAGCCTACCAGGCTGCCTATGAAAACGCTCTACAGGCTTTGGTGGACCAGGGCGTGATCACCACTGACCAGGCTGAGCTACTCCTCGACCAACCTTTTCTCGGCGGCTTACGCGGCGCTCTCACAGACATGGGTGGCTCGTTCAGGGAAAAAGGTTTCCGTGCACCCTGATCAACCGGCCGGAAAAACCCGATCGGAAAGTTAAGCAATACCAGGGATGGAGCGCAGTCGGAGGGCTGCGCTCCAAGCTCACTTAAGTGATGAAAATATTCTATAATTGGTTCAATGTGCTGGTTAATATTTGTTATTTGATAAGGTCAGTGATCACGGAATTATGTCAAAAAAAATTCTAGTTGTTGACGACGCGCCGCAATTGCGCAAGCTGGTAAAAACCTACCTGGACCAGGAAGGTTACGCGGTGGTAACTGCCTCAGACGGGCAGGAAGCCCTGTATGTTGCCCGGCACGAAAAGCCTGATCTGATCATCCTCGACTTGATGATGCCTGAGATGGGCGGCTATGAGTTTATGCGCGCCTATAGCAAAGAAGCTGACACACCCATTATCGTGCTGACTGCCCGGGTGGAAGAAAATGACAAAGTCCTCGGACTGGAGCTGGGAGCCGACGACTTTGTTACCAAGCCTTTCTCACCGCGCGAGCTGGCAGCTCGGGTACGCGCCGTCTTGCGCCGCACCGCCAAGCAGACCACGCCCAGCGATATCCTGCGCGCCGCCGATGTCACCCTGGATCGCAGCGGGCGAGTGGTGCAGGTTGCTGAGCGCCATGTCGCCCTGACCCCTTCGGAGTTTGACATCCTGGCTGCCTTAATGGCTGCCCCAGGGCGCGCCTTCACCCGTCTTGAATTATTGGAGCGCTTGCAAGGCACCGCCTATGAAGGTTATGAACGCACCATCGATGTCCATATCCGCAACCTGCGCGCCAAAATTGAACCGGATGACACCCAACCCCGCTATGTTGAAACTGTATACGGCGTGGGGTATCGTTTCGCCTCCGAACGGCGTTAGGTGATATTCATGCGCTCACTGGCCCTCAAACTTACCCTGGCGTTTCTCTTTGTGGGAGTGGTTGGAGCCGTTTTAGTTGCCTTCATGGTGCGCTACCAGACGCAGCGCCAGTTCAACCAGCTTGTCCTGGACCAAAATCAACAGGTTCTAATCAACAATCTGACCCGATTTTATGCAGCCAATGGCTCCTGGGAGGGCGTAGAGAGTGTATTTCGGCCTTCGTCGCAAAATATAGAATCGGCTCAGGTCCCACAAGGGCGCTGGGAGGAACGGCGCACTTTATTCGCTCTGGCAAATCGCGAAGGCAAGATCGTTTATGGCTCAGGGCCTGGGATTGACGAAGATAACGTACGCTCAACGGATTTAAAAAAAGGCATACCCATTGAAATCGATGGCCAAACTGTCGGCTGGCTATTATTCATCCCATCCTTAAACCGTTGGGAGCAGGATACACCCGAAGGCAATTTCCTGCTTGAAGTAGGCAGAGCCAGCTTATGGAGCGCCATCATCGCCAGCCTTTTTGCTCTGGGGTTGGGTGGAGTCCTGGCTTACACAATGACCCGATCTATTCGCGAGCTGACTACCGCCACCACTTACCTGGCCCAGGGCAGGCTTGGGCACCAGGTCAAAGTCCGTTCACAGGATGAAATTGGTGTCCTGGCGCAATCCTTCAATAAAATGAGCTCTGACCTGGAACAGGCCACCCAACTCCGCCGCCAGATGACTGCCGATATCGCCCACGACCTGCGCACGCCGTTAAGTGTTATTTTGGGCTATACCGAAGCGCTGAACGACGAAAAGTTAGCTGGATCGGCTGAAATTTATTCCGTCATGCACTCGGAAGCGCAACACCTTTCACACTTGATCGATGACCTTAAAGTCCTATCCCTGGCAGATGCAGGAGAGCTTCCTCTTTCAATCCAACCGGTTCCGCCTGCCGGTCTGCTGCGCCGCGCCGCAGATGCTTACCGCATCCAGGCGGAACAAAAAAATATCACTTTGGAGTTAGACGCGGCATCCGATCTACCTGAGTTGAATTTAGATCACGAGCGCATGGCCCAGGTTCTGGGAAATATAATCACCAATGCTCTGCGCTATACCCCGGCAGGAGGCACGATCCGCCTGTCTGCTGAACGGGCTGGAAGTAACGTGCGCCTCCAGGTTTCCGATAACGGCAGAGGTATCTCCGGTGAGGATCTACCGTTTGTTTTTGGGCGCTCGTTTCGTGGGGATAAAGCCCGCCAGCAAGAAAATGGCGAGACCGGCCTGGGGCTGGCAATTGCCAAATCTTTAGTAGAAGCTCAGGGGGGGAGAATTTCTGTCACCAGCCAGCTCGGATTGGGCAGCACTTTTCGCATCGATCTGCCGGTCAGCAAGTAAACCCATACCGGCGCTCCAGTTATCGAGTCAGTTTGTTATTAGCCTGGCACGCGGCGTAATAAGGCCCGCACCCAGGCTCGATATACGCCGGCTTGAAACGGTTCCACCAGACACAGGTCGGCGCCGGCTTCAAGGCTCAACACACGATCTTCTTCACTCATATCCGTACCCATTAAGATAATCCGCAAGCGCAAATCCACAACGCTTGCGCGCAGGATACGGGTAACAGACATACCACTCAAGTCGGGCAGCTTCCAGTCCATCATCACTAAATCGGGGTTTTCAGCGCGCACCAACCCAACCACATTTTTCCCAAAGCGGGTGGAGCAGGTGTCATAGCCTACACAGTCCAGACTGCGCGTTAACAGGCTGATACGTAGCGGATCACCACTGGCGATGAGAATTTTTGGCTGTGTGGAATTGTTCATCATGGGTAATCAACCCCCTCCTGGGAAGCGTCTCTATAGGCAACAGTTCCCAGGGGGTTCCATCATCTGAGCTTAGCCTTCAACTCTAGCCTGTAGATACTCGATCACCGCATCCAGCAGCTCGGTAGGTACGCTCTGCATAACTCCACCACGTGTTCGCGTCCCTGTGGAGGCATCCTGGGTAGGCATTGCCATACCTCCCCCCGCGCTCGGATCTATACCACCCCCACCAGGCATTCCGCCGCCCCCGGCGAAACCTCCGCCCATTCCACCCCCACCGCCGGCAGGCATACCCCCTGGCGGCATCCCGCCGCCAGACGGCATTTCTGGCATCTCCCCGCTCTCCCTGGCTGCTTGAAGTGTCTCAAGCATCTCCGGGGATGGTGTCCCCATCAAACCTCCGCCGCTTCCCATCATGCTAATACCCAGCTTTTCGGAGAGCGTCATCAAGTCATCCCGAGACAACTGCATGGCAGTGATCGCATTCATCTGTTCGGCAGGCATCGTCTCTTGGATTTGTTTAAAGAGCGCCTGGTATTCCTGGGTGGTAATCGTACTGCTGCTCCCCAGGCTGCGCACTGCCTTCCATAAGGGCAACAATTCGGCGGCAGTCTCTGCACTGAGGGGCTGCTCAGACTCATCCAGCAGCAAAGTGCCTATTGCGAGCTGCATTTCAGTTGATAGAGCGCCCTCGACAGCGGCATTTTGGGTGCCATTCACTGGTTGGGTTATCGCGCCGGTTCCCGCTGCTGTGTTGCAGGCAGACAGAGCCAGGCTGAGCAGCAGTAAAGAAATATACCAATTCAATCGTTTCATTTCAGGAGTTCCTCCACAAAGATGTTTTTTTTAAATTCGAGTTACGCAGTTCCGTGGGAAAATGGGGGTTGTTGGGCGTGCTACGCACGCCCAACAACCCCCATCCTCCAACCCAGTGCGTAAGCCTATTAAATTTATTCATGTCGCAAAGCTTCGATAGGATCCAGCTGGGCGGCTT
>Ga0105107_10000514_pt1 | contig 24551 bp, 24 predicted proteins | sample PPLLaktember2015_6_FD_79335 | JGI IMG/M metagenome (GOLD analysis project Ga0105107, IMG submission 79335) | Freshwater sediment microbial communities from Prairie Pothole Lake near Jamestown, North Dakota, USA - PPLs Lake P8 Core (1) Depth... | ecosystem: Environmental > Aquatic > Freshwater >... | reverse complement strand
CCTCGCGGTCGCGGTATTCATGTACGTGCTGTTGGACGGCTTCGACCTGGGCGTCGGCATCCTTTTTCCGTTCGGCCCAGACGATCACAGCCGCGACCTGATGATGGCCTCCGTCGCCCCGATTTGGGACGGCAACGAGACCTGGCTGGTGCTCGGCGGCATCGCCCTCTTCGCGGCGTTCCCGCTGGCGTTTGCCGTCATCATGCCGGCGCTCTACTTCCCGATCCTGGCGATGCTGCTCGGCCTGATCTTCCGCGGCGTCGCGTTCGAGTTCCGCCACGCCGCGCAGACGAGCCGCCGGCACTGGGATCGCTCGTTCTTCTGGGGCTCGCTCGTCGCGACGTTCGCGCAAGGCTGCGTGCTCGGGAAGTTCGTCCAGGGCTTCGAGGTGTCCGGGCGCCAGTACGTCGGGACGAGCTGGGACTGGGTGGACCCGTTCGTCCTCGCGGTCGGCGTCGGGCTCATCTTCGGCTACACGCTGCTCGGTGCAACCTGGCTCGTGATGAAGACCGAGGGCGCGCTGCAGGACTGGGCGCGCGGGAAGGCGCGCGCGAGCCTCTTCGGCGTGCTCGCCTTCATCGCGATGGTGAGCCTGTGGACGCCGTTCATCGACGAGCGCATCGCCGCGCGCTGGTTCGGGTGGCCCAATCTCGCGCTGCTCGCGCCGGTGCCGCTCGCGACCGGCGTGCTCGCCTGGTGGCTGTGGCGCGCGCTCGCGCGCGGGCGCGAAGCCGCGCCGTTTCTCGCCGCGATGGGCCTGTTCGCGATGTGCTACCTGGGACTCGGAATCAGCCTGTTCCCGTACGTCGCGCCGCCCTCGATCACGCTATGGGACGCGGCGGCGGCGCCGCAGTCGCAAGCCTTCCTGCTGATCGGCACGCTGTTCCTGCTGCCGATCATCTTCACCTACATCGGCTGGTCGTACTGGGTGTTCCGCGGCAAGGTGCGCGCGGATTCGGGATACCACTAGCGGGCTACCACTAGTTCTCCGACAGCAGCGAGCCCCAGCCGTAGCGCCTGTCCTTGATGCCGCTCTCGCGCAGCGCGTGCCAGTAGGTCGCGGTGTTGATCGCGATCACCGGCTTGTCGAGCCAGAACTCGGCCATGGCCGCGACCTCCGCCATCGCGAGATTGGTGCCGACCTGCACGATCGCGTCGACCTTGCCCCGGTTCACCTCCAGGACCGCGTCGCGCAGCCGCTGCTTCGTGACGTGCGCGATCAGCATCGGCCCGGCGCATTTCAGGCCGAGGAGGTTCACCACCTCGAAGCCGCAATCGGTGAAGAACCGGTGCACCTGCCTGTCGCCGACGGGCATGTAGGGCGTGACGATGCCGAGGCGCCGGGTCTTCTTGCCGTAGGCCTTGAGCGCGGCACGGCACGCGTCGGAGCCGAGCGTCATGCCGACGCCGGCGATCTTCTCCATCCGCTTCTGCAGCTTCTTCTGCCCGTCCCGGCCGTCCCAGAACGTCTCGGCCGACATCCCCATGATCACGTGATCGGGGCTGCACGTCTTCACCGCCTCGATCGCCGCCGGTACGGCGGCGCGGATGTTGTTAAGCATCACCATGAACGTCCGGTCGTCGGTGACTTTCGTGTCCGGGATGATGCAGCGCGAGAAGTGGTTCGTCACGCCGTGCGGGCGCATCGAGTCGTACTCCGGCTGCACCGACGTGTTGGTGGACGGCGCAATGACGCCGAACTTCATGCGGTAGCCGAGCGAGTCCCTGCTCACGATCTCTTCTCCCCGAGGAACCAGCAGTCTGTTGAAAGTCGGTTTCCCGACGCGGGGCTTGCATTCATTGCGGATAGCCTCTAGAGGGAAACCGGGTTTCAACAGGCACTGGATTAGGGGGCAAGGGGGATGTATCTCCCGAATTTCAATTTCCTGTTAGCGCGAAAGCGCGGCGATGATCGCGTCGCGCTCGAGCACGTCCGCGTATTTCTGCTGCATGTCGAACAGGCTCGCCTCGTGCGGCGCGAGCGCCCGGTCGCCGACGCAGTCACGCGCCACGATTGGGCGAAAGTTGTAGCTGATCGCGTCCACGACGGTGGCCCGCACGCACCCGGAGGTCGTGCACCCGGTCACGACCACGGTGTCGGCACCCTGCTGCACAAGCCACGGCGCGAGGTTGGTGCCGAAGAACGAGGAAGCCTGGTTCTTGCGCACCACGAGCTCGCCTGCCCGCGGCGCGAGCTCGGGCACGACCTGCCCGGCGGGATGGCTCTCGGTCAGCATCAGCAGGCGCGGCTGCTTGGTCGCGAAGATCCCCCCGTCGGAGCCGTCGTCCGCGTACACGACGCGCGTAAAGGCCACCGGCAGCTTGCGGCCGCGAAAGAACTCGAGAAGCCCGACCGTGCGCTTGACCGCCGGGTCGATGTTCCCGCCGCCGAAGAGCGCCGGGTCGTTGAAGCCGACGGTGAAGTCGACGACGAGCAGCGCGCTCCGGCGCCCGAAGCCGATCGGGTTGCCGAAGTTCTGCTGCTTGAAGATGTCGCGGTCGCTCATCCGCGCAGTGCTCATCCGATGTGCCCGGCGTGGTTCGCGAGGTACCAGGTCGCGATCTCCTCGCGAGTAGTCCACCAGACGTCCGCGTGCGCCCGGGCATGCGCCAGGAACTCGCGGAAGCACGGCATCCGGTGCGGATGCCCCGAGACGTGCGGGTGCAGGCCGATGTTCATCATCCGGCCGGTCTCGGCGCTCTCCGCGTACAGCTCGTCGAAGTTGTCCTTCAGCATCCGCGCCGCGTCCCAGGTCGTCATCGCGCGCCGGTGGAAGAAGGTGAAGTCGTTGATCTCGATCGAGTACGGCGTGTTGACGATCGGGCCGTGGTCGGTGTGCACGAGATAGGGCTGGTCGTCGTTCATATAGTCGCAGAAGAACACGAGCCCGTGCGCGGCGAGAAGGTCGGGCGTGCGCGGCGTGCTGCGCAGGCTAGACGAGAGCCAGCCGCGCGCCTTGCGCCCCACGACCTGCTCGTACGCATCGAGCGTCGCCTTGATGAGCTCCCGCTCCTTGGCCTCGTCGAACGTGTGGCGGGTGAGCAGCTCGCCCTGCTCATAGTTGTGCGCGACGAGCTCCCAGCCCCGCGCCCTGGCGTGGTCCACGATCTCGCGCCGCTCGAGGGCGGTCTTCGCGTTGATCGTGCACGAGAGCGGCACGCCCGCCTCCTCGAAGAGGCGGAACAGGCGCCACACGCCGACGCGCTGCCCGTACTCGCGCCAGGTGAAGTTGGGGAAGTCGGCGACGTTCCCCGGCAGCGGGTCGGGCAGCATCGGCGGCCCGCCCGCGTAGTAAGGCTCGCGCGAGTCCTTGACGAGGTCCCAGTACTCGCCGTTCATCGTGACAACGACGGCGAGGCGCTTGCCGTGCGGCCAGCGCAGCGGCTTGCGGTTGACGATCGGGGACCAGTCGTAGCGCATGGCGGCGAGGCGGCATTCTACAAGAGGCCTCGCGATGCGCCGCCGCGGGATGCTACGATGTCCGCAGACCAATACAGTCAGTGAGGCTTTCCGCATGGCTATTCCCGCCGACACGCGCAGCATGGCGCTCTTCTGCGACTTCGAGAACCTGGCGCTCGGCGTGCGCGACGCGAAGTACGACAAGTTCGACATCAAGCGGGTGCTCGAGAAGCTGCTGCTGAAGGGCTCGATCGTCGTCAAGAAGGCCTACTGCGACTGGGAGCGCTACAAGGGCTTCAAGGCGGCGATGCACGAGGCGGCCTTCGAGCTGATCGAGATCCCGCACGTGCGCCAGTCCGGCAAGAACTCCGCGGACATCCGCATGGTGGTCGACGCGCTCGACCTCTGCTACACCAAGAGCCACGTCGACACCTTCGTGCTGCTCACCGGCGACTCCGACTTCTCGCCGCTGGTGTCGAAGCTCCGCGAGAACGACAAGATCGTGATCGGGGTCGGCGTGAAGAACTCGACCTCCGATCTGCTCATCGCCAACTGCGACGAGTTCATCTACTACGACGACCTGGTGCGCGATCAGCCCAAGCGCGAGAAGAAGGAACGCAAGCGGCGCGAGAAGCCCGCTGCTGGCGAGGAAAAATTGCAGGCGCCGAAGCCCGACGAGGAGAAGCGCCAGCAGGCGCTCGACCTCGCCATGGAGACGATCGAGGCGCTGTTCGGCGAGCGCGGGTCGGAGGAGAAGATCTGGGGCTCGATGGTCAAGCAGGCGCTCAAGCGCCGCCAGCCCGGCTTCAACGAGTCCTACTTCGGCTTCCGATCGTTCTCGCGCCTGCTCGAGGAGGCCGCCGCGCGCGGGATGATCGAGGTCGAGGAGGACGAGAAGTCCGGCGGCGTGATCATCAAGCGGTTCAACCCCGACTGGTAGCGCTCGCGCGGCCGCGGCGCGGCCTCAGGTCCGTCACTCCGCCTTCATCTTCGCGTCGCGTGCGACCTTCGTGTACTTCTCGAGGTCGGACTTCATCACCTCGAGGAACCGCTCCGGCGAGCCGGGCGTGACCGGCTCGAGACCCACCGGCAGCAGCCGCTCGCGCACGATCTGCGGATCGCCGATCACGCGGTTGATCTCGACGTTCAATCGATCGACGATCGTGCGCGGCGTCCCGGCGGGCGCGAGGACCCCGAGCCAGATGTCGACGGCGTAGCCCGGCAACGGGCCGCCTTCCGCGATCGTCGGGACATCCGGAATCACCGCCGAGCGGTTCGAGCTCGCCACCCCAAGCGCGCGCAGCTTCCCGGACCGGAAGTGCGGCAGCAGCGAGTTCACCGCGCCGATCGTGAAGCTGATCTCGTTCGCGAGCAGCGCCGGAATGATCCCGGCCGAACCCTTGTACGGCACGTGGACGAACTGGACGCCGCTCATCGTCGCGAGCAGCTCCGCGGCGAACTGATGGGGCGAGCCGATGCCGGCCGTACCATAGGTCAGCGTGGCGGGCCGCGCCTTCGCGGCGGCGATGAACTCGTTGAGCGTCTGCGCCGGGAACGACGCATTCACCGCGAGCACGAATGGAATCACGCCGGTGAGCGCGATCGGCTCGAAGTCCCGGATCGGATCGTAGGGCAGCTTCGCGCCGAGGCTCGCGCTTAGGACGTGCGCCGATTCGCTCATCACGAGCGTGTAGCCGTCCGGCGCCGCGCGCGCCACGAACTCACGCCCGATCGTTCCGCCCGCGCCCGGCTTGTTCTCGACCACGATCGGCTGCCCGAGCACCGGCGGAAGCCGCTCCGCGAGGAGTCGGGACAGGTAGTCGGGCGAGCCGCCCGGGGGCAGCGGCACCACCATGCGAATCGGCCGATTTGGGTACGGCCCGCTCTGCGCGCGCAGCACCCCCGGGGCCAGCGCGAGTCCCGCTGCCGCGGTCAGAAAGGATCTCCGGGTACGCATCTCGCCTCCGTCCTCCGTGTCAGCTACGTGGCTCGATCCACAGTGCCCCGCCGACGGCGAGCACGCGCCCGTCCGTGGCGAAAATCGCGGTGCCGCTCTTGTGCTTGCGCTCACCGCGCTCGACCGGCCAGGCGGCGACGATGTACGTTTCGCCCGCCCTCGGCAGCGCATCGATCCGCACCGCGAGCCACGCGGTGACGAGGAAGCGCATCACCTCGCCCATCAGCGCAAAACCGCCCGAGCAGTCGAGCGCGGTCCACACGAACTCGGGCCGCACTTCGCCGTCGCCGCTGGCGTGCGCGGCGTGCGGCGTCCAGGGCGCGGCGTACAACGCGTCACGACCCACCGGGCCGGCGAAGATGCGCAAACCGTCGCCTTCCGCGCGCTCCATCCCGCAGCCCAGGCAGTGCGCGAAGGGCAGCCGTACCCGCCGCCCGAGATGGTGCGAGCTCGCCTCGGTCGCCTCGGCAAGCGATGGAGGCGGTGGCGCATCGATCGCCACTGCACTCTGCTGTACTTCCACGAGCAGCTCGCCCTGGTCGCAGAGCGTCGCCGTGCCTTCGGCCATGTCCCAGTCGGCCTGCAGCTCGCGGCCGAGCGGAACGGGCCGGCGAAAGCTCGCATCCCCCGAGCCGCCCAGCCGCGCGGCGAGCAGACCCGCGACGTAGCCCCCGTTGCCCGAATGCGGCGGTCCGCGATAGCGCGAGCCGATGACGATCGCTTCGCTCACTGTCATAACCCGATCTGCGGCTCGACCCACAGCGCCCGCCCGAGCGCGAGGAGCTTGCCTTGCGCGGTGAAGACCGCCGTCCCGCTCACGTGCTTGCGCTCGCCGCGTTCGATGACCCACGCTGCGACGATGTGCGGCTCACCCGTGTGCGGCAGGGCGTCGATGCGCACCGCCAGCCGGGCGGTCAGCAAGAGAAGCTCCGCGTCGTCGCCGATCAGGGCGAACGCGCCCGAGCAGTCGAGCGCGGCCCACACGAATTCCGGCCGCACCCACCCGCGCTCGTCGGCGAGGGTGGACTCGGGCAACCACGGCGCCGCGTAGAGGCCGTCCTCGCGCCCGGCCGGCCCGGCGAAGATGCGCAGCCCATCGCCGGTCGCGCGCTCGATGCCGCAGCCGAAGCAGCGCGCGAAACGCAGGGGCACGCGCCGCCCGAGATAACGCCCGCTCGCCGCGTGGGCCTCCGCAAGCGACGGCGGTGCCGGCACCGGCAGGCGGAGGTCGATCGGTTTCGCCTCGACGAGCAGCTCGCCCGCGTCGAAGAGCTTCGCCCCGTCGCCGTCGCAGTCGAGCTGGAGCTCGCGGCCGAGCGGCACCGGCCGGCGAAAGCTGGCGTCCGCCGGCCTGCCGATGCGCCCCGCGAGGAGCCCCGCGACATAGCCGCCGTTCGCCGATCCCGGCGGGCCGCAGTAGCGGCTGTCGATGACGATCGCCTCGCTCAAAGCTGTCGCGCCTTCTCCCGCAGCACGAACTTCTGGATCTTGCCGGTGGCCGTGGTCGGCAGCGCCCCGAACACGACCTTTTTCGGGATCTTGTAGCGCGCAAGGTTGTCGCGACAGTGCGCAATCATCTCCTCTTCGCTCACGTCCGCGCCCGGCTTGAGCTGCACGAACGCGCACGGCGTCTCGCCCCATTTGTCGTCCGGACGCGCGACCACCGCGGCGAGCGCCACCGCGGCGTGCTTGTACAGCGCGATCTCGACCTCGACGCTCGAGATGTTCTCGCCGCCGGAGATGATGATGTCCTTCTTGCGGTCCTTGATCTCCACATAGTGGTTCGGGTACCACACCGCCAGATCCCCGGTGTGCATCCACCCGCCGCCGAACGCCTCTGCGGTCGCCTGCGGATCTTTCAGGTAGCCGAGCATCACGGTGTTGCCCTTCACGAGGATCTCGCCGACCGCCTTGCCGTCCTTCGCAACCGGTTTGCACGTCGTCGGATCCGCGACGATGTGGCCGTCGACGACCGGGTAGCGCACGCCCTGTCGCGCCATCTGCTGCGCGCGTGCCTCGAGGCTCGCCGCGGCCCAGCTCTCCTGCGGCTCACACAGGGTGGAGGGCCCCTGCAGCTCGGTCATGCCGTAAATGTGGAGCACGCGGAAGCCGAGCTCCTCCATCGCCTTGATCACCTTCGCCGGCGGGGGCGAGCCGCCGGTCTGGATGTCGACCGGATGTGCGAACGTGCGCCGCTGCTCGGCCGGCGCGTTGGTGAGCATTGAGAGCACCGTCGGCGCGCCGCACATGTGCGTGACGCCGTGCTCGACGATCATCGCGAAGACCACCGCCGGGTCGACCGCGCGCAGGCACACGTGCGTGCCACCCACCGCCGTCACCGACCAGGGGAAACACCAGCCGTTGCAGTGAAAGAGCGGCAGCGTCCAGAGATAGACCGCCCGCGGCGGCAGCGGCCACCCGATGATGTTGCCCACCGCCTCGAGGAAGGTGCCGCGGTGGTGGTAGACCACGCCCTTCGGCCGGCCGGTGGTCCCCGAGGTGTAGTTGAGCGCAATCGGCGCGCTTTCGTCGGCCGGGGGCGACCCGGCGAACGCCGGGTCGCCCTGCGCGAGGAACGCTTCGTACTCGATCTCGCCGAGCCGGTCGCCGGGGCCCGTGTACAGCGGATCGTCGTTGTCGATGACGAGGATCTTGCGCTTGAGCCGCTGCAGCGCCGGGCCGACCGCCCCGACGAGCTGCCGGTCGACGATGATCGCCTTCGCCTCGCCGTGCTCGAGGATGTAGGCGACCGTGTCGGCATCCAGGCGGGTGTTGATCGTGTTGAGCACCGCGCCGAGCATCGGCACGCCAAAGTGCGCCTCGAGCATCGCCGGCACGTTCGGCAGCATGACCGACACCGTGTCGCCCTTCCGGACGCCGCGCCGCGCGAGCGCGGAGGCGAGCCGGCGAGCGCGCGCGTAGAACTCGGCATAGGTGAAACGCCGCGCGCCGTGAATCACCGCAATGCGGTCCGGATGCAGCTCGGCCGAGCGCGGGAGGAACGAGACCGGCGTGAGGGGCGCGAAGTTCGCCGCATTGGGCTTGAGGCTCGCCCAGAGGTCGCCGCGTGCCCGCCCCGCGGGGCGTCGGCGGGCGGCCGCCCCCTTCCGCGCCGCGCCTGCCGGCCGCGCAAGCGCGGCGCGTTGCTTGTTCGGACGCGCTTTGCTGCGGCGCGCTGCAGCGCGCGCCGGCTTCTTCTTCGCCATGGCCCCTCCTCCTCGAGTATGGCAGCCGGGGGGTCGCGTTGACACTCCTAGAGCCGCCGCCTAGACTGGCCCACGCGGCGTTCCCAGCGCCAAGTCAAACAATTCTATAGCCGATCCATCGAGGAGGAAGCCCATGAAGCCCATCGCACTCGCCGTCGCCGCCATCTTCTCCGGCGCTGCGCTCGTCGCCGCAGCGCCCGCCGGCGCGCAGGAGCGCACCATCAAGATCGCCGCTTTCGGCGCCAAGTCGGGCGTCGTACGCTCGTTCGGCATCAACAGCGAGGCCGCGATCCGCGCCGCCGCCGACGAGATCAACAAGGCCGGCGGCGTGAAGCTCGGCGACGGAGCCAAGGCGAAGATCGTCACCGAGTTCTACGACGACCGCTGCAACGCCGAGGAGGGCATCTCGGTGATCCGGCGCATCGCGGGCGGCGAGTGGATCGTCGCCATCGGCCCGACGTGCTCGAACGTCGCCGAGCCGCTGTTCGGCATCCTGCAGAAGAAGGTCGGCGACGCCTCCGACTCCGGGCTGCAGTTCCCGGTGTTCACCGACGTCGCGATCAAAGGCGGGCTCGCCAAGATTTCCGAATGGGCGTTCCGCAACGTGCCGAGCGAGATGACGATGTATTCCTCGCTGTTCAACTTCGTGCGCACTGAGTTTCCCCAGGCGCAGACCGTCTACGGCGGCGTCGAGGAGGACTTCGCGCACTCGCGCGCGTTGTGGTACGCGGTGATGAAGGACCGCGCCAACGTGAACGGCTTCAAGGTGCTGGGCGAGTCGAAGTGGCTGCTCAACGACACCAACTTCTCCACCCAAGTGCGCGAGATGAAGAAGGCGAACGCGGACGTGGTCGCGATCTCCGCGCATCCGTTCACGACCTGCGGCGTGCTGAAGGAGATGCAGCGCCAGGGCGTGAAGCCGAAGGTGCTCATCGGGCTCGACAGTTCCTCCAGCCTGGAGACGCTCGAAGGCTGTGCGAAGCAGGCCGAGGGGATGATCATCCCGACCAGTTACGCGCCGGTGACCCCGAAGGCGATCGCCGCGGCGAAGGCCACTGCGAAATTCAAGGGCAGCGCCGATCTCCACAGCATGGCCGCGTGGGAGAACGTGTTCATTCTCAAGGACGTGATGGAGAGCGAGAAGGTCCTCGCCAAGCCCGACACGGTCCAGGCCGACCGGCGCAAGATCCGCGACGGGCTGGCAAAGCTGAAGACCACCGACGGGCTGCTCGGCGTCACCAAGCGCGAGGAGCGCGAGGCGGAGAAGCCGTTCGTATTCGTGCGGGCGAAGAACGGGCAGTGGGCGGTCTACCACAACCCCCTGTGACGTGTTAAGGAACGAGCGTTAAGCACGCGAATTCCCGCCGGCTGCGGCACAGCGCCGCAGCCGGCCCCATTTTTAGCTAAGAAGAATCCGCCATTTTCGGCGGGACCATGCTCGACCTCGTCCAAGCTGTTCTCGACGGCCTGCTGTTCGGCACAACCTATGCGCTGATCGGCATCGGCTTCACGCTGGTGTTCGGCGTGATGCACAAACTCAACATGTCCTACGCCGCCGCGTCGGTGGGCGGCGCGTACTGCGGGCTGCTCATTCTGGGCCTCGTCCAGGGCGCGCCGCCCTGGACGGTGTTCCTCGCGGCGTGTCTCGCAGGGGGCGTGCTCGGCTACCTCGTCTACCTGACCTGCTTCCACTTCATCCCGCTCGCGAACCCGCTCGCGACGCTGATGTCGACGGTCGGCATGCTGCTCCTGATCGACGAGATCATCGTCCACGTGACCGACGGCATGCCGAAGAACTTTCCGGCGATGCTCGACGACGAGATGCTCCGCGTCGGGGAGATCACGCTCCGCGGCGACCTGCTGCTCGTCTTCGGCGTGAGCGTCGTCTGCATGGCCGGGCTGCTCGGACTCCTCTATCGGACGCGGCTCGGGCTCGCCACGCGCGCGGTCTCGCAGCAGCCGGTCGCCGCGCAACTCTGCGGCATCCGGGTCGCGCAGGTGAACGCGGCGACGTTCGTCGTTACCGGCCTGCTCGGCGGGATCGCCGGCGCCCTGATCGGCGCCTCGGTGGGCGCGCTCTCGCCGCTGCTCACGACCCCGCTCACGGTGAAGGGCCTCATCGTGACGGTCATCGGCGGACTCGGCTCGATCCCCGGCGCGATCGTTGCGGGCCTCCTCGTCGGCGCGTTCGAGAACCTGTTCCAGCAGTTCCGCGGCGTGACCGAGCGCGACCTGTACGTGATGCTGCTGCTGTTCGCGTTCCTGGTCTTCCGGCCCGAGGGACTCTTCGCGCCGAAGGGCGGGCGGGACTGATGGACTTCTACTACGGCCTCGCGCAGATCATCGGCGTCCACACGCTGCTCGGCCTGTCGGCGTACATCGTCCTGCTGACCGGCCAGGTGACTCTGGCGCAAGCCGGCTTCTTCGCGATCGGCGCGTACGTGTCGGCGATGCTTACGGTGCTCGCAGGCTGGCCGATCGTCGCGGCGCTCGGCGTCGGCACTCTGTTTGGCGCAGGGACGGCGTGCGCGGTGGGCTTCCCGGCCCTGCGCGTGAAAGGGCTGATGCTGGTGATCGCGACTCTCGCATTCGGCGAGGGCGTGCGGCTCTTCTTCTTCAACTTCGACTACCAGATCGCCAAGGGCCAGGTGAAGGTCGGCCCGGTCGGCGGCGAGGGCTTCCGTCAGATCCGTTACTTTCCGGAGCACGGCTGGACCACCTTCGACGTGATGCTGTTCATCTGGGCGTTCGTCGTGCTGATCATGGCGCTCCTCTGGTGGTTCGACCGCTCGCGCTATGGCGCGGTGCTGCGCGCGGTCGGCGAGGACGAGATCGCAGCGCAGTCGGTGGGCATCAATCTGACCGCGGTGAAAGTCAGTGCGATGACCATCGGCGGCGCGATCGCCGGAATCGGCGGCGGGCTCTACGCGCACTACACAACCCACATCGAGCATTCGAGCTTCAACATCCTGGTCGCGACGTTCGCGATCGCCTACCCGATCGTCGGCGGGCTCGCGAGCGTTTTCGGCACCCTGGCGGCGGTGGTGTTCGTGCAGGGTTTCCTGATCGAGGGCCTGCGCTTCCTCGGCGACTGGCGCAACCTGCTGTTCGGTGCGCTGATCGTCCTCGCGATGAACGTGCGGCCGCGCGGCCTGCTCGACGCGCAGACGCTCGGCCGCCTCGGCCGGCTGCTTGGCGGAGGGCGCTAGCGGTGCTCGAGCTCACGCAGACGTCCCGGCACTTCGGCGGCGTGCGCGCCGTCGACCAGCTCTCGCTGCGCGTGGAGGAAGGCCGCATCTTCGGGCTGATCGGGCCGAACGGCTCCGGCAAGAGCACCACCGTCAATCTCGTCACGGGGTTGCTGCCGCTCACGTCGGGCCGCATCACCTTCCGCGGGGCGGATCTCGGCGGGGTGCCGGTGCACCGGCGGCTCGCCCTCGGCATCGCGCGCACGTTCCAGAACATCCGCCTGTTCGGCCATCTCACCGTGTGGCAGAACCTGTGGGTGGCGCAGAACAGCCCCGAGGATCACGCCCGGCGCGGCTTCCTCGCGCGCTGGCTCGGCGGCTCGCGACGCGTGCGCGCCGAGATCGGCGAGCTGCTCGAGTTCTCCGGCCTCGCCCACCGCCAGGACGAGCTCGCGTCGAACCTCGCGTTCGGCGAGCAGCGCCGGCTGGAGCTCGCGCGCGCCCTCGCCGCGCGGCCGAAGCTCCTGTGCCTCGACGAGCCGGCCGCGGGAATGAACGCCGAGGAGATCGAGCAGCTCGCCGGCCGCATCCGCGCGGTCCGCGACCGCGGCGTCACCGTGCTCCTCATCGAGCACCACATGGAACTCGTGATGGACGTGACCGACCGCATCGCGGTGCTCAACTTCGGCCAGAAGATCGCCGAAGGGACGCCGGCGGAGGTGCAGGCGGATTCCGCCGTGCGCAAGGCCTATCTCGGAGGCGGGGACAAGTGAGCGCGCCCGTGCTCGAGGTCGCGGACCTGGTCACCGCCTACGGCAAGATCGAGGCGCTCCGGGGCGTCTCGCTCTCGGTCGCGCCGGGGTCTATCACCTGTCTGCTCGGCCCGAACGGCGCCGGCAAGACGACGCTGATGATGACCGCGACCGGGCTGCTGAAGCCCCGGCGCGGGTCGATCCGCTTCGCGGGCGCCGAGCTCGCCGGCCGCGCGCCGCACGAAATCGTCGCCCGCGGCGTCGCGCTCGTGCCCGAGAACCGACTCGTGTTTCCCACGATGACGGTGACCGACAACCTCGCCGCCGGCGCCTATCAGCGCCGCGACAAGGTCGAAATCGCGCAGGACGTCGAGCGCATGTTCGCGCGCTTCCCGCGGCTCAAGGAACGCTCGCAGCAGCAGGCGGGCACGCTCTCGGGCGGCGAGCAGCAGATGCTCGCAGTGGCGCGCGCGCTGATGTCGCGCCCGAAGCTGCTGCTGATGGACGAGCCCTCGCTCGGTCTTGCGCCCCTCGTCGTGGAGGAGATCTTCCGCATCGTCACCGAGCTGAACAAGGACGGCACGACCATTTTCCTGGTCGAGCAGAACGCGCACATGGCGCTGCAGGTCGCGCACCACTTCTATCTCATGGAGCAGGGGCGCGTGACCTTCAGCGGCACGCCGGGCCAGGTCGCGGAAGACGACGTAATCCGGCGCGCATACCTCGGCTCCGCGCGGCGGTAGCTGCAGTACCCTAACGCCTGTCCCCACACGTCCACGGAGTACAACCATGACCTACGAGCTGGAAGACTTCTGCCGAGATTGCCACCAAACGCTCGCCCGCGGCGCGGGTCCGGAGGCACTCGAGGCCGTGCGCCAGTCGCTCGCGCGGCTCCTCGCCAACGGGGCGTTCATCGCGCGGACCTGCGGGCCGGAGGCGGAGCAGGGGCTGCACCTCCTCTACGAGGACGGCGAGCTCGGCTTCCAGGTGCTCGCGCACGTGAACGAGAAGCCGCGCGTCTCGCCGCCGCACAACCACGGCGAGTCGTGGGCGGTGTACGGCCAAGCGACGGGCTACACCGACATGACCGAGTTCCGGCGCGTCGACGAGGGCGCCGATACGACGCACGCCAAGCTCGAAGTCACGCGCAAGTACCGCCTGAATCCCGGCGAAGTCGGCATCTACGCGAGCGGCGCCATCCACTCGATCGACTACCCGGAGAAGTCGCGCTTCGTCCGCATCACCGGCACCAACCTTGACCGGATCTACCGCGATGCGTTCGACCCTGCGACCGGCGCGATCAAGCGTATGGCGCCACAGCAGGCGTCGTAGGGGATGGCTGCGGACTTCGCGCAGAACACGCTCGACGGGGTGATGCTCGGGAGCGCCTATGCGCTCCTCGCGCTCGGCTTCACCCTGATCTTCGGCGTCCTGCGCCGCGCGAACCTCGCCTACGGGCCGGCGATCATGCTCGGCGCGTACGCGGCGACCTGGGTCCACCTGAGCTTCCGGCCTGGTCTCTTCGCGCTCGCGCTCGTCACGATCGCTGGCGCGACGCTCGCCGGGGCGTACGTGGAACGGCTGTGCTTCGCGCCGCACGGGCGGCGCACGCTGTCGCGCGACGCCGCCGCGATCGCGTCGATGGTCGGCAGCTTCGCGCTGTGGATGCAGCTCGAGGAGCTCGCGACGCTGTGGCTCCCGAAGCACCTCTACACCTTCCCGCCCCTTTACGACGGCCCGCCGCTCGCGCTCGGCCCACTGACGGTGCGCGTCGAGTACCTGGCGATGCTCGCGTGCGCGGCAGCCGCCTGCTTCGGGCTCCATTGGCTTCTTTCCCGCACGCGCTTCGGACTGGCGGTGCGGGCGGTCGTCGACCAGCCGGACGCGGCACGGCTCGCCGGGGTGAACGTGCCGCGGGTGTACCTCGCTGTATTCGCGCTCGCCTCGGCACTCGGCGGGCTCGCCGGCTACCTGATCGTCGCCGCGCACGAGCAGGTGACGCCGATGCTCGGGATGTGGTCGACGCTGAAGGGCATGATCGCGATGATGCTCGGTGGCCTGGGCTCGCTGCCCGGCGCGGTGATCGGCGGCCTCGCGCTCGGGCTCCTCGAAGCGCACAGCCAGTGGCTCGCCGGACCGCAATACCGCGACCTCGTCGCCTATCTCCTGCTGTTCGCGCTGCTCGCGTGCCGGCCCGCGGGGCTCTGGAGCCTGCTGCGCGGCCGGGAACCGGCGACGGCCTGACATGGACGAGTTCGCGTTCGGCGTCCTGACCAATATCGCGCTGTTCTCGTTCCTCGCGCTCTCGGCCTACCTGCTGCTGATCGCGGGCGAGATGTCGTTCGGGCAGCAGGCGTTCTTCGGCGTCGGCGCCTACGCCGCCGGTATCGGCACCGCGATGTGGGGCTGGCCGCTGCCGCTGGCGGCGGCGTTCGCGATGGCGCTCGGCGCGGGCGCGGCGTGGCTGGTGGGGCTGCCGACGATCCGGCTGCGCGGCCTCTACTTCGCGATGGCAACACTCGCCGCGGCCGAGATGTTCAGGATCCTGTTCGAGCTGCTGCACTACCGGCGCGAGATCGACGGCGACCTGGTCGGACCCGACGGAACGCAGGGCTTCCGCGGCATCCGCTGGGTGCTCGAGCGCGGGTTCGAGCCACACGAGTTCCTCGCGCTGGTGACCGCGATCCTCGCGCTTGTGCTCGCCGGGTTCGCGCTCGTCGCGCGCTCGCGCCTGGGCGCGCGGATCCGCATGGTCGGCGAGGACCCCGAGCTCGCTGCGGTGTTCGGCGTCGACGTCGCGCGCCTCAAGCTCGGGGTGGTCGCCGCAGCCGGCGCGCTCGCCGCGCTCGGCGGCGCGCTCTATGCGCACCACAACACCTACATCGAGCCGCGCAACTTCGACATCATGCTCGGCGTGCACAGCCTCGCCTACGGGTTGATCGGCGGGCTCGGCACCGCGGCCGGGCCGCTGCTGGGCGTGCTGATCGACATCGGGCTCCTCGAGTCGTTGCGCGTGTTCCAGGGCTGGCGGATGGTCGTGTTCGGCGGCCTCGTCGCCGTGCTGCTGATCGTCCGGCCGCGCGGGCTGCTCGACGAGGCGGTCGTGAACCGGGTCAAACGGGCGATGTCTACGCGGTAGATGAAGCGCGCTCTCGCCCTGATGCTTCTCGGTGCCGCCCCGACGGCGGCGCTCGCGCAGCGCCTCGACGCCGAAGTCGACTGCAAGCCGACCAAGCACGACCTCGTCTACGACTGCCGGTTTGTGCTGAAGGAGGCGAAGACCGGCAAGCTGGTCAGCGGCGCGGAGCTTGCCGTCGGCGCCGACATGCCGTCGATGCCCATGGCGCACAACGTGAAGCCGGTGAAGGCGGCGCCCAGCGCCGCGCCGGGCGAGTACACCGCCCGGATCGAACTCGAGATGTTCGGCGAGTGGGCGCTGAAGCTCGACGTGCGGAAGCCGGTGCGCGACCGGATCGTCAAGAAGTTCGACGCGCGCGAGCCGAGTCGTTGAAGCGCTAGCAGATCGAACGGAAGTTCGGGGTGCACACCTGGGCCGGCCCTGTGAGCCAAGTCGCGCGATGAGCTAGGCATCGCTCCGGGGACTCGCTGGGTCATGCGGCGGGCCGTCTCGGCCGCGACAAGGGCGGCGCGCGTCGCGTGAACGCCTTGCCCGGATAGTCGCGACGGGAATGCGCGACGAGTTCATCCACGAATTGCCGGGCGTACTCGGGCACGTGTCGGTGCCGGCCCCAAGCCACCATCGACCATCGGCCAAGAGACGACTTGTTCTGAATCAGCGGCACGACCCGGACGCCCTCACCGCGCAGGACCACGGTCGAGGGAACGACGGCGACGCCGTAGCCGACCGCCGCCAGCTCGATCAGCGTCTGTGGCGCGGCGCTCTCCAACCGCACGCGCGGCCTGAAATGCGCGATCTCGCACGCTGCATCGAACCATCCGCGCGAACCGAACTCTCGGCGCAGCAGCAGGATCGGCTCATCGGCGAGCTCCTCGATATCCACGACGGCGTGACGCCCGAGCCGATGGGTGTCCGGAAGCACGACCAGTGCATAAACCGGATACAACAATCGTCCGTCGAAGCGCTCGTCGCCAGTCGGCATGATCGCCAGCTGAACCTCGCCGCTCTCGAGGCGGTCCGGCTGCTGGGCGGCGCCGCCTTCCACGAGCTGGACTTCAACCCCGGGATGACGACTTTGGTGGTGTCGCAGGAATGGCGCCAGCACGCCCGCAATCACGTGCGGCGTTGCCGCGACCTTTAGCGTTCCGGTTCGTCCCCCTTTTAGCGCGCGCGCCCGGTCGACGAGCAGATCGGCAGCCGTCAGCAACTGATGGCTTTGCCGAAGCAGATCTGCGCCTTCGGCGGTCAACTGCAATTGACGACCGCCGCGATGGAAGAGCGGCACCCCGAGCTCGGCTTCCAGCGCGTGCAACTGGCGTGACGCGGCAGGCTGACTGAGATGCAGTCGCGAACAAGCGCGACCGAGGCCACCGGCCTCGGCCGTGGCGACGAACATGTGCAGGGCGCGGAGGTTCATGGCGACCATTCCAATTGTTGCATGGCATTTGCTCCGATAAATGCATTTGACACATTGTAGGCGCCCGACCAAGCTTGGCGGCACGTTTACTCGACCTCACCGAGGATCGCCATGCCCCTTGTTCGACGTCAGTTCCTGCGCCTTTCAGGTGCCGCTGCCGCGCTCGCTGCCCTTCCGCGTGCGGCATGGCCGCAGTCCTATCCGGCGCGCGCCGTGCGCGTCATCGTTCCGTTCGCAACCGGCGGCCCGACCGATCTTGCCGGACGGCTTATCGCACAGAGATTGACGGAGCACTTCGGCAGGCAGTTCTACGTCGAGAATATCGGCGGCGCCGGCGGCAACATCGGCGTGGGACAGGCCGCAAAGGCGGCGCCCGATGGGCACACCATTCTCATCGCCGCCGCCAGCTACGCCGTCAATCCGAGCTTGTTCGACAAGGTTCCATACGATCCCGACAAGGATTTCACGGCGGTCACGTTCGCGGCCACGGCCTCGACGACGCTCACCGTTCACCCGTCCGTGCCGGCGCGGACGGTCGATGAGCTCATAGCCGTCATCAAGACGAGCCCGGGCAAGTTCAGCTATGCGTCGCCGGGTCCAGGGACGCCACCGCATCTCCTGGGCGAACTGTTCCGTCTGGCATTTCACCTCGACCTCGTGCACGTGCCGTTCAACGGCGGCGGCCAGGCGATCGGATCGACGATCGCTGGCCATACCCCGATTTCGTTCGGCGCGCTCCCGCCAGCGGTGCAGCATGTCAAGGACGGCAAGCTGCGTGCGCTGGCAATCACCAGCAGGACACGGTCACCTGCGTTGCCCGACGTCCCCACCATGGCAGAAGCCGGCTATCCGGATATCGCGGCCGACATATGGACCGCCGTTCTCGTACCGGCTGGCACGTCCAACGAGATCGTGACCCTGCTCTATGGGGCGATCGCCACGATCATCGCGCAGCCGGAGATGAAGGAGCGCATGGCGGCGCTCGGATATGCGCCCGTCGGAAATCCCCCGAACGAGTGCGATGCCGAAATCCGGATGGAGATCGCGAAATGGGCAAAGGTCATTCGCGAGACTGGCATTAAGGTGCAGTAACCGCGATCGCCAGGAGTTCAATCGTTTGGGAACGAACGATGTCCACGCATCGGACTATCTCCAAGGAGCAGATCCGCTACATCGACGGAGCGGCCTACGAGCGGACCATCGGCAAGTGGAGCCAGATCGCCGGGGAGACTTTCCTGGACTGGTTGGCACCATCCCAGAACCTCCGTTGGATCGACGTCGGTTGCGGAAACGGATCGTTCACCGAGCTGCTGGTCCAGCGTTGCGCGCCGAGCGCGATCGCCGGAGTCGACCCCGCCGAGGCTCAGCTTGCCTACGCCCGTTCCCGGACTACCGCCCGCGTCGCCGAGTTTCGTCGGGGTGACGCGATGGCGCTGCCATACCCGGACGACACGTTCGACGCAGCCGTCATGGCGCTCGTTATCTTCTTCGTGCCCGATCCGGCCAAGGGCGTCGCGGAGATGAAGAGAGTGGTAAGACCCGATGGTGTAGTTGCCGCCTATGCGTGGGACATGATGAACGGCGGATTTCCATTCGACGCGATGCAAGTCGAGATGAGGGAGCTGGGCGTTCCGCCGACGTATCCCCCGATGTACGAGGTGTCTGGAGTCGAAGCATTGAGAAAGGTGTGGAAGGCCGCCGGTCTTGCTGCCGTCGAAACGCGCGAGTTCGCGGCGCATCGAACGTACGACGATTTCGAAGATCTCTGGACGACCAGCTCCCTGACGGCGAGTGTCGCCCCGAAGTTCGCGACCATGCCCGCTGCCGATGTCGAGACGCTCAAGGCGCGCGTGCGCGCGCGTTCACCCGCAGACGTCTCCGGCCGCATCACATCCAGCGCTCGCATTACCGCAGTAAAAGGCCGAGTTCCGAAGTAACGCGCGCCTCCCGTACGCTCTGTGGAGATGCGCGTGTCTTGCCGTTTTCCGGCCGCCTCGCTCGTCCAACCGCGCGCCGGACGCCTTCATCACCTGTGCATACTTCGCCGCCTCGGCGCGAAGGAGGGCGGCGAGAACGAGCAGCAGGCGTTCCAAGCCGGCCCTCCCGAAAACGAGAAGGGACGCAACCCCTGTGCGTCCCTTCGCGACTTCGAGCGATGCGCGGCGAAACTCACGCCTCCAGGAACGCCTCCTCGCGCTTCTTCTTCACCGACGGCGCCATCACGATCAGGAGCAGGATGAGTGCGATCCCGAGCAGCACTGCGCTGATCGGCTTGGTGAAGAACACGCTCGGGTCGCCGCGCGACAGCAGCATGGCGCGCCGCAGATTCTCCTCCATCATCGGCCCGAGGATGAATCCCAGAATGAGCGGCGCAGGCTCGCACTCGAGCTTCACGCACACGTAGCCGAGGACGGCGAAGATGCACATCATGTAGATGTCGAACGAAGTGTTGTTCACGCTGTACACGCCGATGCAGCAGAACAGCAGGATCGCGGGATAGAGCATCCGGTAGGGCACGGTGAGGAGCTTGATCCACATCCCGATGAGCGGGAGGTTGAGGACCACCAGCATCAGGTTCCCCACCCACATCGACGCGATCATTCCCCAGAAGAGCTGCGGCCGCTCGGTCATCACCTGCGGCCCCGGGGCGATGCCCTGAATCATCATCGCGCCGATCATGAGCGCCATTACCGGGTTCGACGGGATACCGAGCGTGAGCAGCGGGATGAAGGAGGTTTGCGCGCCGGCGTTGTTCGCCGACTCCGGCGCCGCCACGCCGCGAATGTCGCCGTTGCCGAAGTTGCGCGGCGGCTTCGCCGCCTTCTTCTCCAACGTGTATGCGGCGAACGAGGCGAGCAACGCGCCGCCGCCGGGCAAAATCCCGAGGGCCGAGCCGAGCACGGTCCCGCGCAGAACCGACGGGATGCAGTAGATCAGCTCTTTGCGCGACGGAAGCAGACTCCCGATCTTGGCGACGAAGACCGCACGCTTCTCCTTGTGGTCGAGGTTCGCGACGATCTCGGCGATCCCGAACATGCCCATCGCGACGGTCACGAAGCCGATGCCATCCGAGAGCTCCGAGATGCCGAAGCTGTAGCGCGCCACGCCGGAATTCACGTCGGTGCCGATCAGGCCGAGCAGCAACCCGAGGAGGACCATCGCGATCGCCTTGATCAGGGAGCCGTGCGCGAGCACCGTGGCGGCGATGAGTCCGAGCACCATCAGCGAGAAGTACTCGGTCGGCCCGAACTTGAGCGCCACCTCGGCAAGCGGCGGCGCGAACAGCGCGATGACGACGGTCGCGACGCAGCCGGCAAAGAACGACCCGATCGCCGCGATGCCGAGCGCCGGCCCCGCGCGGCCCTGCCGCGCCATCTTGTAGCCGTCCAGCGCCGTGACCACCGACGCCGACTCGCCGGGCAGGTTCACCAGGATCGCGGTCGTCGACCCGCCGTACTGCGCGCCGTAGTAGATGCCGGCCAGCATGATCAGCGCCGAGACCGGCGGCAGCGTGAACGTCACCGGCAGCAGCATCGCGATCGTCGCGACCGGCCCGATACCCGGCAGGACGCCAATCAGCGTGCCGAGCAGCACGCCGCCGAAGCAGTAAAGGAGGTTGAGCGGCGTTAGCGCGACGCCGAAGCCGAGGGCGAGGTTCGGGAGCAGGCCTTCCATGGTGCCTCCCGCTACATGCCGATGCCGATGCGCCGGCACGTATCGTCAAGGAACAGCGGGCAGGTCGGAATCGGCAGCCCGAGTCCTTTGACGAAGACCGCCACCGAGAAGACCACCAGGGCTGCGTAGAGGATCGCGACCTCCTTCGACTTGAACTCGTGCCCGCCGAGCGCGCCGAGGCCGATTAGGATCGCGGCGCATACGATGAGGCCCAGCGGCTTCAGGAACACGCCAAACAGGACGATCGCCACGATGATGAGCGTCATCGGCCGCAGGACGAACCGCGGCACCGGCGGCCCGTTGGTGGCGAACGACTTGGCGAAGATCGCCAGCCCGATGAGCGCAAGAATTCCGCCGAGCACCGTGGGGAAGTACGCCGGGCCCATGCGCACCGCCGTGCCCATCGCGTAGTTCCGCGCCACGATCATGAAGCCGACCCCGAACGCGATGAACATCAGGCCCGCCCAGAAGTCCTTGGGGGCTTTTATTTTCATGCTCTCCTCCTCCTGTGCTGCGGCGGCTATTCTGCCATACGCCGTCGGGGCCGCGACCGGCTTCGTGGCGCCGGATTGTCAGAGGAATGTCAGCTACCGCCCGGCCCGGGCCCTGCCGGCCGCGTACTCAGACGAAGCTCGGGCCCTGGACCTGGTCCGAGAGCTCGCGCTGCTTGTCCACGAACTCCACCAGCCGCAGGCTGGTCTGGCGCAGGCGCTGCGACAGCATGACGGAGAGCTGCATCAGGATCTTGGCGCCCAGCATCGGCTGCTCGAGGATGATGATCGCCAGGGCGTCGCGCGAGAGCACCGCGATCAGGCTCGGATCCACCGCGACGCAGGTCGCAAAGCGCGGCTCGCCGTCGATCATCGACATCTCGCCAAGCGTCTTGCCCTCCTCGATCACCGCGATCAGCCGCGGCGTGTTCCAGCGGTCTTGCTTGAAGACCTCCACCCGGCCTTCGATCACCAGCATCATGAAATCGCCGGCCTCGCCCTCGCGGATGATTTCCTGGCCGGCCTGCGCGCGGAACGTCTGCATGAAGTGCCCGAGGAGGCGGATCTCGGCCAGGCTGAACTGCTCGAAGAGCGGCGCGTACCCCACCATGCCGTGGATCCGCGTCGCGTACTGGGTCGCGTCGCCGAGTTGCTCGAGTTGCGGCAGGCGCTGGCTCTCGACGGTCTCGTTCATGGCGTCGTTGTGCGTGCGGAGGCGGGTATCGCCGCCAGGATTATGCCCAAAGCAGGGCGCCCCGCGTACCGCGCTGCGGCATTCAGCGTGCCGGACAGGTCGGCGATCCGAAGTACCACTCGCAGAAGGAGCACCCCCCCTGCGGCAGGAAGGCAGGCAGGCGGTAGTAGCGGTCGCGGAGCTCCGCGAGCAGGCCGTCCTTGTATTGCCCGTACCGGAACCCGTGGCCGAGGACGAGGTGGAACGTCGCTCCGCGCACGGTAACGTCACGGAGCTCGACCTCGCGGAACCAGCGCTCGTAGGCGGCGCGATCGGCCGGCTGCTTGCGCACGATCAGCACGTCCAGCCCGTCCAGCCGCCGCAGGTCGGTGAGGAGATCGTCATGGCGTCCGTGGTGGGAGGTCGACCCGAACACGAAAACGTAATGGCGGCGCCACGGCTCGCGCGCCTCCGGCTGAGCGAGAAAACCGGTCACTGCGGCGTTGTAGGACAGGACCGATGCCGGGGAGAAGCCGTCGGCCGCAAACACATACCGGCCCTCGAATTCCTTCAGCGCGGCGAACAGCTCGTCCGCGCGGGCGCCCTGGACGATCGAGTCGTACTGGCGCAGCCGTTGGAACGTCTCGATCGGCAGCGCCGCGACGATGGCGATGAGCGCCACGTGAACCGCGGCAAACGCCGCGAGGAACTTCGCGGACGCGAGCAGCCGGTCCGCGCCGAGCGCGAGCGCGCCCGCGGCGAAGAGCACCGGAGTGAACGACAGCAGCCAGTGCAACCCGATGTCCCGGAACGGCGCGATCGCCGCGAAGACCGCGAGAGGCGCGAGAGCGAGGGCCCAGAGCAGCCGTCGCTCGGGGCGCGCGAGCGCCGCCCGCACCGCCTCCCGCCCGCGCGCGAGCTGCCAGAGGAGGATCGGGCTCGAGACGTAAATCAGGAACCCCGCGAACGCGAGCGGTCGCCACCACTTGAAGCCGGCGTCGCCGTGCCGGTTGAAGACGTTGAAGAGGACGTTCGTCCAGCAGTGGCCGTAGTTCCACCACAGGTTCACCAGCCCGAAGGGCAGCGCGACGGCCACGACGATCGCCAGCCCGCGCCACGCGCGCGGGCCCGAGCCGTCGCGCGCGAGCGTGGACGCGACGGCGAACGCGACGTAGGCGAGCCCGACCAGCATGGCGAAGTACTTCGAGAGGAACGCGAGGCCGAGCGCGGCCCCTGCCCCGGCGTAGAGCAGCGCCGCGTCGCGGCGCACCGCGAGCACGAACGCCGCCATCGATAGCGCGGAGAAGAACACGAGCGGCGTGTCGGTGGTGACGAGCACGTTCGCCACCTGAACCGGCACCAGTAGCCACGCGAGCGCGGCGGCGTAGGCGGTGCGCTCTGCGTCGGGCTCCCCGCGCGCGAGCGCGCGCACGAGCGCGACCATCCCAACCGCGACGAGCGGTGGCAGCAGCACCTGCGGCAGCCTCAGGACGAGCGTGGTCTGGGAGATCTGCAACAGCGCGGCGAGGATCCACCCGACCATGGGCGGGTGGTCGTAGAAACCGAGATCGGGGGCGCGCGCCCAGGTGACGAAGTAGGCCTCGTCGCCGGTGAGCGGCAGCCACCCGGCGAGCCAGAGGCGGAACGCGAGGACGGCCGCAATCGCGGCCCAGAAAGTGCGGCGGAGGACCGCCGCGTCGGTCAACGCCCGCGCTCCGCCGCTTCAGCGCGCTTGCCGCTCTGGCCGGCGGCGCGCCGGCGGCGGACGGCGTCGGCGAGCCCCTCGAGCAGCGGCACCGAGTCCTCCCAGCCGATGCAGGGGTCGGTGATGCTGCGACCGTACTCGAGCGGGCGGCCGGCCACCAGATCCTGACGGCCCTCTTTTAGGTGCGACTCGACCATCACCCCCACGATCCGGCGCTCTCCGGCTGCGAGCTGCGCGCCAACGTTGGCGGCGACCTCGAGCTGGCGCTTGAAATCCTTGGCGGCGTTCGCGTGCGACAGGTCGATCATCAGCTGCTCGGGCAGCCCCGCCGCCGCGAGCGCCTGGCAGGCCGCGGCGACGCTGGCAGCGTCGTAATTGGGCGTCGGTCCGCCGCGCAGAATGATGTGGCAGTCGTCGTTGCCGCGCGTCTCGACGATCGCGACCTGACCGTTCTTGTGCACCGACAGGAAGTGGTGGTGCTGCTTCGCGGCGAGGATCGCGTCGCAGGCGATTTTCACGTTGCCGTCGGTGCCATTCTTGAAGCCGACCGGCGCGGACAGCCCGGAGGCGAGCTCGCGGTGCACCTGGCTCTCGGTGGTGCGGGCACCGATCGCGCCCCAGCTGATGAGGTCGCCGATGTACTGCGGGGAGATCACGTCGAGGAACTCGGAGCCCGCGGGCACGCCGGTCTGGTTGATGCGCACCAGCAGATCGCGCGCGATGCGCAGACCCTCGTTGATGCGGAAGCTGCCGTTCAGGTACGGATCGTTGATCAGCCCCTTCCACCCGACCGTGGTGCGCGGCTTCTCGAAGTAGACGCGCATCACGACTTCGAGTTCGGCGGCGAGCCGCTTGCGCACCTCGGCGAGGCGCCGCGCGTACTCGACCGCCGCCTCCGGGTCGTGGATCGAGCACGGCCCGATCACGACCAGCAGCCGGTCGTCGCGG
>Ga0105107_10000513_pt1 | contig 24564 bp, 23 predicted proteins | sample PPLLaktember2015_6_FD_79335 | JGI IMG/M metagenome (GOLD analysis project Ga0105107, IMG submission 79335) | Freshwater sediment microbial communities from Prairie Pothole Lake near Jamestown, North Dakota, USA - PPLs Lake P8 Core (1) Depth... | ecosystem: Environmental > Aquatic > Freshwater >... | reverse complement strand
TCAGGCCTATACTTTGTAGTATCCGGCCTCAAGGCCATGCCCGAGTTGGCGCCTTCCAGCTCTCCCCAACGGGTTACTTAAAGGTCGGGCGGCTTGGGAACACGAAAGCCAAAGCCGCCCCCCAACCCGCAGCCGCGACTAACGGTATATTGGCGAGCATTGACACGGCCCAGAGGGCACGGGAGGAGACTATGCAACGCATGACAGGCGGCCGGGCGGTCGCGATGGCGCTGAAGGCCGAAGGCATCGACCACGTGTTCGGCATTGTCGGCACGCACGACTGCCCGCTGTTCGACGGAGTGTTCGACGACCCCGCGTTCCGCGTGGTGACGGTGCGTCACGAGCAGGGCGCATCGTTGATGGCGGCGGGCTACGCGCGCGCTTCCGGAAAGATTGCCGCCTGCTTCGTGGTGCCGGGGCCCGGCCTCACGAACGCGCTGACCGGGATCGGGATGGCCTATTCGGAGTCGGCGCCGATGCTCGTGTTCGGCGGCCAGAACACGCTGGCGCAGCTCGAGCGCGAAGGCGGGCATTTTCATGAGCTGGCCAATTCGGTGGGGGTGGCCGCCTCGTTGTGCGGTTATGCGACGCGGGTGACCACACCGGGCGACGTTCCGAAAGTGATTCGCGAGGCCATGCGGGCAATGCGCTGCCGGCGTCCCCGTCCGGCTTACATCGAGATGCCGCTCGACGTTCAGAGCGGCGAGGCGGACGTCGCGCTGCTTCCGCCCGAGCAGTACAGCCGCCCGGCGGGCGACCCGGCGAGCGTCGCCCGTGCTGCCGAGGCGCTGAAGTCTGCGAAGCGCCCGTTCATCTTTGCCGGGGGCGGGGTCGAGAATGCGGGAGCCACGGAGTCGCTTGCGCGTGTGGCAGAACTCCTGGGCGCGCCGGTGGTGACCAGCGTTTTCGGGAGAGGAGCGATCTCGGACCGTCATCCGCTCGCGCTGGGCGACGGCTGGGGCCGGTTCAATCTGTACGACGAACTGCTCACGCAGGCGGATCTTGCGCTCGTGGTTGGATCGCGCATCGACGTGGTCTCGGACTGGAATCTCGGCGCGCGGTTCCCGCAGCGGATCGTGCAGGTGGATATCGATCCGCTGGTGGTGGGACAGCGCCGCCCGGCGGAAGTGGGCATCGTCGGCGACGCGGGCCTCGTGCTCGATGCGCTGGTTGCCCAGCTCGGTGGCGGCCAGAAGCGTTCATCCTGGTTCGATGTCGCGGACTTCCGCCGTCGCAAGCGCGCCCAGATGGTGGAGCGTGCCGGACCGGTGCTCAGCATTGTGGAGGATCTGCGCGCAGCGCTGCCGGACGACACCATCTTCGTCGACGATCTGACGCTGGTGGGTTACTGGATGCCGCTGCTGCTCGACACCTATCAGCCGCGCACGCTGATTCATCCCGGCACCTACGGGACGCTCGGCTACTCGCTGCCGGCCGCGATCGGCGCGAAGCTCGCCTGCCCGAAGCAGCCGGTGGTGGCGATCTGCGGCGACGGCGGCTTTCTCTTCACGATGCAGGAGCTTGCAACGGCCAGCGCTCAGAACCTGGACCTGATCGTCCTGGTGTTCAACGACAACGCGTTCGGCGCGATCAGGAAGTATCAGGATCGGATGTTCGGCGGCCGCCACATCGGTGCAGAGCTCAGGAACCCGGATTTCGTGAAGCTCGGCGATGCGTTCGGTGCAAAGACCGTGCGCGTGGAACCCAAGGACCTCAGTGCCACGGTGCGCCACGCGCACGGGGCGGGTGGGCTGTGGTTGATCGAGATCCCGTTCGCGCCGAAGGGCAGCGTGGAAATGGTGCCGTGGATGCCGTGAAGGCAGAGGTGCTGTCGAGACCTCTGGATAGGTGGTCGAGCGAGGCGGGACCGTAGGGAAATACTGTGTCGCTTGGCTCGAAGTATAAAGTATAGGCCTGACCCCATGAGCTTGACCCATGAGCTTCGAGGTGAGGGACGAGCAAGCCGTCACGTCGCCGGCCAAAGCTCGGCGACCGCTCTGGGTTTGCCGACATGGGTGCCCTGGGCATAGTCCACCCCGCACTCCCGCAGCAGCCGAAGGGTGTCGCCATCCCCGACGCCCTCGCCGACTGTCCGTGGACCCAGCGCCCGAGAGACTTCGACGATGGCTTCGACCAGATGCCGGTCCACGCGGTCGCCCTGAAGGTCATGGATGAGGTGTTGGTCGATCTTCAGGTAGTCCACGGGCAGCCGCTTCAGATGTGACAGAGAGAAGAACCCGACACCGAAATGATCGAGCGCGACCTGGCAACCCAACCCCTTCACGGCGTCGACGAACGCGCGGGCCCGATCCGCGTCGGCAAGGGCGGCCAGCTCGCTGATCTCCAGGACCAGGCGCTGCGGATCGACGGAACCGTCGAGCAGCTCGCGCCGGATCGCCGGCACGAGGTCGTCGTCTGATAGAGCCTTCGTGGAAAGGTTGACGGAGAGCTGGTGCGTGCGGCTACGTCCCCGTGGGTGCCGGAGCAGGCCGATCGCCTGGCTGACCACCCAATGGTCGATAGCGTGTATCGCACCCGACCGCTCCGCTGCTGCGAGGAGGACGGCGGGCGAAAACGGCTCGTCGGCCTCGGGATGCAGGCGCAGCGACAGCTCATACTGGGAGACTCGATTGCGTCGCAGATCCAGCACTGGCTGACCATGCAAGAGCAGTCGGCCCTTCTCGAAGGCCTCGCGAATGGCCTGCGGATCGGGAAGCTCCTCCTCCTGGCCCGGTCGGTCCAGCTCCGGTGAACAGACGAAGAAGCGGTTCCCGCCGGCGACTTTCGCCCGATACATCGCTGCGTCCGCCCCACCGAGGAGTTCCTCCACGCCGCCTCCGTGGTCGGGGAACAAAGCGATGCCGATGCTGGCGCTGACGGGAACCGGCCGCCCGTTGATCAGGATGGTCTGGCTGCGGATCGCTTCCAGCAGTTGTCCGGCCAGGGCTCGAGCCTGACCGTCGTTGCTGTGGGGCAGCAGGATGGCGAACTCGTCGCCGCCAAGGCGCGCCAGCAGGTCGGTGTCCCGCAGCCGCGCTCGAAGCAGCGCACCCATGCTGTTCAGAACTTGATCCCCCGCCGCGTGACCCAGAGTGTCGTTCACACGCTTGAAATCGTCCAGGTCCAAGAACAGCAGGGACCCACGCACGCCGTAGCGATTGGCTTCGGCAAGCTGCCGCCGCAGCTCGGCGTGAAAGCCACGCCGGCCGAGCAGATCGGTGAGAGGGTCGTGCTCCGCCAGATGCACCAGGTGCGCTTCGAGGCGCTTGCGTTCGAAAAGAGCAGCGGACAGCCCCATCGCCATCATGGCGATGACGCCCATGAAGGTCTGCAGAAGCAACAGCGACAGCGGCCCTATGAAGGGCGGTTGGTGGTATGGTTGCGACCCGCAGCGGCATCCCATCGAAGTCGAAAAAGGATCCATCATGGCCATATCCATGTACCAGGTTTCGGTTCCTGTGTTCCTCAAGACCCTCGCGAATCTCTCCGCGATTCTGGACAAAGGCGCAGCGTTCGCGGAAGCCAAGAAGGTCGATCCCTCGGTGCTGCTGGGCTATCGCCTTGCGCCCGATATGCTCAGTCTCACACGTCAGGTGCAGATCGCGTCGGATCACGCCAAACGCGGAACGGCGCGTCTCGCCGGCGTCGAAGCGCCCGTGTACGAAGACACCGAAGCGAGCTTCGCCGAGCTCAAGGCGAGGATCGACAAGACCATCGCATTCATCCACACGGTCAAGCCTGCGCAGATCGACGGCTCGGAGGCGCGCGAGATCACGCTCAAGCTCGGCGGCAATACCAGGACACTCTCGGGCCAGACGTACCTGCTTCACAACGCGCTGCCGAACTTCTTTTTCCACGTCACTACCGCGTACGCAATTCTGCGTCACTGTGGCGTGGAAATCGGCAAGAGCGACTTCCTCGGGCAGATCTAGCCTCATCGGGGGACAGACCAAGTAAATTCCAGGAGGCGTATGACCCTGCCCGCCCGACCTAGGCGCGCGACGGAGATTGCTTTACGCTGGTGCAATCGCTTGTCCCACCGGTAAAGGGCAGTCCATGTCGGATGGAAAGGTCTTTCTCAGCTATGCCAGCGCCGATCGCTCGCGGGTCGAAGCCCTGGTCAGGACCCTGGAAGGTCAGGGCCTGGATGTCTGGTGGGACCGGGATATTCCCCGCGGCAAGAACTTCAGCCGGGTGATCGAGGAGGCGCTGCAACAGGCCCAGTGCGCGGTCGTGATCTGGTCGCACGCCTCGATCGCCTCGGAGTGGGTGTTCAACGAGGCATCCGATGCCCGCAAGCGCGGCATTCTGGTGCCTGTTCTGATCGACAACGTCGAGCCGCCGCTCGAGTTCAGGCACCTCCAAGCGGCCAAGCTGTTCGGCTGGAAGGGGGATCCGGCGGACGAAGAGCTGGCAGGGCTGTTGGACGCCGTGCGTGGCCTGGTACAGCAGCCCGGCACGTCGGCCGGTCGCATCGGGTCCGCACCGCTGCCGGTGCGCGCAAAGCACTGGTGGCAGACGCCAGCCGGGATGGCATTGGGCGGGGGCGCGCTGCTCGTGGGGGTGTCGGTCTTCCTCATCGCGCTCAAACAAATCGGCCTGATCGGCGGCGCTGCCGACACGCCGGCAGCCACCGTGTCGCCTGCGGGGGCTCCCGCTGTGGTCCAGGCGCCGGCCGCAGCACAAGCTCCGCCCGCCATGCCAACTGCCACTGCGGTTCAGGCCAAAGGCGGCGTCGAAGCGGGCGGCTCGACCGGGCGCACGAACCTGCTGGATCCCGAGGAAGGCGGCAAGCTCGTTCTCGCGAGCGAGGAAAGCTGGAAGCACGTGATGGAGCGCAAGCTGGGGAGCAATGTCATCGGTACCCACGGTTTCGCGGTTTTCGCGTTCCGAGACGAGAAGCCTGCAATGATCGACGGGGTGGGCGTCTTCGTGGAGGGCACTGACAGGAGCAATCTCAAGGAGCTTACGGTCTACGCTTCGGATCAGTCGGAGACGGGCCCTTTCCGCAAGGTCGCTTCCCTGACGCTGCCCAACTACCGGAACATGCGTGCCCCCTTCCACGAGTTCAAGGTCGACCCGTTCACGGCGCGCTATGTGAAGATCGAGCTGGTGTCGTGGCAGAGCTCAGACGGCCCCAACGGCTACGTAGGGAACATGCAGCTGCTGGGCGCACTGCAGTAAACATCGGGCGGGTGGTCAGAGCTCCTCAAGCGTCGATCGCGCGGGTAGGTGAACGGCCTCGGTCTAGCGGGTCTCTGCGCGCTGGACCTTGGCGCTGGGCCTCGGCTGGATGTGGATCTCATGCCCCTGCGGTTCTGGGTGAACTGGCGCGCTGGAGACTCGTGCGGTGAGTGAAGTGGGCAGTGCGCAATCCCCGATAGGGGTGCAATGACCGACGTATTCATCAGCTATGCCAGCGAGGACCGCGAACGGGTCCGGCCGCTCGCCGAGGCGCTGCTGCGCGAACAGTTCTCGGTCTGGTGGGATCGTAAGATCATCGCCGGCCAGCAGTTCGACAAAGCGATCGAGCAGGCGCTCGAGACGGCCAAGTGCGTGGTAGTGTGCTGGTCGACGCAGTCGGTCGGGTCGGAGTGGGTCAAGAACGAAGCAGCCGCAGGCGCGGAGCGCAACGTGCTGGTGCCGGTGTTCCTGGATGATGTGCGCTTGCCGCTCGAGTTCCGCCGGCGCCAGACCGTGAGTCTGGTGGGCTGGGACGGGAACACTTCCCACCCAGGCTTCATCGGGTTGTGCGAAGGCATCCGGGCAGTGACCGGAGGCAAGCCGCCACCGGAAGCGCAGGTCGAGCCGCGCGGCCTCCCGTCGCCTTCGAGACGGAAATGGCTGTGGAGCGCGGCAGCCGCGGGAATGACGCTGTTGGCCGTCGCTGCGATCTTGGCGTACCGCGAGTACGGCCCGGCGGGGGAGTCCGGCCCGTCCACGAATTACCCTGTGACCGTGCAGATCCTCAGTGCCGGTACGGCCGTGTCGAGGGGGGTGTTCACGCCTCGCGGCGAAGTGCTCGCCATGGCCCATGGGGTGCCCGATCCCAGCCAAGTCAAGGTGGCTTGGGAGGAGAACGGTGTGCGCAAGACCAGCGCGGCGGCGGTGGTGAAGCACGGCGTACTTACTGGCGGGGTGGTGCTGTTGCGGCTCCGGGACCTCACTCGGCGCAACTTCCCCTTTCCGATCCGCATTGCGGCGACCCTGCAGCCCGGCGAGAGCGTCGAACGCTACCTGTCTTCCAGTGATCGCGCCCCCGGGACGGTGACGAAGGTGTTCGCAGAGATGGAGGTGCACGGGGCCGAAGAGCCCGTGCGTCTCGAGCGACTCCTGCTTACCAGCATGATCGCCGGGCCGGGCGACTCCGGTGCCCCCGTTCTCGACGCCCAGGGCCGCGTGGTCGGTCTGGTCTACGCCGCGTCGCAGACCGAGACGGTCAGCCTCATGATAGAGGACGTGAAGGCCAGCTTCGCCGAGGCCTTTTAGCCAGGACCGTTGCGGTCGCCGGGGTCAGGGTCGCCGGGGTCAGGCCTATACTTGATACCTGAGCCAGGAACACGTCCTGCCTCGTGCGAAGAGCGGCCGTCGAAGCCCTCCAGCACGTGCATCACCTTCAAGTCGAAGGCCCCACCGAGGACCTTTCGCCCTGACTACGGAGCACGGGACGCGGTGTAAGCGGCGATCGCCACCATGTCCTCCACGCTCAGCCGGGCGACGACAGTCTGCATGAGCGCAGCCCATGGCCCGTTGCGTACGCCGTGCTTGATGTCGTAGAGCTGGCGCACGATGTAGCTCGGAGAGCGGCCGGCAAGGCCCGGCACAAGTCCCAGACCCCTCAAGTCGGGACCGTGGCAGATGCTGCATGAGATGGTCTTGCCCCCTCCGCCCGTGGTGACCAGCGCCTCGCCTTTCTCGATGCTGCCGACCGGTACGTAGGCGACGAATCCGGACGCCGCATCCCGCAGCTCGGTGCGCTCCAGATCCTCCGGCATCTCGATGATGCGCTGGCCGATCGGCTCCAGCTCGACAGGCTCCGATGCGACCAGCATCCAGCCTGCGACGTGGGTCCTCGGCACCATCGCAGCTTCGACCACCCGGATCCACGGCCTCGGCTTCAGGGCGGAGAAATATTCGGCGGCGGCCTTGACCTCGGCGTCGGTTGCGGCCTTCGCGACGGCAATCATGAAGTTGATCGGCAAGCTGTCGGGCTCTGAGCTCCTTCGCGCGCCGCTCTTGAAGTCGGCCAGCTGCTCCACGATGTATTCGGCCGGAACCCCCGCGAGACTGGAGTTCTCGGGGCGACCGAGCCCGTTCGGGAGATGGCAGTAGCCGCAAGCGAACACGCCCGGTTTTCGGCCGTTTGCCACGATCTCGGGCATCGGCGGATGATCGTCCGGATGCCAGTCGGGTACCTTGAACAGATCACGGATCTGGGTCAGCGTGAATGCCGCGGCGCTGCCGGGGACGCGCCTGGGTATACCGTCGTCCGGCGCGGGCTGGAGACCCGAGGGATTGACGGGGTAAGCCCACGCAGGCAGCGGAGAATCCGCCGCGCGAACGGGTGCCCCAACCGCAATGACGCCAACGAAAGTGAGCGCCAGAGCGCACACGTCGACCTTCATGCTGCCTCCCCGTCTTCATTGTTCCCGCAATGCTAACCGAAGAGAAGCGCAAGGTCGGGAAAGGAGAGGTGTAGGACGAGAGACAAGGCAGGGTGAGGTATAAAGTATAGGCCTGACCCCGAAGCTTTGCCCGCCGAATGCAGACTGGGGTTGGACGGACTGCGATCAGGTCTGAACTCCTCAGCTTGGGCGATGAACCACAAAGTGTAGGGCTGACGCCGCCCGTGCGTGAGCCGGTTTGCTGTTGCGTTCGCCTTGAGCCGCCTTCGGAGGCAGGATACGATGCGCCTGTCCCAAGTGGCGTCGCCCCGAGCATGAGCCTTCCCGTCGTCTCCCTGCTGGCGTTGGCTGCCGCCGTCGTCGCGGGCAGTTTCCTGCCGGTGAACGTGGGGCTGCTTTCCATCGCGCTTGCGTTCCTGGTCGGCGTCCTGCTGGGCGGGATGAAGCTACAGACAGTGGTCGGCGGGTTTCCGGCCGGGTTGTTCCTCACCCTGATCGGCGTGACCCTGCTGTTCTCTCAGGCGCGCGCGAACGGCACCCTCGAGCGGGTTTCCGCTGCCGCGCTGCGGCTGGCACGCGGCCGCGCCGGGGTCATCCCGATCGTCTTCTTCGGTCTGGCGCTGGTCTTCGCGTCGATCGGGCCGGGCAACATCGCCGCGACCGCTTTGCTCGCGCCGGTTGCAATGGCCACCGCGGGGCGCGCGGGGGTCTCGCCGTTCCTGATGGCGATCATGGTCTGCACCGGTGCCAATGCCGGCGCTCTCTCACCGTTCGCACCGACTGGGATCATCGCCAACGGGCTGATGGCGAACATCGGACTGGAAGACGTCCAGTGGCGGAACTACTTCAATGCGCTGCTCGCGCAGTCCTTCGTGGGCTTCGTCGGATACTTCATCTTTGGCGGCACGAAACTTCTCTTGGGCGGCGCCGGCGCGCCAGCCGTGGAGAGCGGTCAGCGGGTGGAAACTGGCTTCACCTGGCAGCAAAAGCTGACGCTTGCAGCGATTGCCGGGCTGATCATCTCGGTGGTGTTCTTCGATGTGGACGTAACGATCGGGGCTTTTCTCGCCGCTGCAGTACTGTCTCTGGCGAGGGCGGCGGACGAGAAGGAAGCGCTCAAGGGGATGCCCTGGAGCGTGGTATTGATGGTTTGCGGGGTGACGGTGCTGATCGGGGTGGCGGACAAGGCGGGCGGAATGGACCTGCTGACGTCGATGTTGTCCGGGCTGTCCACGCAGCAGACCATCACTGGAGTGATCGCACTGGTCACCGGAGTGATCTCGGTCTACAGCAGTTCGTCCGGTGTGGTCCTGCCCGCCTTCCTGCCTACGATTCCTGGCTTGATCGAGAAACTGGGGGGCGGGGATGCGCTTGCAATCGCATCGTCGATCAACGTCGGCGCGCATCTGGTGGACGTCTCGCCGCTGTCCACGCTCGGTGCCCTGTGCATCTCCAATACGGCTCCCGGAGCGGATCGCAAGCGACTGTTCAATCAGATGCTCGTCTGGGGGCTGTCGATGTGCCTCGTCGGGGCGGTGGTGTGCTACCTCTTCTTCGGGCTGCTGCCTCAGCTTGCGCCGGCTCTGTTCCGCTGACCGCGGAGGGAACCTTGGCGCACCCTGGCAGCGCCTGGCGTGCCTGGAGGATACTATAAAGTATAGGCCTGACCCCAGCCGACCACCGGGGCGCAGGAGCCCGATCCATAGGATACTTGCTGCCTTCGCAGCACCGCGCTGCTTCATCGCCAGGAGAACGAGCATGCTCCACGTCGTCGCCATCCTTACCGCCAAGCCCGGCCAACGCGAGGCGATCCTCGCCGCCATCCGCGCCAATCTGCCCGCCGTTCGCGCCGAGAAGGGATGCATCGAGTACGGCCCGGCAGTCGACGCCGAAGGCATCGGCGGCTTCCAGACCAAGGTCGGGACCGAAACGATCTTCGTGATCGAGAAGTGGACGGATGCGGATGCGCTGAGGGCGCACGCTGCCGCCCCGCACATGGCTGCCTACGCGGCGAAGGTGAAGGACCTCATCGCCAGTCGCGTTATCCACGTGCTGTCCCCGGCGGGCTGAACAGTCACGCAGCGCGCTGCGGGCACGGGGTCGAGAGATTCGCCACTCGGCAAGCAACTGAGGCGGCAGGATTGGCGGGGATTCGGGCCGGCGTCTGTGGCTGTGTGCGGGAGACCACCGCCGCCTCGATCTCCCGACATTGCTTTCGGTATTTGCCGTAGACTTGAGCGCCGTTTGACCAACGGCGGCAGGACGTTTCCAGTCACCAACCCGGATAGCCACCGGGGCATGCCCGGAGGCGCATCCTTTCAGGAGAACTTCAATGCCCAAGGGTCAGCAACGCAGCAATCGTGAGCACAAGAAGCCCAAACAACCGAAAAAGCCGGTCGCGGTCCCGTCGACCTCGAGCGTAACGCCGTCCAGGGCGCCCGGCCCCGTGGCTATCAAGAAGAAGTAGCCGTCTACGGGCTGAGGAACGCCTGGTTGGGTGTCGCTCCCGCTCAGGCGGGTGGAGACGGGAACCCCGCAGTTTGCGAGCGGCTTGGGTTCCCGCCGGCATCTGCCCGCGACGGGATCGGCCCGGCAATACCTGATCAGCCCTTGTCCAACTACAACAAGGGGTAGATCGCTGCGGTAGCGGGGGCGCGCGAACTGCGCCATGCAGGTTCGCGGTGACCGGTTCCTCGCTCGGGGCGACGTGGCAAGTCCCGTGGGGAGGCAACGGACGCAGCCAGGCCCCCGGGCACCACCTCCTTAGAGCGCGGCCTCGACCGCGAGAACACCCTCAGTCTATTTCCTGAGCGGCTGAAACATTGCTGCAAGGATGTTTGTAGGCGTCTGCTGCGTGGCGCAGCATGCAGCTGTAGTCGACATCTCCTCCAAGGGAGTCTTCTCCCACTTGGCCCGGCGCTTCTCAAGCGCTCGGGCCGTCTTCTTGAGTGCCGCGCAGGCAATGAGCAACCGACACCCAGACAGCAGCGAGCGCAGACGCGCTGCTCGAGTCGGTGCCAACGAGACCGTCCACCTGCGCGTTGCCGGAGCCGATTGCACGGCGCGTTTGGTCAACCTGTCGGTGGAGGGAGCTCTCGTCGAGACAGACACCACCGCGGACGTCCTCGGTGCCGAGGTTGCACTGGGTTTCGCGTCGAGTCGCGGAGACGAGAGCTGCTGGCTTATGGCCGTCGCGTGTCGGCTGTCCCGGGGGGTCGTCGCCGTTCGCTGGAGCGGCCAGCCGTCCGTTGACGTCATGATGCGTATCCGCGGGGTGATCAGCCGGGAGCTCGATCCGTTGCGGCCAGGTGAAGCCCGGCTCGCGGACCTGCGCGCGCAAGCCCTCGTGCAGGGCGAGTGAGCCTCCGGGAGCCCGGCCGTCGTTCCGGCAGGGCGCATGGCAGCTGAAATCAACCTGCCAGCCGACAGTCGATCCGCCTGAAGACAGGCTTTCGGGCGCCTACTCCTTGTACGGTTCCACCCGTAGGGCCTTCAGCGAGTAGCCGGCACTGATGTCGGCTGACCCGTCCACCAGGTAGAGGTTGGTTCTCGTTGCGGCAGCCGCCATCCGGCCCGTCACCCATATCGGCATGAACAGGCTGACATTGCCCACCGGCTTTTCGGCTTTGACGTGGACGATCTGGTTGGGAGGGGGTGGTGGCGTGTGGATGCAGGCTCCAATCCAGGGCACCAGCAGGAACTCGGTGATCTCCTTACCGGAGAACTCGAGCGGCAGCAGATAGCCGGGCATCCGCACCAGCTTGCCGTCGAGCGCCGCGTTCACGCTCTGGGCCTGCAGGCGATCCTTCTCCGCAATCTCCTTTCTCCGCGCCAGCAGGCCGTCGATGTCCACACCCGCCTTCTCGAGCTTGCGTGTTGCCCTTTCCAGATCCTTCAGTTCGAGACGGGACAGCGTCTCGCCGGCGGCCTTTCGCTCCCGCAACGACGCGACCTGACCCAGCTGGACGGCTTGGTACCGCGTGAGCTTCGCGAGCGGATGGTCGGACGGAAGCGGCGGTATGAGATCCGACCATTTGAGCTCGCGCGGCGCATCGGCGAACGCGAGCGCCGCGGCGCATGCAAGCAGCAGGACGACAAGGGCTCGGGCTGCGTTCTTCAGCATCATCCAAAACGTGTGGGGTCAGGCCTATACTTTCTAGTAGTTGGCGTCTGCTGCCCTCGTGTGCTGGGACGGCTGGCTGACTCCAATTCGGCAGTGGGCGCTCAGTACCAGGAGCGTTCCCGCCCGGTTATGGCGAGCGGGCGCAGGCCGTTATGATACGGCAAGCGCCGATCGCGGCAGCTCTGTTCGCGATGCCGACCGGCGCACTGTGGAGCTTGTACCGTTCCCGTCGCTGCGAGCCGATGGCTGCATCGACAGGTGTGAGGCGCAGCGGTCCCCGGAACAGCGAGGCGAAGGATGCAAGCAGGCGACGAGCAGGAACAGTCCATCGACCGGATGGTGCGGCTATTCTACGAGCGGGCGCTGGCCGACGCGGTGCTCGGTCCGATCTTCCGGGGGGCGATCCACGACTGGGAAGAGCACATCGCCATCGTGCGCGACTTCTGGTCGGGCGTTATCCATGGCACCGCTCGCTACAAGGGGAACGCATTCGCGCCACACATGAAGCTCCAGTTCGAGCCGGAGGCGTTCGACCATTGGATCGCGACGTTCGAGAGCGCCGCGCGAGACGCGCTCGCACCCGAGGACAGTGAAAAAGCGATCCGCGTGGCCCGGCACATGGCAGAGAGCTTCAAGGTCGGGCTGTTTCCGTTCACTGGCGCAGACGGCCGGCCGTCGCGAACCCCAGGAGCCAAGCCCAGGTAGCGATGCCAGTCTGTGGCTGCCGTCGCCGGGCCTCAGGGCGAGCGCCCGCCTCTCCTCCGCGGTGCCCCGAGCACAACGCTAGCGTTGCGCAAGCCCGCTGAATCCGCGATGATCTGGCCCCGTCCGCCGCGTCGCTGGTGTCGTCGTGGCGTGCAACGCCGGTTACTGTAGCCTTACCCGGCCGCCTTCCGCAAGGAAGGAGGGGCACCATCCAGTTCAAGCGAGCATGAGCAAACGATCCTACAGGCTTCTTCCCACCGACTCGACGACCTTCTACCCGCGCCTCATCGGCACCCATGGCGCGGTCGCGTCCAACTCCTATCTTTCGGTCAACGCCGGTGTCGATGTGCTCAAGGCCGGGGGCAACGCCATTGACGCTGCCGTCGCTGCGACGCTCGTGGAGGGTGTCGTCAACCCGCAAATGCATACGATCGGCGGGGAGTGCCCGATCCTCCTGCGCCTGGCGGGCGAGTCGCGCGTGCTCGCCGTGAACGGGAATACTGCCGCGCCGATGAAGGCCACGCCCGAGGCCTATCGCACGCGCGGGCTGGCCGACGTACCGGATCAGGGCATCCTCGCGGCGAGCGTGCCTGCTGCGTTCTCGGCGCTCGTCACGGTGCTGTCACGCTTCGGTACGATGAGCTTTGCCGATGTCTCGGCCCAGGCGCGCGAGCTGGCTGCGAAGGGCTTCCCGCTCTCGGTCGGTCTGCGCCAGCAGCACAAGTACGGCCTGGTAGCGCTGCGCGAGAAGTTTCTCGGCGAATGGCCGGCGAGCGGCCGGCTCTATCTGCCCGGTGGGCGTGTCCCCGAGGTGGGAGAGCTGGTCTGCAACGCTGCGCTCGCGCAGTCCTACGACTGGTTGGCGAATCTCGAGCGCGGCGCGGGCGGCGACCGCAGCGCGAAGCTCGCCGCGGTGCACGACGGTTTCTATCGGGGAGACATCGCGGCCGCGATTGCGAAGTTCTCCAAAGAGCGCGATGGCCTGCTCGAGCGGGAGGACTTCGCGCGCTTCCAGACCAGGATCGAGGAGCCGGCACGCCTGCGCTTCGGCGACACCGAGCTGTTCAAATGCGGGTTCTGGACCCAGGGACCGGCCGAGCTGCAGACGATCGCGCTGATGTCGCGCTTCGACCTCAAGGGCATGGGGCCGGCAAGCGCGGATTACTGCCACCTGCTGATCGAGGCGATGAAGCTTGCCTTCGCCGATCGGGAACAGTATTACGGAGACCCGACGCAGGCGATGGTGCCGGCCGACGTGCTCCTGTCGGACCACTATGCGGCGCAGCGTGCGGAGCTTATCGATGCGCAGTACTCGAACCGGGAGCTGCGGCCAGGAGATGCGCGCCGCAACACGGCGCTCCTCCCCGAGGACGAGCGCTTCACGCCGAAGTCGTGGGGTGCCGGCACGGTGCACGTCGACGCCATCGATGCGCAGGGCAACATGGCCTCGTTCACGCCGAGCGGCGCCTGGCTTAGGTCTGCAGAAGTGGTCGAGTCCGTCGGTTTTCCGCTCTCGGTGCGCATGATGACCTTCTACCTGGCGCCTGCGCACCATCCCAATGTGGTCGCGCCCGGCAAGCGGCCGCGTACCACCTTGACGCCTTCGCTCGCCTTCAGGAATGGAAAGCCCTGGATGACTTTCGGCACGATGGGCGGGGACAATCAAGGCCAGTGGCTCTTGCAGTTCTATCTGTATCGCGCAGCCTTCGGCATGACGATCCAGGAAGCCATCGAAGCCCCCAAGCTCTCGACCGAGCATTTCCCCGGTTTCTTCGCTCCACACGAGGGCTATCCAAACCGGGTGAGGATCGAGCCGCGCTTCGGCACACGCGTGATCGACGAGCTGAAGCGGCGCGGCCACGACGTCGACGTCGCTCCGGACTGGACCGAAGGCTTCGTCTCCGCGGCTCAGTTCGACCCCGACACCGGTCTCATCGAGGCCGGCTGCGACCCGCGCGGAAGCAAGAGCGAGGCGTTCCCAGCTTTCGCGTACGCCTGGTAACCTTAAGTATAAAGTATAGGCCTGACCCTGATTTTGGGATTTTGGGGTCAGGCCTATACTTTATATCGCGCCCGCCGCAACTGCCTCGAAGCGAAATCCCATGGTGCGGCAGTGATAGTAGAGGCCGCCGTCCTGAACGATCAGCCAGGTGGCCAGGCTCTTGCCGCGATTGTGGTGCGAGTGCACGCTGGTCGGCGGGGTCACCATGGTGACGTGGGGCGCCCAGTCCTTGCGCACGCCGTCGACCATCGAATAGCAGTCGGGACCTTGGATAGCGATCGATACGGCGACCGAGTTGTGGCTGTGCGCGGTTTGCGTGCCGCCAGGCTCGAGCTGGTTCATGGCCAGCGTGAGGGTGGGCGAGATGTTGCGGCGGTCTTCCAGGCGCTCGCTCGCAAACACGACGGCGAGCCCTGCAACCCGCTGGCCTGCGAGCTTCGCCCGCGCGCCATCGAGCTGATTGGCGATGGTCGCAGCCGGAAAGTGTGCCGCCTCGACCAGCCCCTCGCTCGGCTGCGGCGGCGCGAGGCGCTCGAAGGCCAGCTCGGGCTCGTTGGTGACCAGCCACAGCACGCTGTCGCTCTGCGGGCTCGCAAGCTGGATCGGCCGCCCGCCCGGAAGCGAGAAAATGTCGCCTGTGCTCCAATCGATCGCATCGGACCCCTGCACCGCGCGCCCCGATCCCTCGATCACGTAGCCGAGGACGACGGTCGCGCGGGCGTGGAGCGTAAGCGATGCCCCGGCGCGAATCCGTGCATACGAGGCGAGCACAAGCGGTGAGGTTGCCGGGAACGGGAGCCCCAGCGCAGCACTCTGGTCGCAGGGGATCAGGGCCGTGCCGGTCGCAGGATCGAATGCTGCGTCGCGCTCCGCAACAAAGCTCGCCGGCGGCACCTCGGGATAGACGATGTTGAAGGCGTTTCCCGAGTCGAAGTAGCGCGCGCGGCGCGTGTAGGGCGTCTCCGCTGCCGCCCGGTGCTCGGACCCCGTCTTCGCTCCAGCCTTTGCCGGGATGGTCATTCGTGCACGCCTCCTGATCGCTGAGCCGCCCCACGCCAAACGCGCGGGCAGGCGCAAGCTTACCAGCGTAGCCGGGCGTCGTCCCGGAGGCGGACGGCCGGCGGCGGGCAGCCTTCGGGCCATCGCAAGGCTGCGGCCGCACCCGCCAGGAGCGCAAAGGCGGGAACCACCCCGAGGCCGGGGTGTCATCCCCTGTGCCCAAGCCAGCCATTTCCAATACGGCCCTGAGCGGCTCATAATTCGCCCAGGGGCAAACGGAGGATTCCAGGATATGGACTATCGGTCACCGGGCACTGTAAAGGAGGCGGTAGATCTGCTGACGGCCCACAATGGCGCCGCGCACGTTCTGGCAGGCGGCACCGATCTGCTGGTGAAACTGAGGGCGGGCGTCGTCGCGCCGGAGTTGGTGGTGGACTTGAAAGCCATTCCACAGCTCCGCGGCATTGCGGCGGACGCGAACGGCTTTCGCATCGGGGCGGCGACGAGCTGCGCGGAGATCGGCGAACACGCTGCGCTCGCCGCCGCGTGGCCGGGCGTGGTCGAGGCGTTGCAGCTGATCGGTTCCACCCAGATCCAGGGCCGCGCCAGTCTCGGGGGCAACCTCTGCAACGCCTCGCCGGCCGCCGACAGCGTGCCCGCGCTGATCGCGGCCGGCGCCGTCTGCGAAGTTGCAGGGCCTGGCGGCGAGCGCCAGGTGCCGGTGGAGAAGATCGTCACCGGGCCGGGGAAGACATCGCTTGCACGCGGGGAGTTCGTGGTGGGGTTCCGGCTGCCCAAACCCCGGGCGCGCTCGGGTGATGCTTACCTGCGGCTCATTCCACGTACCGAGATGGACATTGCCGTGGTGGGGGTCGGCGTGGCGATGACCTTGGATGCGGCGGGCGTCTGCACGCATGCCCGGGTCGGCCTCGGTGCTGTCGCACCCACGCCCCTGCTGGTCGAGGATGCCGCCAAGGCCCTGATCGGTACCCGCGTCGACGCTGCGGCGCTGGCGGCACTGGCTGCGGCAACCAGCGCAGCCTGCAAGCCCATCGACGACAAGCGCGGCACCGTGGCCTATCGCATCAAGGTCGCGGGTGTGCTGGCGAGGCGGACCGCGCAAACTGCGCTCGAGCGGGCTCGCGGCTCGACAACGAAGGCCACGGGCCGATAGAGGACAACAGAGGAAGAGATGGCTAAGCATCACGTGACCACTACCATCAACGGGGACCCGGTCGAGTTCCTGTGCACGCCGGCGCAGACCCTGCTCGACGTGCTGCGTGACGTGCTCTATCTGACCGGCAGCAAGGAAGGGTGTGCCTCGGGCGACTGCGGCGCCTGCAGCGTCATGCTGGACGGGCGCCTGGTGTGCTCCTGTCTGGTGCTCGGCGTCGAAGCGCAGGGGCGCAGCATCGAAACCATCGAGGGGATGGCGCACGGCGACCGGCTGCACCCGCTGCAGCAGAAGTTTCTCGAGCACGCCGCGCTGCAGTGCGGCGTATGCACGCCGGGGTTTCTGGTCGCGGCGAAGGCGCTGCTCGACCGCAACCCGGACCCGACCGAGACCGAAGTGCGATACTGGCTGGCGGGCAACCTGTGCCGCTGCACCGGCTACGACAAGATCGTGCGCGCGGTGCTCGACGCTGCCGCCGAGATGAGGGGGAACTGAGCGATGAACGACCCGAGGACGATAGGACTGACCGAGCGCAAGCTGAAGATCGTCGGGACGCGCCCGCTGCGCCCGGACGGCGTGGACAAGGTGACTGGCCGGGCGAAGTTCGGGGCCGACCTGCACGTGGCGAACATGCTGATCGGCAAGGTGCTGCGCAGCCCGCATGCACACGCGCGGATCAGGTCGATCGACGTCTCCAAGGCGCAGGCGTTGCCGGGCGTGAAAGCGGTGATCACCTCGGCCGACCTGTGCGACCTGCCCTCCGAGTTCATCCCGGCGGGCGAGATGATGGTCAACTATCGCGACATGACGCGCAACGTGATGGCGCGCGAGAAGGCGCTCTACGAGGGCCACGCGGTCGCGGCCGTGGCGGCGACCAACGAGGAAACTGCGGCGCAGGCACTCAAGCTCATCCAGGTCGACTACGAAGTGCTGCCGCATGTGTTGGACGTGGCGAAGGCGATGGAGCCGGATGCGCCATTACTGCACGAAGAGATGTACACGATCGGCGTCGAACCGAAGCCGGCGAAGCCCTCGAACATCGCCAAGCGCGTCGAGTTCGCTCTGGGAGACGTCGCCGCAGGCTTCGCGCAGGCCGACGTCGTCGTCGAACACGAGTTCACCACCGTGCCGGTCCACCAGGGTTACATCGAGCCGCACGCCTGCCTCGCGACCGTGTCCGAGGACGGGCAGGCGGAGCTGTGGTGCACGACACAGGGCCAGTTCATCGTGCGCAGCTTCTGCGCGAAGCTGCTCGGCATGGAGCTGTCCAAGTTGCGCGTGACCGCCTCCGAGATCGGCGGCGGCTTCGGCGGCAAGACGGTCGTCTACCTCGAGCCGCTGGCACTCGCGTTGTCGCGCAAGTCGGGCCACCCGGTGAAGATGGTCATGTCCCGCCAGGAAGTGTTCCAGGCCAGCGGCCCGACCTCCGGTGCGAAGATCTGGGTCAAGATCGGCGCGAGCCGCGCGGGCCGCATCACCGCAGGCGAGGCGGTGCTCAAGTACCAGGCGGGCGCGTTCCAGGGCTCTCCCGTGCAACCCGGGTGCATGTGCGCATTCGCCCCCTACGATCTCGAGAACGTGAAGGTCGTGGGCTTCGACGTGGTCGTGAACCGGCCGAAGGTCGCGGCCTACCGCGCGCCGGGTGGACCGATCGCGGAGTTCGCCGTCGAGAGCGTGATCGACGAGATCGCCAAGCGGCTGGGGTTGGATCCGATCGAGCTCCGCCTGAAGAACGCGGCAAAAGAGGGCACCAAGGCCGCCTACGGACCCAAGTTCGGCCCCATCGGCCTGGTGCAGACGTTGGAAGCGGCGCGCTCGCACGCGAACTATCGCGTACCGCTCAAGGCGAATCAAGGGCGTGGTGTCGCATCGGGCTTTTGGTTCAACATCGGTGGCGACACTTGCGCGACACTCAACCTCACAGAGGACGGCACCGTGACGCTGGTCGCCGGCACCCCGGATATCGGCGGGTCGCGCGCCTCGCTTGCGATGATGGCGGCCGAGGAGCTCGGCATCGAGCTGGAGAAGGTCAGACCGATCATCGGCGACACGAGCGCGTTGGGCTACAACTTCCTGACCGGCGGCAGCCGCGTTACCTTCTCCAGCGGGATGGCGGTTGTCGAAGCGGCCCGCGATATGGTGCGCCAGCTGCGCGAGCGCGCGGCGAAGATCTGGGAGATCCCGCTGGACGACGTCGTGTGGGAGGACGGCTGTTCCCGCGCCCTGGGCAGCAGATCAAGCGAGATCAAGCCGCTGTCGCTCGCCGACATTGCGAAGACCGCCGGCAAGACGGGCGGGCCGATCGTGGGCAACGCAGCGATCAACGCGCAGGGCGCCGGCCCGAGCCTGGCCACGCACGTCGTGGACGTCGAAGTGGACCCGGAGACCGGCAAAGTCACCATACTGCGCTACCTTGCCGTGCAGGATGCCGGCAAGGCGGTGCATCCGAGCTATGTGGAGGGCCAGATGCAGGGCGGTGCGGTGCAAGGTATCGGCTGGGCGCTCAACGAGGAATACATCTACGACGAGAACGGGCGGCTGCAGAACCCGGGCTTCCTCGATTACCGGATTCCCGTGTGCTCGGATGTGCCAATGATCGACACCGTCATCGTCGAAGTGCCAAACCCGCGCCATCCCTATGGTGTGCGCGGGGTAGGAGAGACTCCGATCGTCCCGCCGATGGCCGCTATTGCGAACGCTGTCGAGAGTGCCATCGGGATCCGGTTCACCGAGTTGCCGATGTCGCCGCCGCGGGTGCTTGCCGCGATCGATGCGAAGCTCGCGAGCCAGAGCAAGACGGCGGCGTGACCATTTGGCCCGGGTAGTTCTCAGCGGCACCCTCCAGCAGCTGGCGGGCGGCGCATCGGAGCTGGAGGTCGAGGCGCGCGACGTACGCCAGCTTCTGCGCGCCCTCGGCCAGCGCTTTCCGGAGCTCGCTCCACACCTGGACTCCGGCTACGCCATCGCCATCGACGGCGAGATCTTCCAGGATGCGTGGTTCGCGCCCATTGGCCCCGACAGCGAGGTGCATCTGGTTCCGGCCATACGAGGGGGGTGACCGCATCGCGCGTTGCGATCGCGCCCGATCGGGTCGCCCGGACGGCTGACGACGTCGCGAGCGGTTGAGCGACCGGCTCAGGCGACCAGTACGAAGGAGAGCAACCCATGCAGGGACTCACCACCCAGCTTGCCGCATTCGTCGCGCAGCCCGGCCTCGAGCGCATCCCGGACGAGGCGCTCCGGACCGTTCGCTCCGGGTTCATCGACACGATCGCCACGCTGCTCGCCGGCCGCGACGAGCCGGTGACGACGCTCGTACGAGACCATGTGCGCGCCAAGCGCTCGGCCCTGACAGAGGCAAGCCTGCTGCTCGGCGAAGAGCGCGCCGCCGCAGCGGATGCCGCGCTCGTGAACGGTGTTGCGGCACACGCACTGGACTACGACGATGTCGCGCTCGCCGGGCACCCGAGCACGGTGCTGGTGCCCGCGGTGATTGCAGAGGGCGAGGCGATCGGTGCCTCGGGGTCGGCGGCGATGCGCGCATACCTCGTCGGCTACGAGGTCTGGGCGGAGCTGACCGGTCGCGAGGCCGATGCATACCACACGAAGGGCTGGCATCCGACCGGTGTGTTCGGTACGGTTGCAGCAGCGGCGGCGGTGGCCCATCTGCGCGGGCTCGACGAGGAGAGGGCGCGTCATGCATTGGCTATCGCTGCCAGCCTTGCGGGCGGGCTGACGGCCAACTTTGGAACGATGACCAAGCCCTTCCATGCCGGCCGGGCCGCGGCGAATGGGGTCGAAGCCGTGCGGCTCGCTCAGGCAGGGATGACGGCGGCAGCCGATGCATTCGAGCATGCGGGCGGATTCCTGGCTGCACTGTCCCCCAAAGGGAATGTCGATCGCACCCGGCCTGCCTCGGGTCTGGGCAAGCGGCTGGCAATCCTCGAGCAAGGGCTTTCGATCAAGAAGTATCCTATGTGCTACGCGACCCATCGCGTGATCGATGGTGTGCTCGATCTGGCGCGAGTGAACGGTGTCACGGCCTCCGACGTCGATCGTGTCGACGCCACGATCGGGACTGCGCAGGCCGGCATGCTGCGCAACCACGAGCCTGTCACCGGCCTCGAGGCGAAGTTCAGTCTCGAGTTCGCGGTGGCCTCGGCACTCGTCGCAGGCAAGGTCGGGCTGTCGGAGCTGACCGACCGGTTCGTTGCCCAGCCTGCCGTGCGGGAGGCGATGCGGAAACTGGCGATCGCCACGACCGATACGCGCTGCACGTTCGAACCGGTCTTTGCGTTCACGGATCGCGTGGTGCTGAAGCTCAAGGACGGGCGCACGCTCGATTCCGGTGAGATCCGCTTCGCCCGCGGGAATGCCAAGCTGCCCCTCCGAGATGCAGACCTGCGTGCGAAGTTCATGGACTGCCTGGGCACGGTCACGCATCTGGACCCGGATGCGCTCTTCGAGCGGCTGGCCAGGCTCGAAAGCCTGGGCAGCATCCACGAGCTGGCCGGGTCGCGCGAGGCACGTCGTGTGGCGTAGCGCGCCGGGCACAAGCACGCCCGCCCTTGTGCCCGAACGACGCGCAGGACGATGACCTCCTGCTGCGTGCACAATCGTGATGCCGGCCGCTTCTTCGGCTGGTTCGCGCGCCGCTATCGCAAGCGCTTCGCCCGCAATGGTCTCGAGCCCTCGCAGAAGCAGTTGGTCGAGGGCTTGCAGCGCTGCGGCTTCGCAGGCGCAACGTTGCTCGACATCGGTTGCGGCGTGGGCTATCTCCACCAGTACCTGCTGCGGGCCGGTGCAGCCAGCGCAACGGGCGTCGACCTGTCGGCCAGGATGCTGGCCGAAGCCCGCGCCGAGGCGCGCGAGGAGCGGCTGGCCGAACGCACCGACTACCGTGAGGGCGACTTCGTCGCGCTCGCCGACACCATCGCCCCGGCGGATTGCGTGATCCTGGACAAGGTCATCTGCTGTTATCCAGACGCCGATGCGCTCGTACACCAGTCTGCAGGGAAGGCCGCGCGGGTGTACGCGTTCACCGTGCCGCGCGACCGCTGGGTCGTGCGGGCGGCCCTGTGGTTCGGCAGGGTCCTGCTCGGCCTCATTCGCTGCGGTTTCCGCTCCGACGGACGGACCTTGGGTGCCTGCGGCGAAACGCCTCGCCCGGCCGCCCGACGGGCTAGCGATCCAGAGGAAGCGCGAGCTTGATCAGGGCGTGAGCGGGGATGCGCTGCGTCCAGCGCAGCCCGAACCGCCCGGCCGCACTGCGGACGACCGCGGCGCGTACCGTGGTGTGATCCGCCGACGCCGTGGCGATGGGCAGGCGCAGGAGACACGGCCCCCGGAAGCGCAGGCGTTCGCGGTCCGGTTCGAACAGCGCGCCGCCGACACTGATGTCCACCAGCCGGCCGGCAAAGCGCTTCTTGCCGGAGCTGAGCACGGCCGGCAGGTCGGTGGGGATCCGGTGCCATTCGCGGCGGCCCAGCGCAGCTCTCGCAAGGTCAGTCATTGGAAGGAGATCCGGCAGGAGCAGTATTCCGCTGGAATGATATTCCATCGGGCGTGCGGAACGGAACTCCAGTGCGCGGCGGTCCGGCTGGAAACTGCCGGCCAGCCTGCTCAGGCGATGCCTCAGGGTGAGGGTTCGTCCGGAAGCAGCCAGACCCTGTGAGTGGTATGCGGCACGCGGTCTCGTGACCCATGCTGAGGGCGAGGCGCTCGCGCGGCTGCTTGGACACCGCCAGGGCGTTCCGCTACGATTCGGTGGCCGGACCGCGGCCACCTGACAACAGGCGCGGCCGCTCGCGAGGACACCGATGAACATTCCCAGAGAAGAACTGCTCGACCGGCTGGAGGCCGAGGCCCGCCAGGTGCGGCGTAACGTGTGGCGGGCGCTTCGCGCTGGCGGCAGCGGCCATGCCGGGGGCTCCTGCTCGGCGGCCGACATCCTGGCCGCCCTGTACTTCCATCGCCTGCGCGTGCGGCCCGGCGAGCCGGACTGGCCGGAGCGCGACCGCTTCGTCCTGTCCAAGGGGCATGCGAATGCCGCGCTGGGAGCGGTGCTGGCGCAGGCGGGCTTCATCGACGACGCCGTCCTCGACCGGTTCTACGGCTTCGAGTCCCCATTCGGGATGCACCCGGACATCAAGGTTGCGGGCGTGGAGATGTGCACCGGCGCCCTTGGCCATGGGCTGGCCGTGGCTATGGGAATGGCGCTGGGGGCCCGCATCCAGAAGCTGCCGTTCCACACCTTTGTGATGCTGGGGGACGGGGAACTGCACGAGGGCTCCAACTGGGAGGCGGCGATGGCGGCTTCCCACTACCGGCTGGCGAATCTCACCGCCATCGTCGACCACAACAAGATCTCGCAGAGCGGGCGGGTGGCCGACATCATCGGGATCGATCCGCTCGCCGACAAATGGCGCGCCTTCGGCTGGGAGGTGCGCGAGATCGACGGCCACGACATGGCCGACGTAGTCGACACTCTCGACGCGCTGCCATTGCGCCCGGATCGCCCCACGGCGATCATTGCCCACACCGTCAAGGGGAAGGGCGTGAGCTTCGCCGAGAACACCTACCTCTGGCACAGCAACAACGTGAACGAGGAGATCTACGAGCGCGCGCTCGCAGAGCTGGGCGGACCATGAACACCGCCGCTGCGACGCTCGACTGGCGCGCCCGCGCTGCCAACCAGACGCGCCTCGCGTTTGGCCAGGCGCTGCTCGAAATCGGCGCGTGCGAGCCCCGGGCGGTAGTGCTCTCCGCCGACACGCAAGACCTGCTCGGGATCCGTCCCTACATCGAGCGCTACCGCGATCGCTTCGTCGAGGTCGGCATCGCCGAGCAGAACGCGATCGGCGCAGCGGCAGGACTCGCGACCACCGGACTGCGTCCCTACGTATGCGCCTATGCGCCGTTCATCACAGCGCGCAGCATGGAGCAGGTGCGCAACGACGTCGCCTACGCGCATCAGCGTGTGGTGATCGGCGCCGCTGCGAGCGGCATCTCGCTGGGTGTGGCCGGGGGCACCCATCATGCCCTGGAGGACCTGGCGCTGATGCGCAGCCTGCCGAATATGACCGTCATCGTGCCTGCCGACGTGGACGAGGCGTATCAGGCCACCCTCGCTACACTCGATATCGACGGACCGGTCTACCTTCGGCTCGGGGGGCGTGTGGAGGAGCCGCCGGTGAGCGATCCGCAGGCGCCGTTCCGGCTCGGCAATGCGGTGCAACTGCGACCCGGCGACGACGTCGCCGTGATCGCCTGCGGAGCGCTAGTCGAGATGGCGGTGCGGGCCTCAGATGTCTTGCGCGGGGAGGGGATCGGCGCACGCGTCCTCAACATGCACACGATCAAACCGCTGGACCACGACGCGGTGCTGACCGCTGCCGCCGAGACGCGAGGGATCGTGACCGCGGAGGAGCATCACCTCGCAGGCGGGTTGGGCGGGGCGGTGGCCGAACTGCTCGCGGTGGAGCGTCCCACGCGCATGCGCATGGTCGGCATGCCCGACACCTTCGCGATGGTGGGGCCGACCGTCGCGCTGCGGGCGAAGTACGGCATGAGCGCCGAGGCGATTGCGCATGCTTGCCGCTCGCTGCTCGGGGCGGCCTAGTGGACTGTAACAGCCGATTCTGTAATACCCCTCACCCACAACCCCCTCCCGCAAGGGGAGAGGGAGTGTGCGTTGCATTTCATTACCACAGTCCACTATTGCGCCTTGCAGAATCAGGTTACAGACCTCCACACCACCCCGCCGGCTGCGCCGGCACCCCTCCTCGGAGAGGAGGGGAGTGTCTCCCCTCCTTACAAAGGAGGGGTGGCGCCGAAGGCGACGGGGTGGTTGGCTTTGGACTACTGTGGCTTGAGCGTAATGCATTTGGGCAAGGCTCAATAGCAGGACGGGTGAAGCCGTCGAAGCTCAGTTCTC
>Ga0105107_10000512_pt1 | contig 24582 bp, 16 predicted proteins | sample PPLLaktember2015_6_FD_79335 | JGI IMG/M metagenome (GOLD analysis project Ga0105107, IMG submission 79335) | Freshwater sediment microbial communities from Prairie Pothole Lake near Jamestown, North Dakota, USA - PPLs Lake P8 Core (1) Depth... | ecosystem: Environmental > Aquatic > Freshwater >... | reverse complement strand
CGATATAGGCGGTGGCCAGATTGAAACGGCAGGCCGGGTGATCCGGGTTACGGGCCAGTACCTGGCGATAGAAGTCGATGGCCTCGCTGAAACGTCGCTGGCGGTGCAGGGCGACCGCTTTTTTGTAAAAGGGGCTGTCGCCCGTCGGCGCCGCCGCCGGTTTTTGCGCCGCCGCGCTGCGGGCCGTGGCCGGTGCCGCTGCTGTTGGCCTGGCGGCCGCTGCCGTGGCCGGCGGCCGGGCGGTCGTCACGCGGCCCGGCGCGGCAACCGACACCGTCGGCGTGCCCGCTTCTGAAGACGGTTCCGCAACGGCCGGGGTTGGCTGGGGAAGCACCGCGAGCGGTTGGGTTGCAGGCGTTTCCAGGGTCGACGGCTCGGGGTTCGCGCGCGTTCCGGTTGCCAGCCAGAGGGGGGCCAGCATCCCGGCTGCCCCCATTGCGGCGGCGATCAGCCATATCGACCGTGGCCGGCGGCGCCTGGGTGCCGCGGTCGGCAGCCAGGGCCGTTCCGGGGCGCCTTGGCGTTCCTGTCGGTGTTTTCGCAGGGCATCATTGAGCAGGCTCATGACCTTCTCCCAACGACGGGCCGGTCGTTGCCGGCTGTTACTTTCAGATTGCGGCAGCCCCGGGATCTCAGTTCGCCACTACCCGCGGGGTCAGACCATAGCGTGCCAGCGCTGCAGCCCCACGGGCGGCCCGCTGATGGCGAACATAGGCCCCCGAGGCCAGCCAATAGCGGTTTTCGCCCGCCGCCACGACAAAGGCATCATGGCGGTTTGCGCGCAGCAGGGCCATGATCGGCTCGAAATCCTCCGGCCGTTCGGCCTCTGCAAGCACGATGGTCAAGGGGGCTTTCAGCGCCATGGCCTCCGTCAGGCCGTGGGCGGCCTTGAAGCCTTCGGCCGCCGCGCGGCTCTCGAAACGGCCGGTGAATATACGGTACCAGTGGCCGCCTTTTCCCAGATCGACAGGGTTCCAGTGGGCCGTGACCCCTTGTCGGCGAAATTCTTGGACCGCGGTGAGGGTCTGGGGCAGTGACTGCGAAGACCCCAGCAGGAGCACGAAAGCGCCACGGCCGCCGGCGATGGCCACCGCTTCGCCCCGGGGGGCGTCGGGTGCAAGGCCGCTGTGGCGGTCGGCAGGCCCCGCAGCATCAGCCGTCGCGGCGGGTTCGGGGACCGCCGCCGCAGCCGGTGGACTGGGGGCGATGGGGTCAACCGTCGCCAGGGGAAAGATTCCCGCCAACAGCAGCAATGCTGCGCCGCAGGCCCCGGCGTGGCGCAAAGGGCCTCCCATCCAGTGCCGCAGCCTGCGTTTGGGATGAGGCGCGACCAGCTCGGTTGCCGCGGCCCGCAGATGCCCCGCCGTGACGCAGTGGGCCCCGTGGGTGTAAGCCGCGGTCAGGGCCAGGTCGCAGAGCTTGTTGATCATGCGGGGGATCCCGTCGGTGATCCGGTGGATTTTGGCGACCACCCGGGGGGAAAAGCGGATCTGGCCTTGGTCGCCGGCGACAAACAGCCGTCGGGCGATATAGGCCTGGATTTCATGCGGCCCCAGGCGCTCCAGACGGCACTGGATCGCCACCCGCTGGGCCAGCTGGCGCAGGGCCGGTTCGCAAATCCGGCTTTCCAGCTCCGGCTGCCCGGCGAGAATCAGCTGCAGGAGCTTTTGCTTGTCGGTTTCGAGGTTCGACAGCAGCCGCAGATCCTCCATGGTCTTCAGCGGGATGCTCTGTGCTTCGTCGATCAGAATCACGACCGGCCGCTGCGGGTCGGCGGCCAGGAGTAAACGGTTGAGGGTGTCGACCAGATCCTTTTTGGTGGCATCGGCGGGGCAGGGGCGGCCGAGGTCCTCCAGGATCGCCGCGATCAGTTCCCGACCGGAAAAAGACGGATTGATCAGATAAACGGTGGATGCCCGGTTCTCCAGGCGGTCCAGGAGGGCGCGGCAAATGGTGGTTTTACCGGTCCCCACCTCGCCGATAAGCACAATGACCCCCATCCGGCCCTGAATGCCGTAAAGGATCTTGTCGATGGCGTTCAGGTGGGTCTGGGAAAGATAGAGAAATTCGGGGTCGGGCGTGATGGCAAAAGGCGGCTCGCGTAGCTGGTAAAAATCGAGGTAAACCCGCTGAAGGTCAGGGGCGGCTTTTCCGGACCCCTCCGGATTGGCTGTCGTGTGGGATGGTCGGGTCATGGGAATGCGGGGTCGCCGCGCGAAGCCTTGTCTTGGAATGGTGCTGCCGTTAAGAGGCCCGTGGGGGGGGAAGGAATCCCGCGTCCACGGGTTGTGAAGCCCAAAAGCAAATTTAGTGCCACATAAAAGAGCGGAGGTGTCCGACCGGTGGCAGGCGCGGCTGCCGGGGTTGGGACTCGTCCCCGTCGGGGCAACGGTCTGCCGGGTGGGGGATCCAGCGGAATTTTGACAGTTGCGGCCGACGACCATCGTCAAAGCAATGACGGCAGGCCCCGGGACCCTCGATCCGGGCGATTGGGCATTCAAAAAGCCCGTGGCATGTGCTACAAAAATCGAATCGGAGGTCTTTAAAGGGTAGCCTGTTCCGGCGAACATTTCTATCGGAAGGTGCGAATGAATATGAAACTCCAGCGGGCTGGACGAAACGACCCCTGCCCCTGCGGCAGTGGGCTGAAATACAAGAAATGCTGCCTGAGCAAAGAAACTGCCGGCCGGGTGGATTTGAAGCAGCTCTATTTCAAGAAATACCAGATTCGACTGAAAGGGCCGGAGGATATCGCGGCCATTCAGAAAGCCGGCCGGCTGGCCCTGGATATCCTGGATCGGGTGGAGGCCATGATTCGGCCCGGCATCGCCACCGACGAGATCAACACCCTGGTGCACGCGCTCACTTCGGCCGCTGGCGCCGTCTCAGCGCCTCTCAACTACCGGGGCTATCCCAAGAGTGTCTGCGTTTCGGTCAACGAAGTCATCTGCCACGGCATTCCCGGGGCGCGCGTGCTGAACGACGGGGACATCGTCAACGTCGATGTGACCCCGATCCTCAACGGCTACTACGCCGACTGCAACAAAACCTTTTTCGTGGGCACCCCCGGCGCCGATGCCCGCAAGATCGTGACCGTCAGCCGGGAGTGCCTGCGCCTGGGAATGGCGGCCGTGCGCCCCGGCAACACCGTCGGCGACATCGGCTGGGCGATCCAGCAGTATGCCGAAAACCAAGGCTGTTCGGTGGTTCGCGAATTTGTCGGGCACGGGGTGGGCTTCGATTTTCACGAGGCCCCGCAAATTCCCCATTACGGCCGCAAGCGGCAGGGCGTGGTGCTGGTGCCGGGGATGGTGTTCACCATCGAGCCGATGATCAATCTGGGGCGCAAGGAGCTTCGCGTCCTGGGGGACCAGTGGACGGCGGTCACCGCCGACGGGTCGCTTTCGGCCCAGTTCGAACAGACCCTGCTGGTCACCCCCGGCGGGTGTGAAAGCCTGACGCCCTTCGATTGAGGGGACCGGCAAGAAATAACGACCCCACCCGCTCCTTTTTTTGCCCACCGGCCGAGGGGCCCTGCCATCCACCCATGATCCGGCGAAGTCTTGCGGCCTTTAAGTTGCCGCCGCGACCGGAGCGGCCTTTTATGCGCTCCGGCCCCGGGCGGCCGGCACCGCCAGGCTCAGATAGCGGTCGCCCTCTGCAAACATCAGGTGCTTGGCCACCATCGTTTCCAGAAAAGCCGTGATCTTGGCTTTTCCCGGGGCCTGGAACCGTTGGGTGATGGTCGCCAGTGTCCGGCTCTGTTCGCAGAAAAGGTAGATGGCGCGAGATGTTGTCTCCAGCCGGTGGGTCTGCGTGGCGGCTTTCAGGCGGCGCTGCCGGATGATCAGGAAATCCCCGCCGTCGCGGTAGCCGAGAATCGGCGGGCTGGCCGGCGCGCGGTGAAGCGCGGCATAGGCGGTGGCCCAGTCCCGGACCTTTTTTTCAACCGGCCGCCAACGGATTCGCTGGTAGCCCTGATCTCCGCGGTACCCCTGGATGGTGAAGGTGATGCGGCGGGCCATCTCGGGCGGGAAGAGGGCCTTGTAGCGCGGGTGGTTGGCCACCGCCCGAATGCCGAATTCCTTGGGGTTTTGCCACACCGGGCTTCCCGTGCCCAGCCAGAAATAAACGGTCTTGGGGGGGCGGAAGGGCAGGGCGAAGGCCAGGGTCGCGAGGGTTTCGGCCACATCCTGGTCGTCGCTGCCGGGAAAGCCGCAGATCAGGTTGGCGCGGTTCTCGATGCCCAGCGCCTCGCAGTGCTTCATGATTTCCAGGTTCTGGATGGCCGTCGTGCCCTTGTTGAGTTTGGCCAGCAGCCGGGTGCTGAGGGCCTCGATGCCGATCTGGACCTCCTGGACCCCGGCCGCCCGCATGGCCCGCAGGGCGGGCAGCGGGGTGGTGGCCCGGATCTCACCAAAGAGCTTGAGGTCCTTCTTCAGGGCCTTCAGCCGGCCGAAGATCTCCGGGGCCTGCCGGGCCGGCAGCAGGTTGTCCATCAAAGCCAGCGAAAGCAGCCGGTAGCGGCCGGTCAGGGCGTCGATTTCTGCGGCGACCTGTTCGGGCGCTTTGAAGCGGTAGCCCTGCCACTGGCGGTTGAGGTTGCAGAAGGCGCAACCCGCGGGCACCTCCTTTTGCCGCGTGCGGCGCCAGTAGCAGCCGCGTGAGATTTCAGCCGAGAGGATCGGGAAAAAAGCCTGTGCGGGGCCCAGTTCGCGAAGCAGGCGGAAGTAGTCGTCGTAATCCGGGGGCGGCAACGCGGCCAGGGACGGCAGTTGGTCCTGCAACGGCACCCGGCCGGTCGTCAGTTCGCCACGGGTGACGACCCCCGGCAGTCCGGGGACCGCCTGCGGGCTGGCGGCGGAGCGCAGCTGCCGGACCAGGTTGGCCAGCGGGCGCTCGCCTTCGCCGGTGACCATGAAGTCGATCTCGGGAAATGCGGCCATCAGCTGGGGCACCGCGGGTCCTGCAAACATCGACCCGCCGGCCACCACGGGCAGTTGCGGGGCCAGGGCTTTGATCCGGCGGATACAGTAGAGGCTGGCGGTCAGCTGACAGAGGCAGAGGGAAAAACCGGCCAGCCCCGTCTTTTGCCAGTCGACGGCTGCGATCCAGGCATCCGTGACAACTTTGACCTTTCGGGTCAGCGCCCCAAAATCCAGCGTGCGCAGCCGCGGAACTCCCCGGGCCTCGCTTTCGAAGATCCTGCGGGCGGCCGCCTGCCGCCGGGGATAGAGCAGGGCCGCGTAGATGCTCTCGGCCAACCAGGTGCGCTCGGAGATGCTGTGGTAGGTGTCGTAGCCGATCTCGGCGGCCAGCTTGAGATAGAAGTGGTGGGCGTCGATTCTGATGTCGGGCAGCTCGCGCCGGAGGTAGGCTTTGAGGGTGCCCAGCTGGATCGATGGGCGGCTGAAAAACGGCCAGGGGGCGGATATCAGCGCCACGCAATCAAACCCGTGGGGCTGGGGGGGTGCGGCTGCAGCGGATGTCATCCAAAAATCCTCTACCGGGGGTCGGTCCGCGGCGCTGCTGTCCATTTTGGCTGCCGGGCTATTTGAGCCCCAGGTCCCAGTTCCACAACCCGGGGCGCTGCTTGAGGCGCACCGGCCGCGGGACGGGCTCGTTTAGATGGATAAACAGGTGGTAGCCCGCCTGGCGCAGTTCCTCTTTTTTGGCCGACAGGTCCAGCCGCCATTCCGGATAGACCCAGTATTGCGTATCGTGGCGTTTGACCCAGGCCGTTTCGCCCTTGGGGCTTTCAAAGGGCTGCTCCAGCGCGAGGCTTGCGTCCGCCACCCGCGAGATGCAAAGCGGCCAGTGGCCCGCCAGCACGATTCCCAGCGGCAGGGGGCTGTGGTCGGGAAGCGCCAGAAGCTCCCGGCCGGCCAGTTCGGGGCTGGCCACCGCACCGCTGAAACCGGCGTCCGCCAGCATCTGGAGCGCGAGCGGGTTGGCGATGTTGCAGAAAGGGCCGGCCCAGAGCCGCAGCCGCCCGCTTTGGGGGAAAAACACGGTCTGCCAGGGGGCGTTCAGCACGAAGCGCCCAACCCCCCAGCCCAGCAGTTCGGCCACCTGTTGGCCGAGAATTTTTTCGGTATCCGGCCAGACCACCGGCGGCAGCCACCACCAGAGCCGGTTCGCCGCGCCGGGGGACGTGGCCTTGACGGCGCCTGCCGAAATCCAGCAGCCGGCCGCTTCCTTTCCTGTGGGACGAACCGGCATGCGCTGCACCTGCATCTCCGCGGCGTCCGGTTTGCAGCGGGAAGCCGCCGGCAGCCGGGTCTGGAAGGCGGCCGCGGCCGCCGCCTGCGGTGGGCCGAGGGCGCCCTCCAGTTCGGCCAGCATGTCGGCCAGGGCTTTTTCGCGTCGATCGATCAGGAATACCGGCACCCCCTTGAGGGCGCCGCTGGGCTTGGCGGGCTTGAGGATCAGGCGCCCGCCCTTGGGCACGAATTTGCCGACGCGCTGGATGCCGTGGGCGGTTTCGTCCTCGAAGCCCAGCCGCAGCAAATCCCCGGTCAGCAGCGCCTCGCGCGGCACCAGACAGAGGGCCTGCTGTTCTCCCCGGACCTTGCCCACGAAAAGGCCTGAGCCGGTCCGGCCGTCGGCCGGGATCGGGTTCTGGGGGCGTTGGGGCAGAAAGTGGTAATGGGTCGCCTGGCGGCCCAGGGAGCGCTCCAGCAGGGCCAGGGCGGTTCGTTTGGTCTCTGGGTCGCGCCCCGCGTCCCGCAGGAGGCGGTAGGCCCGGGTGGTGTAGTAGACGTAGTGGGGGCCTTTTTTACGCCCCTCGATTTTCCAGATGCGCACAGCCGGGATGCCTGCCAGGACTTTGACGAGGACGTCCAGGCTGAGGTCCTGGCAGGAGAAAAATTTGCGGGGAGGGCCGCCCTGGGTGTAGAGCCTCCGGCAGGGCTGGACGCAGCGCCCCCGCAGGCCGCTTTTGCCGCCGAACCAGCTGCTCCAGTAGCAGCGCCCCGAAACGGCATAACAGAGGGCCCCGTGGATGAAGACCTCCAGTGCCAGACCCGGCGGGCAGGCCTGGGCCACGGCCTTGATCTCGTCGATGCTGAGTTCGCGTGGCAGGACCACCGTGGAAACCCCCAGCTGCCTGCGGGCGCCTTCCAGGCCGCGTGCAAAGCTCAGGTTGGCCAGGGTGGAGAGGTGTAGTTCAGCGCGCAAACCGGCCTGGCGTGCCAGGAGCGGAACGGCGGGGTCCTGGAAGATCAGGGCGTCGGGCTGAACTTGCTTTTCCAGCTGGACCAGCAGGCTGCCGGCGTGGTCCAGGTCCTCGGGTTTGAGCAGGGTGTTCAGGGCCACGTGCACCCGGACGCCCCGGTCATGCGCCAGCCGGGTCAGGACGGCCAATTCGGGGACGCTGAAGTTCTGGGCTGCCATCCGCGCCGAGAAGGCTTTCAGGCCGCAATAAACCGCGTCGGCACCGGCCGCAAGGGCCGCCAGGAAAGCGTCCCGGCCCCCCGCCGGGGCCAGGATCAGCGGGGCGGACGGTGTTTCGCTTTCGTTTTGGGAGCTGTTTCGTGGCAAGCAAGGATCCTCGCGGTATGGGGGCTGCACGTCATCGATGGCGGTCAGGCCTGGCGGCTGCGGGGTGTTGACGAACCAAAATCCAGCGCTTTCCTGAGGTGTTTTTTTCCACGACCCCCTGCGAAAGACGCCATGGGACAGACGCCTTCCCCCTATCATGCCAGGCTGACGTCGGGCAAGGCGTTTTGCAATGCCGCCATCGCCGCCGTCGACGTCCGGCTGAATTAGCGCCTTGCCCGCTCTTGAAGCTGTGTTATAGTGATTCTACTCCGGCTCACGGCGGCCACGGCCGCCGCCCCTGCTTTTTCCGCCGCCATGGCGAGCGCAGTCTGTGGTTTCCTGCGGGCCGTTGAAACAACTGCTAGCGAAAGGAACGAATATATGAAACTGGCCATTAGCGGTAAGGGCGGTGTCGGCAAAACCACCTTCTCCGCGCTTCTCATCCGCAATCTGAACGAAATGGGCAAACACGTGCTGGCCATCGATGCCGACCCCGATGCCAACCTGGCGGCGGCCCTCGGTGTCGCCAATGCCGAATCCATCACCCCCATCGCTGAAATGAAAGAGCTGATCTTCGAGCGCACCGAGGCCAAGCCCGGCAGCATCGGGGGATTTTTCAAACTCAACCCCAAGGTCGACGACCTGCCCGATGCCCTTTCGGTGCGGTTGGGAAACATCAAGCTGATGCGTCTCGGCGGCGTCCAGAAGGGCGGCTCGGGCTGCATCTGCCCCGAGAGCACCCTGCTGCGGGCCCTGGTCACCCACATCGTGCTGGCCCGCGACGAGGTGGTGGTGATGGACATGGAGGCCGGTATCGAGCACCTCGGCCGGGGCACCGCCCGGGCGGTCAACAAGCTCCTGGTCGTCGTCGAGCCCGGCCGGCGCAGCATCGATACCGCCGAGCATATCCGCAAGCTGGCCGGCGAGATCGGCCTCAAGAACATAGCCGTCGTCGGCAACAAGATCCGCAGCCCGCGGGACGAGGCTTTTCTGCGGGAGCACCTCGCGGGCTTCGCCTTTCTCGGCTTCCTGCCCTACGACAACGCCCTGATTGAAGCCGATCTGGCGGGCGTTTCGCCCTTTGACGTGGCCTCGCCGGCCAAAGCGGCGGTGAAAGAGATGATCGGTCGCCTGTGACCTACTTCCCCCGGAAATATCCGCCCCGCTCCAAAACCGTGGCGCATCGAAAAACCCGGCTCGTCTCCATCCGGCCGGGGGCCGACAGCCGGCTTAAAAAAGTTTTCGCGACCATTGGCAGACCGGCGCCGCGCCCCTTCCAGCCGGACCCGTTTCAACTGGAAGCGGTGGCGGCCGTGGGGCGGTCGGACTGCCTGGTCAGCGCCCCCACCGGTGCCGGCAAGACCTGGATCGCGGTGCAGACCATCCGGCAGCGTTTCGATGCCGGCGGGCGCTCCTGGTACGCTTCCCCCCTGAAGGCCCTCTCCAACGCCAAGTACGGCGAATTCAGGGAAATTTTCGGCCGCGAACAGGTCGGCATTCTGACCGGCGACCGCAAGGAAAACCCTGAGGCCGCGGTGATCGTCGGGACCACCGAAATCCTGCGCAACCAGCTCTACGACGCCATGCACCGGGGCGAGGATCTCACGACTGATTTTGTGGTGCTGGACGAGGCCCATTTCCTCGGCGACCCCGACCGTGGGGTCGTCTGGGAGGAGGTGATGATTTACCTGCCGGTGCGCATTCCGCTGCTGCTGCTGTCGGCCACCATCGGCAATGCCGATCAGATCGCCGGCTGGCTGACCGCCATCCGCGGCAGACCCTGCCGGGTGGTGGCAGAAAACCAGCGGCCGGTGCCGCTTTACCCGCTGCTCCTGCATCCCTCGGGGACGCTCTACCCTCTGCTGGTGCCCGCCGGGCCGTCTAAAAAAAACGTGCTGCACAAGAAGGTGCGGGACTTCATCGGCAGCCAGCACCCACCCCAGCTCGCCGCGCCCGGTAAACTGCCGCCCTTCGGCGACATGCTGCGGGTTTTGCGCAAGTTCCGCCTGCTGCCGGCGATTTTCTTCCTGAAATCGCGGGCCGACTGCGACAACGCCGTGGATCTCTGCCGGCAGAACCAGAACCGAAGCCCGGAGCGCCAGGAGCGCCTCAGCCGCAGGATCGCCGCTTTGGTGGCCCAGAGCCCGCATGTCGCGGGCCACCGTCAGATGTGGGCGTTGGAACACCTGGCGGTGGCCGCGCATCACAGCGGCCAGCTGCCGTCCTGGAAAATCCTGGTGGAAACCCTGATGCTGGAGGGGCTTTTGGATGCTGTTTTTGCCACCTCGACAGTCGCTGCGGGCGTCAATTTTCCGGCCCGCACGGTGGCTTTCCTGAATTCCGACCGCTTCAACGGCACCGAGTTTTTGCCCCTGACGGCGACCGAGTTCCACCAGATGACCGGTCGTGCCGGCCGCCGCGGAATGGACCAGATCGGCTTTGCGCTCGCTGTCCCCACCAAGTTCATGGACTTGCGCTACATCGCCAGGCTGATCGGCGCAGCGCCGTCGCCGGTGCTCAGCCAAATCAAAATAAATTTCTCGATGGTGCTCAACCTGCTGCTTTCCCACAGCCCCGGACAAATCGAGGAACTCCTGCAAAAGTCCTTTGGCGCCTACCAGCAGGCCCAGGCGCGCGGCCGAAAGGGCGGGGGCCGACAGGCGCCAACGGGAACAGCCGTTTTGTGGCAGGCCTTTCTGCAGCATCTGGATTTCCTCAAGACCCACGGCTACGTCGATGCGGCCGATGCGCTGACCGCCGACGGGCTGTGGGCTTCGCAGCTGCGGGTGGACCAGCCCCTCCTGATTGCCGAAGGATTCCGGGATGCGCTTTTTCCTGAAAGCGACGCGTCCATTCTGGCGGGGATCATCGCCGCGTTTGTCAACGAGCGCGAGGTCGATGACCGAATCCCCAAGGAGGCGATCTCCAAGCAGCTGCTGTCGTCTTTTTTGAAGGTCAAACGCGGGCTGCGGCCGTTCGCTCGTGACATGCAGGACCACGGCTTCGTCGTCAACCCGCTCTTTTTTCGGCCGGCGGTGGCCATTTATGCCTGGGCGAACGGCCAGCCTTGGGAACAGGTGGTTTCTCTGGCGGCAATCGAGGAGGGCAATTTGGCCATGCTGATCCTGCGCACGGCCGACAACCTGCGGCATATCCGGAGCTTGGGGCGCGTTTTTCCAGCCGCCGCAGACACCGCGGGATCAGCCATTGACCTGATCCTGCGGGACCCTGTGGTGACTTTCTACAATAGCTGATGACCGCTAAACCGTCCTGATTTCAGGCTGCCCTGCAGGTCGTCGCAGCTGCGGCGGACTTTGTAACGGGCTTTGGCGCTGAACTTGCGGGGGTCAAAACGGCGGGGTGCCCTCCGGGGGTTCCACGGGATCCGGCAAATCCCGGAAAGGGAAGGGGCGCTGCTGTTCGTTTAAGCTCATATAGCGGGCTATGCGGTAAAGGTACGCGGCCAGGCGGTTGGCGAAACGGGCCGCCGGCTGGCTCTGGTTCATGGTGAAGAAGACATACACAAACTGGAAAAGCACCGTCAGCTGAACCAGCAGTTTGACGATCTCCAGAATCGCCATGAACAGGAGGGTGTAAAGAAACCGGATGGCGATGTCTTTGCGGGACAAAAAAAAGCCTTTGACGTCCGTCATGGAGCTGTCTCCTCGCAGGTGAGATTCTCGGGGGGGCGTTCCTGGCGCCCAAGGGTTTTGCGGTAAGCCGCGATTTCGGCCGCCAGGCCGCCGCCGTCCAGGAACGCGGGCAGATCGAGGGGCACAATCCTGAGCCCCCGGAAAATACGGGTTTCCATTGTTTCGTAATCCACCCAAAGCCGGCGCAGGCGGTCTCTGAATTCCGTTTTGCAACCGTAGCGCTCCAGAATGTAATGCATCCGCTGCTCCAGGGGGACCACGCGATCGTGCAATACCCGCTTGTCGGCATAGTTCACGATCTCCGCTTCGAGAGGGGTTGCGGTGATCGAGACGGCTTTCAGCTGGACGTGCTGGCCGACGATCTCGCCCACCTCGGGGTAGCCTTGCTGCGAAACGTATTCGCACCCCGTGGCGGCGTGGTTTTCGCCGGTGGTCAGGCTGCGGGTTTTGGTGATGTCGTGCAGAAGAGCCGATGCCCGCACCAGTTCGCGGTTGATCTCGACCCGGCAGGCGTTGAGCTGGTCGACCAGCAGGGTGGCAACCCGGCAGACCTGGATCGAATGGGCCACGATGTGATCCAACATCTGCATTTCGGCGATCAGCCGAAAACATTCTCTTTGAGTGGGAATTCGCATGGCGGCGCCCTCTACTTTTTCCTACCAGATTCATTGCTAAAATACCAGTCCGATTCTTTTGCCGCAAAGTACTTCCCAGCGGCCCACGGCGGGCGGAATTGCTTTGACACGTCCAGCAGGCTTCATCTAAGATAAACGCCACACAGCGGCAGCCCTGCCGCAAGGCCCGCGCCGCTCGCCTGTTTTGCATCCCGGACCCCGCCCCGCGGCATCACCCCCAAGAAGAGAGGATTCGCCATGAGACCCCGCCTCCAGCGCATTCTGTGCACCACCGATTTTTCCACCTTTGCCGGCCGCAGCCTGTCCTACGGCATTGCCCTGGCGCATGAATTCGGCAGCACCCTCTACGCCTGCCACGTGGTGGACCTGCCGGCGGCCGCCGTCTATGGTGAGCCGGCGGCCCTGATATACGGCGCCGCCTACATCGATCCGCTGGCGCAGCGCGAACGGGCCTTGAAAGCCGCGCGTGCGCAGCTTGAAGCCCGGATCGCCGACAGTGGGGCGGCCGCCGAAATCCTGGTGACCGCCGGCCGGCCGGCAGAGGAAATCACCCGCCTGGCCGCAGAAACCAGGGTGGATCTTGTGATCGCCGCCACCCACGGCCGTTCCGGCCTCAAACGCTTGCTGCTGGGGTCGGTGACCGCAAGGCTGATGCAGACGCTGCCGTGCCCGCTGCTGATCGTTAACAGCCCCTCGCCCGAGACGGCAGATGCTCAGCCGGCAGCCTTTCGGTTAAAACGCATCCTAATCGGGTGCGACTTTTCCCCAGACGCCGCCCTGGCCTTTGAAAACGCGCTCAGCCTGGCGCAGGAATTCGAGGCTGAATTGCACCTGGTGCACGTCATTGAACCGCCGATTTACAAGGATCTGCAGGCGCTTCCGGCGGCGGTCGATGGTGAATTGCTCGAAAGCCTGCACGAGCGCCTGAAGAAACGCCTCGACCGGATGCTCCCCGAGGAGGCCTGCAACTGGTGTGCCCCCCAAATTGCGCTGCTCGAGGGGCTGCCCGATGAAGAAATCACCCGTTACGCCCTGGACCGCCAGGTCGACCTGATCGTTTTGGGAACCCGTGGGCAGGGGATGATGGAGAAGATCTTTGTCGGCTCGACCACGGAGCGGGTGGCCCGCAGGGCTTCCTGCCCGGTGCTCTCCGTTTGCCCCAAAACCCGCCAGGGCTGAACCATGGACCCCGGGCGGTAACACCCCTGCGGGCCCTAACCTTTTGCCGCGCCAGCATTTGCCCGTAAACTTTTCCTCTCCGCCGACGATATAGGTACTGTGTCGTGGTGGGCCCCGGCTTGCGGCCGGCCCCCGGCGGCGGCCAGAACGAAACGCTGAGGAAAATTTTGAGGAGGGTCACAAATGGCGTTACCGGCCCAGTCCGTGCGAAAAGAGCAGAACAAAAAGCGTTTGTTGGAGATGTTCGAGCGGATGACGGAAGAGCAGCAGCTGATTTATCTTCGACACTTGGAAAAGCTGCAGGCCAACTGGAAACGGTCCCACGCGCGCCGGCGCTGCCAGATCGACGTGGATTATGATACCCGGGACGGGTCCTTCAGGAACACCATCAAAGACATCAGCATCGGCGGGGTGTTCATTGAGACCCAGGAGGCTTTTGCCATCGGTCAGGAGATCGACCTGTATCTCACCTCGCCGATCAACCAGGTTTCCTGCATGGTGACCGGCAAGGTGGTGCGGCGGGATCAAAACGGGATCGGCATCGAGTTCGGAAACCTCACCCGTCGCCAGCAGGGGATCATCATGTCGCTCATGGAGCAGCGCGGGTGAAAGGCCGGGGGTAATCGCGTTTGTTAGACCTGTCAAATTTCCCCCCAGTTGTTAGTCAAATTTTTGACGCATATTCCTGCCGATTTTAACCCCCTTCACGCCACACATTTTATAAGCAATAGAAATCAATAAAAAAACACAGTTCTTTTAAGCTGCTGGTCTGCTTATTGCTGTTTTCCCCGGAACGGGGAAACCCCCGTGGGGAAGCCTTAACCATAAAACCAGAATTTCCGAAAATGAAAAAGAGATTGATTCCGGTCGTTTTGGGCGTTCTTCTGACATGGAGCGCCCCATTGCCATGCGCCTCGGGCAGCAACTTGCGCTTCGGACCCCCTGAACCGACGGCACTGCCCGGTGAGGGTGCGGCGGTCGCGCGAGACATTGCGTCATACAACGACGTTGCCCTGCCGCCGGCGGTGGTCCTCTGCGGGGAGCCGCTGCCGCTCAACGACCGGCAGGTATGGGAAAGTCTCGATCGGGAGTTCACCATTGCCGTCTGGAACCGCGCGCAGGTGTTTCTCTGGTTGAAAAGAGCCGGCCGTTATTTTCCTTTCATCGAAGCCAAGCTCGCCGCAGCGGGCATGCCCGACGACCTAAAATATCTGGCGGTGGCGGAAAGCGACCTCCAGTCGCATGTCCGTTCACCGGCCGGTGCGATGGGGACCTGGCAGTTCATGGACCGCACGGCCCAGGGCCACGGCCTTGAAAAAAACCAGCAACTGGATGAGCGCCGCAATTTCGAGCGGTCAACCGCGGCGGCCCTGAGCTATCTGCAGGCCCTGCGGCGGCAGTTCGGCAGTTGGACGCTGGCGATGGCCGCTTACAACTGCGGCGAGAACCGGGTGGAACGTGAAATCCGCGAGCAGCGGGTCAGTGACTACCATCGCCTCGATCTTCCTCTGGAAACCGAGCGTTATATTTTCAGGATCGCCGCCATCAAGGTCATCATGGAGAACCCGGAGCGCTACGGTTACCGTGTCGACCCGGCCCACGTCTACGCGCCGCGCGCCGTTGAAACCGTCAACGTGAGTCTCCCCCATCCGGTCCACATCGCCGATCTGGCCCAGGCGCTCGGGACCGATTTCAAGGTCATCAAAGAACTCAACGGCCATATCCGCGGCCATCATTTGCCGGTTGGCCGTTACACGCTCAACCTGCCGGCCGGCAAAGGGTACGGGATCGCACCGATCCTGAATGATCTCGCCCGCAGCGAGGCGGAACCGAAAACCGGCCCCCTGGCGCGGCACCACGTGGTCCGGAAAGGTGAGACCCTCAGCCAGATTTCCCAGGCCACCGGGGTTTCCCTGGTGCACCTGCAGCAGCTGAACGGCATCGACGGATCCCTGATCCGCGCGGGTCAGAAGATCCTGATTACGCCCTGAATGCTCGAGTTTTGCCCGGCTCTTCCGCTTTTGGCGTCCGGGTCGGCGAGCGCCCATGCAGAAGAGGAGGCCGGCATTGGCCGCTCGCCGATTTTCGTTCTTTGCGATCAAACTATCCGTGACGGGCATGGGAAGATCGGCACGTCCTCCTGAGAAATTATGAAGTTCTTTTTCCATTTTGGGAGGAGTTTTTTTCACAAACAGGTCCAGGTGTGGGCCTTTCAAATTTTTATCCTATTGAAATCGATTACAAATAACACAATGGATACTGCGGTTTGATTTTTGCTTGTGAAAATTTCAGCGCCTTTCGGCGAGTACCTGAAAATCTGCATATCCCACGCGAAGGGTTAGGATATAATGTCCGAATACGTTTCGGTATCGGTTTTCCCCAATGGGGACCGCCGTGCCGGCATCGAAAGACGACAGTTCTCATACACCGGCGTCATTCCCGAACGAAGATCGGGCAGAGACCGCCGCTCGGGAAAGGATCGCCGGGGGACTGTTGTCCGGCTCGCGGATACCGGTGCGCGGCGTCGACACTGTGACCGTTGCGGCCCCGTGGCCGTGCATTGCGTCTAAACCCCGTCCATTTTTACCGAATGCGGCCGGCGGTATGCCAATCCCACCGAACCCAGGACCTCACGTGGCGATATATCGAGGGGGGCCGCTCCTTTTTCCCTGTTATTCAATCCACTTGAGCGCTGCCGCTTTTCTGCTGCGGGGACTGACCGCCAGCCCATGCGGCACCGATCGCAATTCTCGACGGGATCTCGGAAGCACGCTGCCGGCGGCCGGTCTCCATTTCCAGCGGCCGGTTGCGATATCGTCAAGATCGCGTGCTGCCATCAGGGGTGTCGTATGCTGATACGGTGGGCTGGAGGCCGGCAGACCTCAAAGCGGGGCGCCGCAAAGGCCTGAAATCGGATCCAGGCTGGTCCGATTTCAGCTGAATTTTCAACATTGACAAGAGGTTAGTTTCAGTATATCCAAAAAAGGGTAGGCGCTATCGGGTAAGGTTTGAGGCACGGATTGCAAAACCGTCGGGGTTGGCATTCAGCCAGGCGGGTGCAAAGCTGGAAAGGGGCCGATACCATTATGAGCAAGCATATCAATGCCGGCAGCCCTGTCGAAAGGCGCACCGAGCAGCGCCACCTGATGGAACAGTACTACAGCGTAGAATTTCGTCTAAAAGGTCTGGAAGTCATTTACCAGTTTAAAATTTGGGACATGTCCACCAATGGCATGTGTCTGTTAGTCAAAGAAGAATCCGAGGTGCTCAACCATCTGGCGGTCGGCGACGTGCTTGAAATGCGTTACTGTCCTGCAGGTCCATGGGGAAATGTCTGCCAGATGCGAACCGCAATCCGCCACATCTCCAAGGATGAAAAAGGTCGTTTCAAGGGGCACCTCTTGGTGGGATTGGCCATTCTCGCCCCCTGCGGGGTTTGAGGGCGCTCCCGAAGCGGGATATGCGCCCCAAGGAGGGACCTGGGGGTGGGACGTTCTATTCGGTTTCAGGGCCGTGACGCCCATGAGGCCCCGACAAAAAATAATTCCCCCGCCTGCTGGCCATTTGGCCTGTCGACCGCGTTGCAGCCGCCGGCAGAGCTATCCGGAAAGGCTGGGGTCTGTCGTGCAGATGCCCAAAACGGGCGCCATCCCGTGGTACTATTTTTCTCCCTGACCCTGAAATCGCTGCAACCGGCATCAGAAAAGAAAAGGCAAGGTCGGCGCAACCTTGCCTGCAGTCTCTTTGCAGCGCGGGCGTCAGCGGGGCCTATGGGCGCCGGACGTTTACCGCCTGGGGGCCTTTCGGGGAATCTTCAATTTCAAAGGTGACCTCTTCGGCCTCCCGCAAGGTGCGAAATCCGCTGCCCTCGATGCTGGAATAGTGAACGAACACATCTCCCTGACTGTCAGTTTCAATGAAGCCGTACCCCTTTTTGTCGTTGAACCACTTAACCCGGCCTTGAGCCATGCGAACCTCCTCATGCTTGTGACGTTTTAAGCTCCCGTGCCGTTCGTCGGGCGATTTTCCTGGATGCCGATTCAAAGAGGGGCGTATTTAGGAGGCACCTGCAAATCCGCTCCAGAATAAATTCCTAAAACGGCTACGCCCTGCGGTTTCCGCCCCGATGCCCAAAAAAGTCCTTGAATCCCTTCCCTTCTGCGTTCGTCGACGGGCAAAAACCCCCCGTTGCCTTCCAAAGGGCCGCCCGGACATTACGATTCCGACCGAAACGAACCCTTGAGCGGCGACGGACAGGTTGACTCAATTCTCAACGGCTTCTTGGGGTGATGAAGTCAAAACGGAAACTTTGGTAATTTTCTCCCATTAGACCAAAAAAATCCCGCTGTCAAGTAAAACGCCGACGAGGTCCAAATGGCGCTTATGTGTCGTCAGAACAGGTCGTTACAGTTTGTTCGGTGCGGCTCGGCCTGACCCCTTGGGGGGGGTCAAAGAGGTGATAGTTTTTTCAGCAATTGATTGGCCGCGGTCAGTAATGGGTCCCACACGGGACCAAAGGGCGGCGCGTACGCCAGGTCCGTCTGACTGAACTGGGCGACGCTCAGTCGGGCATGCAGCGCCACCGCCGCGGCGTTGATGCGGTGCGCGGCGCTGCCCAGCGGGCCGACGATTTGCACCCCCAGAAGGCGTCCGCTGGGCATGTCGCCGACCATCTGGACCCGGACGGCCGAGGAACCGGGCTGGCCGTGGGCCTTGGAGCGGCTGGTGATGGTCACCGCGGCGGGGGCGAAGCCGGCCGCCGTCGCTTCCTGCGGGTTCAGGCCGGTTCGGGCGACCTCCAAGTCGAAAACCTTGAAGACCGCCGTACCGGCGACGCCCTGGTTTTCGCTGTCGTCGCCGCAAACGGCGTCGGCCACTGCCCAACCGGCACGATTGGCGATGAGGGCCAGGGGGCTCCAGGTGTTGCGCCCCGAAACTACGTGAAAAGCCTCGGCGCAATCCCCGGCGGCGTATATGCAGGGGTCGGCGGTGCGAAAAATGCGGTCCACGGCGATGGCGTTGTCAACGCCAAGCGCCAGGCCGGCGTCGCCGGCCAGCTTGCTGTTGGGTCGCACCCCGACGCCCACGATCACGACGTCCGCGGGAAGTCTCAGGTCGTCGCAGACCACCACGAGACCGTCGGTTGTGGCATCGATGCGCTCAACGGCGTGGCCCGGATGGCAGGCCACATCGTGGGCGGCCAGCTCCTCGGCCACCATTGCGGCCAGCTCCCGGTCGAGCCAGGGAAGGAGATCCGGCCGGGGCTTGACCATTGCCGTCTCGATCCCGCGGTGGTGGAGGCTTTCCACCATCTCCAAGGCAATATACCCCATGCCAATGATGACGGCTTGCCGCACGGCCTTTTGCGCCAGAAAAGCCTTGATGCGGCGGCCGTCCTCGAGGCTTTTGAGGGCGAACACCCCCGGACGGTCGAAGCCGGGCAGATCGGGGATGACGGCCTCGGCCCCTGTTGCAATCAGGAGTCGGTCGTAGGCAACCGTAAACGCCTTGCCTTGCAGGGTGGTGCCCGATACCTGCCGGGCGGCAGGGTCGATACGGGTGGCGCAGTGACCGGTGCGCAGATCGATGTCCTGCTTTTCACGGAAGACTTCTGCCCGGCGCACCACGAGGGTGTCGATGGGGCGGCTCGGGTCGGCGATGTTGTAGGGCATTCCGCAGGCGCTGTAGGAAACGTCCCGGGTTTTTTCGAGAACGGTGACCGCCATTTGCGGGCATCGGCGTTTGGCGCGGCTGGCCGCGCTCATGCCGGCGGCATCGCCGCCGATGATGACAAACTGCATTACCGGCTCCTTTCTGGGTGACAGCCGCGGCGGCGCGCTGCAGCGGGGGTGCGGATGGACAGGGGACAAAAATTCGGTTAATTTGGTTATAGCCGAAACCGGCGGTGGATACCGCGCCTGTCCCACCTGGATCCCGAATTTTTGAGGCCGAAACGGTCTGGGGGTGGGGCGTTTTTCAGCTGACTGCGCTTTGGGCAAACCGCCGGTCTGGATCCGATCGGATGTCATTCAAAACCGATTCCTGCGCGGTTGTCAAAATAAATCTGGTGCTTGCGGCCTATGGCGCCGCCGCCGGCAGCGCAGGGGCCCATAAAATGGCGATGGAAAAAAGATAGCGATGCACGGCACAGCCCCCCAGGAGCGGTTGAAAAAGATCCAGCGGATGCTGTCGCGATCCCTCTGCCGGGATCGCCGGAGTCTTTCCTTGGCCGCGGCCCGCCTGAAGACCCAACTGGTCAGCAATCCGGCCGATCCGGCCCTGGGCCGGCGGATAGCTGACCTCGATGCCCGGCTGGCGGCTTCAGTGGCCATCCGCAGCCAGCGGGCGCGCAATCTGCCCGAACTGCGCTACAACCCCGATCTTCCGATTTTCGCCCACCGCGACGAGATTATCGCCGCCATCCGCCGCCATTCCGTGACGATTATCGCCGGGCAGACCGGGTCGGGCAAGACGACCCAGATCCCCAAATTCTGCCTGGCGGCCGGTCGCGGCCTGCAGGGCCAGATCGGGTGCACCCAGCCCCGCCGGATCGCCGCCACCAGCCTGGCCCGCCGCCTGGCCGAAGAACTCGGCACGACCCCCGGCAGTGTGGTGGGGCATAAAATCCGCTTTCAGGACACCACCCGGCCCGAAGCCTACATCAAAATCATGACCGACGGGGTCCTGCTGGCCGAGGCGCAGGGCGACCGACAGCTGGCTGCCTACGACACCCTGATCGTGGATGAGGCCCATGAGCGCAGCCTCAACATCGATTTTGTCCTCGGAATGCTGAAAACCATTCTGCCGCAGCGGCCGGAGCTCAAGCTGATCGTCACCTCGGCGACCATCGACACCGCCAAATTTTCGGCATTCTTCGACCAGGCCCCGGTCATCGAGGTCTCCGGCCGGATGTACCCCGTGACGGTCCACTACCGGCCGCCGGACCCGGATGGGGCCGAAAACGGAGAACAGACCCACATCGACCAGGCGCTGCGGGTGATCGACGCCCTTCAAGCCGGGGGGGCCTTTGGGGACATCCTGGTCTTCATGCCGACCGAGCAGGATATCCGCGAGACCTGCGACCTGCTGGCCGGCCACAACTACCGGGGCAGCGTGGTCCTGCCGCTGTTTGCCCGGCTGCCCGCCGACCAGCAGGCCCGGGTCTTCGGTACCGTTGCCGGCCGCAAAATCATCGTGGCTACCAACGTCGCCGAAACCTCCCTGACCATCCCGGGAATTCGGTATGTCGTCGATTCGGGGCTCGCCCGGATTTCCCACTACTCCCACCGTTCGCGGACCACCTCCCTGCCGGTCCAGCCCGTTTCGCGCAGCAGCTGCGACCAGCGCATGGGGCGCTGCGGCCGGGTGGCCGACGGGGTCTGCTTCCGGCTCTATGCCGAGGATGACTACCTAACCCGGCGGCTGTTCACGCCGCCGGAAATCCTGCGGGCCAACCTGGCCGAGGTTATCCTGCGTATGATGGCGCTCAGGCTGGGGGACATCGCGGATTTCCCGTTTATCGATCCACCGGCCGACGGCAGTATTCGCGACGGTTTCAACCTGCTGCAGGAACTGGGCGCCATCCGGGCCCGTGGCGGCGGACGTCAAAGCCATGGGCGGCCGCGCTACGAGCTGACCCCCAACGGGCGGATCATGGCCAAAATCCCCATCGACCCCCGGCTGGCGCGCATGCTGATCGAGGCCCGGGTCGAGGGCTGCCTGGAGGAGATCACGATCATCGCCGCGGCCCTGAGCATTCAGGACCCGCGTGAGCGCCCGCCCGAAAAGGCCGCCGAGGCCGATCGGGCGCACGCGGTTTTCAAGGACCCGGCATCGGATTTCATCACCCTGCTGAACATCTGGCGGCATTTCAACGGGGCATTCGGGGAGCGCATGGGAAGCGCGCAGTTGAAGAAATTCTGCCGGGAGCGGTTTCTCTCCTTCCGGCGCCTGCGGGAATGGCGTGACCTCCACAATCAGCTGGCGGTGATCCTCGAGGAGCACGGCATATCGGACCGCAGCGACCTGCCGGCCGTCGGTCGAAATACTGACCGGGCTGCCTCCCAAACCGAATTCAGCGCGCGCTATGGCGCCATTCACCGCTCCATTTTGAGCGGCTTTCTCTCCAATATCGCCCTCAAGAAGGAGAACAACCATTATACCGCCGCCCGCAACCGCGAGGCCATGGTCTTTCCCGGCTCGGGCCTCTTCAACGCCGCCGCCTCGTGGGTCGTGGCGGCCGAACTGGTGGAAACCTCCCGGCTTTATGCCCGCACCGTGGCCAAGATCGACCCCGCCTGGCTGGAGCCGCTGGCCGGCGAGCAGTGCCGCTACACCTATCTCGAGCCTCACTGGGAGCGCAGCCGCGGCGAGGTGGTGGCCCGCGAACAGGTGACGCTCTATGGCCTGCTGATCGTTCCGGGGCGGGCCGTTTCATACGGTCGGATCAACCCTGCAGCGGCGTCCGATATCTTTCTGCAGAGCGCCCTGGTGGAGGGCGACGTGCGCGCCCCGCTGGCGTTCATGACCCACAACCAGGCCCTGATGGCCTCCATACGGGACCTCGAAAATCGGGTGCGGCGCCGGGACATGCTGATCGGGGATGCCGAGCTCTTCCAATTTTACCGCGACCGTCTGCCGGCTCTCAGCGACTGGGCGGGCCTTAAGCGGCTGATTCGCGAAGCCGGGGCCGGCGGCGACGGGTTTCTGCGCATGACCCGTGAGAGCCTTCTGCGCTACCTGCCCGACGCCGGCGAACTGGCCCAGTATCCGGATCGGGTGGCCCTGGGGGAACAGCATTTCGCCTGCGACTACACCTTTGAGCCGGGGACCCCGGCCGATGGGGTCACCGTGCGCATCCATGCCGCCCAGGCCCCGCAGGTGGCCCCCGAAACCCTCGAGTGGCTGGTGCCGGGGCTGCTGAGGGACAAGATCGCCGCCCTGATCCGCGGGCTGCCCAAGACCTACCGCCGGCAGCTGGTGCCGGTGGCCCGAACGGTCGGGATCATCGTCCGTGAAATGCCCCGCACGGACGGAGCGTTTCTTTCGGTGCTGGGGTGTTTTGTGCGCGAGCGCTTCGGGGTGGACATCCCGGCAGCGGACTGGCCCCGGGACAGCCTGCCGGATCATCTCAAAATGCGCATCGCCCTGACCGATGCCGGGGGAAAAGAGATCCTCGCGGGCCGCGACCCGGCCATCCTCAACCGGGAGGTGGTCGCAACCCCTGACCCCGAGGCGTTTGCGGTCGCCCGGCGCAGCCATGAGAAGAGCGGCATCACCCGCTGGGACTTCGGAGACTTGCCTGAGGTGGTGGTGATCAGCGGCCCCCACGGCGGCCGCTGGGACGCCTTTCCGGCGCTCAGCGCCGAACCCGACGGCATTTACCTGCGGCTTTTTGAAAGCCGCTTCCAGGCCGATGCGGCGCACCTGGACGGCGTGGCGGCCCTGTTCCGGGAGGTGCTCAAAAAGGAGTTCAAGTTTCTTCAGCAAGCGCTGGCGCTGCCGCCGGGGCTGACGGAAGCGGCCCGTTATTTCGGGGGCGGCGGTGCCGTGGCGGCCGCGATGGCGCAGGCGGTGTGGGCCGTCCTGTTCCGCCGCAGCCTTCGAACGCGGGAGGCCTTTGACGCCCGCCTCGCCGCTGTAGGCCCTGGGCTGCAGGCCGCGGCCAAGGGCAAACTGGCGGTTGTGCTGCCTATGCTGACGGCCTACCAGCGGGTGCGCGGGACCTTCTTCAGACTGGAAGCGACCCATGGCGCCAATGTCGTTGTGCGGTCGTTCCTCCAGGGGCTGCGGCTGGAACTGGGCAAGCTGGTCCCCGAAAACTTTCTGGCGCTTTATCCCGATGCACGCCTGGCGAACCTGCCGCGCTATCTTGAGGCCATCGAGATTCGGGTGCAGCGCGGCGTTGACAACCTGGAACGGGACCTTCTGCGGGCCCGTGAACTCCAGACCTTCAGCGACCGGCTGGACCGGTTTCTGCAGGTGCTGGGGCCGCAGGATTCCAGCGCAAAGCACGCGGCGGTGGAGAATTTCCGCTGGATGATCGAGGAATACAAGGTGTCGATTTTCGCCCAGGAGCTCAAAACCGTCGTTCCGGTGTCCCCCAAACGCTTGAATCGCCTGGCCTGGGAGATCGACCGGATGGCCTGAGCGGCGGCCGCGGTGCGCGCTTCAGGTTTTCGGCCTGAAGCCCTCGATCAGGGCCAGGCAGCGCTGCGCCTCGTCCGGCCGCCCGCGCTTGCGGCAGCCGGCGGCGTAGACGGCGCACTTGGTCGCAAGGGCTTCCCAGGCCGCCCGCCGCTGGTCGGCCGTCAGCACATTTTGGGCCAGCAGCCGGCAGATCGCGCGGATGCGGTGGCGGTCGAGCCCCGGTGCGCGCGACAGCTGGTCCGGGTGGCCGCCGCGCTTGACGATCAGCGGGCGGTCGATCAGGTGCACGGGGTGGCGGCAGCTGATCCGCAGCCAGAGGTCGTAATCCTCGCAGGCGGGCAGCTGCTCGTCGAAAAAGCCGACCGATTCAAACAGCGACCTGCGCAGCATCACCGCCGAGGGGCTGACCAGGCACAGCCCCAGCGAGGCTTCGAAAATCATGCCGCCGCGTTTGCGGTGGCGTTTGCCGGAGTTGACCCGGACCCCGTTGCGGATCCAGAGCTCTTCGGTCTGGCAGATGACGGCCTCCGGGTTTTGATCGAAAAACGCGGTCTGGACCGCCAGCTTGCCCGGCAGCCAGTAATCGTCGGAATCCAGCAGGGCCATCAGCGGCGCCGCCGCCGCGCGGATGCCGGCGTTGCGGGCGGCGCTGACCCCGCGGTTGGCCTGCTGGATGACCCGCAGCGCGGCGCCGTAGCCCGCCAGCAGCGCCCGGGTCCCGTCGGTGGAGCCGTCGTCCACAACGATCGTCTCGAATGCGTCGAAATCCTGGGACAGAACCGAGTCGATGGCTGTCGCCAGCGACCAGGCGCGGTTGTATGTCGGAATGATGACACTGACCCGGGGGGCCGGGGGCCGGACACTCATCGGCGTTTTCCTTCTTGCGCTGCGCCTGTCATAAACCGGAGGCCACTTTATAGCAGACGCCGGCCCAACCGCCAAATCACCCCCAGCGCAGCTGCCGGCGCATCTGAAAATTCCCCCAAAGTGCAGCCCGGGGGGTGGCCATGTTTTTCCTTGAGCCCATGGCGAATGTTGTGACGCCTGGGGTCCTGGAGGCAGTCGAGATGTTTGGTTAAGGGCGTGTCGGGCGTATGGGCATGGTGTAACATCCCAAAATTAATTTATATTTAGGTGGTTACCACAAAAAGGGGCGGATGTCTTAATTATTATAATAATTTCAAAAGGTTATTTTTATATAACCCTATATCGTGTATTTTTGGATAGTTGCAACCAGCCGTGCCAGATAGCGAATTTGTCCACGAAAGCACGCCCCGTGCCAAAGTTACATGCGCTTGCCCTGCCACTGAGCGGCAGGACTATGGACTTGGCGTGCAAAGGATGTTAGATATTCGCTTGCGCCCGGACGGCCCCGGGCAGCGATTTCACCGCCCTTTAGCCCCTCACGGTTTCGCGCAGACATG
>Ga0105107_10000507_pt1 | contig 24679 bp, 22 predicted proteins | sample PPLLaktember2015_6_FD_79335 | JGI IMG/M metagenome (GOLD analysis project Ga0105107, IMG submission 79335) | Freshwater sediment microbial communities from Prairie Pothole Lake near Jamestown, North Dakota, USA - PPLs Lake P8 Core (1) Depth... | ecosystem: Environmental > Aquatic > Freshwater >... | reverse complement strand
TGAAGTGCGGCACCCAGGCACGCCAGGCTTCGCCGGACTCGGCAAGGCCGTGGACGAACAGGACGGTCTCGGCCTTGCGCCACGGATCGGTGCAGTCGTCGATGGTGTAGAAAATCCGGCAGCCGTCGGGGCGTTCGAGGGTGTGGTTCATGGAGACATTGCACAACAGGATGTCGTCATGCCGGCGAAAGCCGGCATCCAGGGATTTCTCGGCCAGCTGTTGGATTCCGGCTCGTCCCCCAAGGGGACTTCCTGCGGGGCGCGCTGTGCGTGGCCGGAATGACGTGTTTGGGTTTTTTCGTGCACTCGGTGGTTTCCGCGACTAGATTTTCTTCGTCTCTTCCAAACCAAAATCAAGCAGTGCCTGTGCGCGCAGTTTGTTCTTCTGCACTTTCGAGCTGCCGGTCATGCCGATGGTTTCGAAACTGTCGACGATTTTCAGGTAACGCGGTACGCGGAAGTTGGCGAGGCGCGCCTTGCACCACGCGATCAGCTCCTCCGGTGTCGCGGTGACGCCGTCGCGGAGGATCACGTACGCGGCGGGGACCTCGACCAGCCGCGGATCGGGCACGCCGATGACCTGCGCCTGCTTGATTTTCGGGTGCTTGTGCAGCACATCCTCGACTTCGGCCGGCGCGACGTTTTCGCCGCCGACGCGGAATACATCCTTGATGCGGGTCAGGAATTTGAGCCGGCCCTCGTGATCCATGATGCCGAGGTCGCCGGTGTGCAGCCAGCCGTCGGCGTCGATCGCCTGCGCGGTCTGTTCCGGCATCTTGTAATAGCCCTTCATCACGCTCCAGCCGCGCACCTGGATTTCGCCGGTCTTCCCCGGCGGCTGCACGACATGGGTCTCCGGATCGACGAGCCGCACTTCGACGTCATCCAGAATGTGCGCCCAGCCGGCGATGCGTTTCTCGAGGTCGTCGTCGTAACGCGACATGCAGACGTTGGGCGAGGCTTCCGACAGCCCGTAGGCCTGACACAGGCCCTGCATGCCCATGCGCTCGACCACGTTGCGCGACACTTCCGGTCCGCAGGACACCCAGCCGTGGTGCAGCCTGAGCGGATATTTTCCGAAATCCGGATGATTCATCATCATCAGGAACATGGTGTCGTTGCCCGAGGTGTGCGTGCACTCCTCGCTCCACATGGTCATGAGTGCCTCGGCGGGTTCGAACGATGGTGACGACAGCAGGCAGGCAGCACTGGTCAGCGCGGCGAGCAGCGACAGCGTGGTGCCGGCCACATGATAAAACGGGCGCGCGCTGTAATAGCGGTCCTTCGCCCGCAGGTGGAAGCGCGCAGCGACATATGCGGCGTTGCGCAGCATGTTGTCGTGCGACAGCATCACGCCTTTCGGATACGACGTCGTCCCCGAAGTGAACTGCATCAGCAGTACATCGTCGGGATGGACTTCCGGCAGGTAGCGTTCATCGAACGCTGCGCCTTTGGCCAGCAGGTCGGCGAAACCGACCGCGCCGGACGGTACGTCGCGACCCAGCACCACGACGTTGGCCAGCAGCGGCAGCGCGGGATCGGGCAGTGCGCGGTCCAGAGCCGGGCAGATGCCGCGCAACATCCCGATGAAGTCGATGTTCAGGAAGCGGTCGGCGATGAACAGCAGCTTCACGTCGGCCTGTTTCAGGCAATACTGCATCTCGTCGGCCTTGAAGCGGGTATTCACCGGGACGGTGACCGCGCCGATGCTCGCCGCGGCGTAGAAGAAGATGACCCATTCCAGCGAATTGCCCATGCATACCGCGACATGGTCGCCATGGTTGATGCCCAGTGCGCGCAATCCCAGCGCGACCTCACGCACGTTGTCGCGCAGTTCGGCATAGGTCAGCCGTCGGCCGGCAATCACCAGCGCCTCCTCGCGCGCATGCGCGGCGGCGACGGTGGCAAGGGTTTCGGCGAGCGTCTGTCGTTTCCAGGTGGTCATCGGTCGCGGCGTTTTATCTGCCCCTGAACTGCGGTTTGCGTTTTTCCTTGAAGGCGGTGACGCCCTCGACATGGTCCCCGGTCATGCGTGCACCGCAGATCGCCAGCACTTCGAGCTCCAGCAACTGTTCCAAAGTCGGCACATACATGTACTGGAACATGCGTTTGGCGAGTGTCAGTGCATAGGTGGCGGAGCCGGCGATGTCGCGGGCCAGCGTCATGGTCGCCGCTTCCAGCTGATCGTCGGGCACGACCTTGCTGATCAGCCCGATGTCGCGCGCCTCGAGCGCAGGCAGCTTGCGCGCGCTGTAGACGATCTCCTTGGCACGGGCCAGCCCCAGGTGCTGGGTCAGGAAATAGATCGCGCCGCCGTCCGGCGGAATGCCGACGTTCTTGAACGCCATCAGCAGGTACGCGGTTTCGCTGGCGACGATCAGGTCGCAGGCGAGCGCCATGCTGGCGCCGATGCCGGCGGCGGGACCGCGCACCGCCGCAAGCACCGGCTTTTCGAGGTGATGCAGCGCGAGGATCATCTGCTGGTGGCCCTTGGAGCGCTTGCGCCCGCTGACCACATCGTAGCCGCCCATCGAGCCGACGTCGCCGCCGGCACAGAAGGCGCGCCCGGCGCCGGTCAGCACCACGGCGCGCACGGTGTCATCGGTGTTCAGTTCGGTGAAAGCGGCGGCGAGTTCGTGGTACATCTCGCCGGACAACGCATTCAGTTTGTCGGCGCGGTCGAGGAGGACGGTGGCGACGCCTTCGTTGCGGGTGATTTTGATGCTCATGTGCTCGCCCCTACAGGGATTTGATGCCGGCGCGTGCGATGACCTTTTTCCACTTGGCGATTTCGTCGGTGAGAAAGGCCCTGTACTCGGCGGTCGTGCTGCCCACCGGGTCGGAGCCTTCGCGCTGCAGGTAGGCGGCGAGTTCCGGCGATTTCATGATGCGTGCGACGTCGCTGGCGGCGCGATCAACGGCGACCCTGGGCATGCCGGCCGGGCCGGTCAGGCCGTTCCAGGCGACGGCCTGGAAACCCTTCAGGCCGGATTCGTCCAGCGTCGGCATCTCCGGCAGCGCAGCCGAGCGCTTCAGGCTGGTCACCGCGAGCGCGCGCAGTCTGCCGGACTTGATGTACTGCAGCGCCGAGGTCAGGCCGTTGAATACGATGTCGACATGGCCGCCGATCAGGTCGGTCAGCGCCGGGGCGTTGCCCTTGTAGGGCACGTGCATGATCCTGACGTTGGCCATCGCGTTGAACAGTTCGCCGGCGAGGTGGTTGGAACCGCCGCTGCCGGAGGAGCCGAAGTTCAGCACACCGGGTCTGGCTTTGGCGAGTGCGATCAGTTCCCTGATGTTTTTCGCCGGCACGCCGGGATTGACCACGACCACCAGCGGTGTGGTGTTGATCAGCGTGATCGGTTCGAAATCGCGCGCCGGATCGTACGGCAGTTTTTTCAGCAGGCTGGGTACGATGGTGAACGGCGCCGGCGTGACCAGCAGCGTGTGGCCGTCGGGCGCCGACTTGGCGACGATGTCGGTGCCGATCACCGTGCTGCCGCCGGGACGGTTGTCGACGATGACCTGCTGGCCCCAGGCTTCGCTCAACTTCTGCGCGACCAGCCGCCCCATGATGTCGGTACTGCCGCCGGCCGCGAAGGGCACGATCAGCCGCACCGTTTTCGCGGGATAGGTCTGCGCTTGCGCAGCACCCAGCGCAGAAATAAAAAACATCAATAAAAACAATGTCTTATAGTTATTCATCGGATCCTCCTGCGGGGTCTCGGGTCATGCGTCGGGTCAGGCGGCCCGGCCGGCAGCCGCCTGCGGCGCGCGGTAGAGGCCGGTGAGGCGCGCCATCGCGGCGCAGGCTTCGGCTTCGACGCGATCGACGATCGCGCTCAACGGTTCGATTCTATCGGCGAACACCACGCCCTGGCCGCAGGACAGCATCGCCTGCTCATAGTCGCCGGTTTCGTAGGCCTTGCGGCCGACGGTCCCCATGATGTGCGGCAGCAGGGCTGTGGTGTCCCCGGGCTGGTTTTTTTCGAGCTGCTGGATCATCGCGACATGCGCGGTCTTCAGCGCGCGCTGCGTGTTGCGCATGGTCTGCAATAACAGCGTCGTGTCGGTCTCGCCGGCGGCGACCAGGCGTTCCTTGTACTGGCGGTGCGCCCAGATTTCTTCTGCAACGAGAAAACGCGTGCCCATGGCGACGCCGTCGGCGCCCATCGCCAGCGCGGCGACGAGCTGGTCGCCGGTGCCGATGCCGCCGGCGACCAGCAGCGGAATTCTGATCGTGCGCGCCGCTGCCACGGCCATCACCATCGTGCCCACCGGCTCGACGCCGGGATGTCCGCCGGCCTCGGCGCCGACAACGGTGACCGCGTCGACGCCCAGCGCTTCCGCCTTTTTTGCGTAACGCACGCCCGGCACCTTGTGCAGCACGACGATGCCGGCGTCCTTCAGCCGCTTCAGGTAGGCCTCGGGATTGTTGCCGGCGGTCTCGACAAAACGCACGCCTTCTTCGATGGCGACGTCGATCAGCGGGGTGACGCGATCGGTGCCGTCGCGGCTGGTGCGGATCATGATGTTGACGCCGAACGGCTTGCCTTCGCTCTGTTCGCGGCAGCGCCGGATGCCCGCGCGCAACGCCTGCGGATCCGGAAAGCTCGCCGCCGTCATGAAACCGATCAGCCCCGCACGCGCAACCGCCGCGACATACCCCGGATCGGCCAGCCACATCAGGCCGCTGGCGACGATCGGCAGGCGGATGCCGTAGAGGTCGGTGATGCGGGTCTTGAAGGGCATGCTCATTGCCGTCATTTCAGCACGACGAGCGCATCGGCTGCGACCACGCCGGCGGCGTTGACGAACAGCGGATTGATGTCGATTTCGGCGATGCGGTCGGCATGGTCGGCGGCGAGCAGCGACAGCCGCGAGAGGGCGTCGGCCAGCGCGGCGATGTCGCACGGCGGCCTGCCGCGGTAACCCTGCAGCAGCCTGACGCCCTTGATTTCGTGGATCATCGCCGTCGCGGTCTCGCAGTCGAAGGGCGCGAAGCGGTGGGTGACATCGTGCATGATTTCTGTGAACACGCCGCCCAGGCCGAAGGCGATTACCGGGCCGAAATGCGGGTCGTTGACGACGCCGAGGATGACTTCTTCGCCGGCGGCCATCTGCTGTACCAGCACGCCGCCGATGCGCGCATCGGGTTTGTACTGTTTGGCCGCGGCCAGCACTTCGCGCGCCGCCTGCTTGAGGCCGTCGAGGCTGGTGATGTTGAGGCGGATCACGCCGGCCTCGGTCTTGTGCGGGATGTCGGCGGATTCGACTTTCACCGCCAGCGGGAACGGCAGCGGGGCCGCACCGAGTTTTTCAATCGCGTCCGGCGCCAGCAGTGTTTCGCCGGTGACCGGGATGCCGTAGGCCTGCAACAGCGCTTTCGCAGCATGTTCGCCCAGCGTGCCGGCAGCCGGCAGATCGAGTTGCTGCGGGGCGACGGCGCGTTTGCCGGCGCGCGCACGCGCCGCCGCAAAGACGCGGCGCTTGCGGGCGAAGTCGGTCAGCGCGGCCATCGCATCAACCGTGCGGCCCGGTGCCAGAATGCAGGGCACGCCATTGCGCTCCAGGTACATCATCGCCTCGCGGTTGTCATCGGGCGAAGTAGGCCAGTTCAGCAGCAGCGGCTTGTCCACGCCCTTGAGCATTTCGACCAGGCCTTCGGCCCAGGCCCGGGTGACGCTGCCGCGCGGCGAGCGGGCGACGATGGAGTCGATGTTGGGATCGGCCAGCACTTCCCGCATGGTCCTGGTGTACGAGGCGAAGTTGTCGTTGTAGCCCTGCGCGGTGGTGTCGATCGGGTTTTCGATGGAGGCATAGGCGACGACGATGCCGCGCAGGGTCTCGCGCGTGGCGTCGGTCAGGCGCGGCAGCGTCAGCCCGCGCGCCGTGCAGCGGTCGGCGAGCAGCACGCCGGCGCCGCCGGACAGCGTCATCACGCCGACGCCGTTGCCGCGCGGCAGTTTCCTGCAGCGAAAAGCCTTGCAGTAATCGACCAGGTCGTCGACGTCCTGCACTTCGATGAAGCCGCCTTCGCGGAATGCCGTGCGGAACAGTTCATAACCGGCGGTCAGCCGCGCGGTGTGCGAGGTGGCGGCCCTGCTGCCGACGTCGGTGTTGCCGACCTTCCATACCAGCACCGGCTTGCCGAGTTCGAGTGCGCGCGCACCGAGACGGCGCAGGCGGTGGCCCTCGGTGGTGCCTTCCAGAAACGCGGTGAGGATTTCGACATCGGGACGCTCGATCAGGTGCTCCATCCAGTCGAGCGCGGTGAGGTCGGCCTCGTTGCCGGTGGAAATGACATGGTTGAAGCCGAGGCCGTAATAACACGCGACGGCGACCACGCCGAAACCGAAACCGCCGGACTGGGTGACCATCGCGATCGGGCCGGGCTGCAGCGTCTTCAGCTGCAGCGTGCCGCCGAAGCCGAGGCGGAAATCCTGATCGAGGTTCATCACGCCCAGGCAGTTCGGGCCGACCACACGCACGCCGCTGAGCTTGATCGCGGCCAGCAGTTTTTCATTGAGCGCCTTGCCCGCTTCCCCGGCCTCGCTGAAGCCGGCGGAGAGCACGACGGCAAACGGTATGCCCGCCTTGCCGCACTGTTCGATGGCGCCGGGGACCAGGTGACCGGCGACCGCGATCAGCGCAATGTCGCAGGGCTGCGGTACTGCGGCGATGTCCGGATAACAGGGCAACCCTTTGACCTCGGCGTATTTCGGATTGACCGGATAGACCTTGCCCTTGAATCCGTATTCGGTCAGCAGCTTGATCGGCTGGCCGCCGATGCGCGAGAGATCGGTGGAGGCGCCGATGATCGCGACGCCGCGCGGGTCGAGCAGGCGGGAGAGATCGGGAGCGGCGGTTGTACTCTTGAGGACGGCGGACATTTCAGGCAGTCAATCCGTGCGCATGTTGGCGGCTTTTACCAGATTCGCCCATTTGGCGATTTCGCTGCGGATGAAAGCGGTGAATTCCTCCGGCGAATTGCCGACCGGTTCGGCACCCTGGCCGGACAGTTTTGCCACGACATCCGGTGCGCGCAGCGCCTTGACGGCTTCAGCGTTGAGCCGGGCGATAACGGGCTTCGGCGTCGCCGCCGGGGCGAGCAGGCCGTACCAGCCGCTGGCGCTGTAGCCGGGCAGGGTTTCGGCAATGGTCGGCAATTCGGGCAGCAGGGCGGAACGTTTGGCGCTGGTGACGGCGAGTCCACGGACCTTGCCTGACTTGATATGCGGCGTGATGATCAGGCTGTTCTCATAACTCATGTCGACTTCGCCGGACACCAGCGCGACCAGCGCCGGTGCGCCACCCTTGTAGGGCACGTGGGTAATGCTGACCTTGCCCGTCAGTTTCAGCAGTTCGCCGGCGAGGTGGGTGATCGTGCCGTTGCCCGAGGACGCGTAGTTGAGTTTTCCGGCTCCCGATCTGGCCAGTGCCAGCAGTTCCCTGACGTTTTTGGCGGGTACCGAGGGATGGACGACGAGGATGCTGGTGACCGACACGCTCTGGGTTATCGGTGCCAGGTCGCGCAGCGTGTCGTAGCCGAGTTTCGGATTCAGGCTCTTTGCCACGGCGAGGCCGCCGATGGTGCCCATGACGATGGTGTAGCCGTCGGGCGCAGACTTCGCCACCTGTTCGGTGCCGATCGCGCCGCCGGCGCCGCCGCGATTCTCGACCACGATCTGCTGGCCCAAACCCTCGGCCAGTTTGGGCGCGACCAGCCGCGACACGACGTCGGTGGGACCGCCGGGCGGGAACGGCACGATCAGGCGTACCGGTTTGACGGGATACTGCTGCGCGGCGGCCGGCAGCATCAGCGGAATCAGCAGCAGCGACAACAGGGCGAGGTGTTTGTTCATGATGCGCCTCCTCATGGTTCCAATCGTTATTGGTCGACATGCGCCGTCAGGACCATCGACGGGCGCCGTGCAAATGTTTCGTACCAGCGGGCGATGCGGTCGTGGCCGGTGCGCCAGTCCAGGGCGGCAAAGCGGAAGTCAATATAGCCCAGTGCGCAGGCGATGGCGACATGGCCGATGCTCACCGGGTCGGCCGCAAGCGCTGCAGCCTCATGTTCGAGCGCGGCGACCGCATTGCGCACCTTCAGTTCGAAAGCCGCCAGGATCTCCGGCGACTGCTGCGGTTGCGGACGCAGCGTCTCATTGCGCCACAGCATCAGGTTGTCGGTCAGGTTATTGCCCAGCGCGTGGCGTCGCAGCGCCGTCCAGCGCGCAGGACCGGATTCGGGAAACAGGCGCGGTCCGCCGTGCAGGCTGTCGAGGTATTCGCAGATGACTGCCGAGTCATAGAGCGCACTGCCGTCGTCGAGCAGCAGCGTCGGTATTTTGCCGGTCGGGTTGACCGGCAGCAGGTCGACATTGGGTTTGGTCATCGCGACGACGGTGCGCACACATACGATGCGTTCGGCGAGCCCGCACTCGTGCGCGAACACCATCACTTTGCGCACGAACGGCGAACGCGACGACCAGTACAGTTTCATGCGCCGAGCCGCCGCATGTATTCGATGATGGTGTCGGCAACCGCAGCCGGCTGTTCGGGCAGCAGCGCATGTGCGGCGTTGTCGATTCTGGCAATGGTCACGCGGTCGGCGCCCCACTGGTCGCGGTAGCAGTTCACGCTCTCCGGTGGCGACAGCGGGTCCTGCAGCGACAGCACATCGAGCACCGGTGCGTTGCCTGCCGTCCACCATTCCGGCTTCGGCGTCGCTTCGGTGGCGGCGCGTTCGGCGTGCATGACGGCTTCATCCCAGCCGTCGAGCCAGACGCGGGCGTCGTTACCCGGTGCGAAGAACACGTGCTGCAGGTGTTTCAGCCGCACGTCTTCGGGCAGATCCATCTGGTGGCAGCGGTTGATCGAGTCGCGCAGCTCCTGCGCGAGCGGCCAGGTGTGAGTGGCGGCGAGCAGCACGACGGCGCGCACCAGTCGCGGATAATCCGCCCCCATGGCACGCGCGACGAAATTGCCAAACGCATGGCCGGCGACCACCGTCGGTTCGCCACCGTCGTGTTCGATGACCGCGGCGATGTCGCGCGCGTAGTGATGCAGCGTGATGCCGGTCAGCGGGCCGCTGCTGCCGCCGCGGCCGCGCGGCTCGGGGCACAGTACGCGGTAGCCGGCCGTCGCCAGCCGCTGCGCGATGTCGAAAAAATCAGCGGCACCGCGCCCCAGCGAGGGCATCATCACGATGCGCGGCCCGTTGCCGAACGCGTGAACTGCGATGTGGACTGAATCGTACTCGACGGCGTAAGTCTGGGCGGGCGGCATCGGCGGAAGTCGCAGAAAATCAGCAGGAAGATGATTCTACCGCGGCCGTCTGCGGCATCGTATCAGCGTTCCATCATATGGTGGTTAACGGTAGCTTCGATGCCGGAGTTCATTGCGCAGCTGCGTCCCGGCGTGTCTTCGAACCCGCCCCGGGGTTGGCAGCGGAGAACGACGCGCACCCGACGGCGATCATCAGCCGGGCGGTGCGCCGCCCACTGTGCCGGGCTGGACGGCAGGGATCGCAGTTGGATCTGGCGCCATGCGGTGTGCGGTCGGCGGTCGGGGAGATACGGCTGCGTTCGCGCGCCGGGCCACCGGCAGGCGCACGACAAATTCGCTGCCACAGCCTTCGCCGTCGCTGAACGCCTGCACGCTGCCGCCCTGGATCTCCGTCAGCCGCCGCACATAGGCGAGGCCAATGCCCAGGCCGCCCCTGTACTTGTCCCTGGCGGCATCGAGTCGGGTAAACAAGTCGAATATCCGGGTCAGCATGTCCGTTGGTATGCCGATGCCGTTGTCCTTCACCTTGATCACCACCGTCGTGGCATCCTGCTGTTCGATGGACAGACGGATCCGGCCGCGCTTCGGCGTGTAGCGGGCGGCATTGTTCAGCAGGTTGGTGAGGATCTGCGTCAGCCGCGCGGCATCGCCGTTAACCCGTGTTGGCGCCGGCGTCAGCGCGACCTCCAGCACATGCTGGCGTTGCTCGAACAGCGGCCGCACGGTCTCCACTGCAAAGCGCGCAATTTTTCCGATATCGGTCGGCACATTGCGCACCAGAAATTCGCCGCGCCGCATCAGCGAAAGCTCGCCGAGATCGTCGATCAGGCGCCGTATGTAAGCGGCTTGGTCCATCACGATCCTCGCCGCTTTTTCGCGGTCCGCGGCGGCGAGGTCGGGTCGGCGCAACAATTCCGCGGAATAAGCGACGGCCGCCAGGGGGCTGTGCAGCTCGTGGGCGAGCGTAGTCAGGAATTCATCTTTGTGACGGTCCGCGTCTTCGAGAGCGCGGGCGTGCTGGCGGAGTTTGCTTTCCAGCTGTTGCTGGCGGGAAATGTCGCGCACTACGCTGGCCACGTACAGGCCCCCAGCCGTTGGCAGCGGGCTCAGCGCGATGTCGATCGGGACCTCGCTGCCATTCTTGCGTCGGCCGACCGCGACGAACTTGCTGCCCATGGAACGTGGCTGCGAGTTCTCGAAATAGCGGCGGCGATATCCGGCGTATCGCGTCCGCATTTCTGCGGGCAGCAGCAGTTCTACCGGCTGGTTGAGCAGTTCGTCGCGCCGATAGCCGAACAGTTTTTCGGTCTGCGTGTTGAGGTGAACGATGACGCCAGCGCTGTTGATGATGATGGCGGCGTCGCAGGCGGCATCAAAGAACAGGCTGCTCAGCAGTTCGGTTTGCCGGAACGCCTGCATAAACTCGTCGCTACCAGCCTCATCGGCACCTTCCTTTGAACCGGTGAACCCCGTCGAATCCGTCATGATGATGCCCAATTTCGGGTGCCGAATACTCGTATCTGCATTTTACCCACTTTCAGCGTTGTTGTTGATCCTGATATGCATCGCTTGGACACGCAGCCTGCAAGGCCGACCTGATTTTCAGAAGAAGAAGAAGTCTAAAAAACCAATGTTGCAAGATTTCGCATGACCTGCACTTAATCCAGATCAACTGTGCCGGCAACGGACCTCTTTACTGAATTGTTACGGGATGCAACGCACGTCTGCCAGCGGACAACGGTCAATTATTGATGCGTTGGGTGGCGTCATTGGCGACTGGCTAATGCATCCCGGGTCTGATTTTGAACTGCATGTACCCGGCGGTTTACGTTGTGCACAATTACGGTGCGATCGGTGAACACGGCGGGGCGTAGCGTAGAATGCGCTGATGAAAACCCCCAAGCGCCTGCAGTCCCTGCTCGAAGAGGGCCTGATCGATTCGGTGGTGCGCCAGTTGATGAGCGGCAAAGAGGCCACCGTCTACGTGGTTCGCAGCGGCGGCACGACGCTCTGCGCCAAGATCTACAAGGAAGCCACGCACCGCAGCTTCCGCCAGGCCGTTGATTACACCGAGAACCGCCGCGTCAAGAACTCGCGCCAGGCCCGTGCCATGGCCAAGGGCACCCGCTACGGCCGCCAGCAGCAGGAGGCGGTTTGGCAGCGCGCCGAGGTGGATGCGCTGTACCGCCTGGCCGCGGCCGGCGTGCGCGTGCCGACGCCGCATAATTTTCTTGATGGTGTGCTGCTGATGGAACTGGTCGCCGACGAGCATGGCGAGGCCGCGCCGCGGCTGAACGATGTGGCGTTGACGCCGGAGCAGGCGCACGAGTATCACGCGCTGCTGCTGCAGCAGGTCGTGCGCATGCTGTGCGCCGGCGTCATCCACGGCGACCTGTCGGAGTTCAATATTCTGCTGGGGGCGGACGGCCCCGTAATCATCGATCTGCCCCAGGCGGTGGATGCCGCCGGCAACAACCACGCCTGCCGCATGCTGCTGCGCGATGTGGACAACCTGCGCGACTACTTCGGCCGCTACGCGCCGGAGCTGCTGCCGACCCGGTTCGGGCCCGAGATCTGGGACTTCTACGAACGCGGCGCGCTGACGCCCGACACTGCGCTGAGCGGCCGCTTTGAGCAAGCTGCCGGGACGGTGGATCTGGCCAGCGTCATGCGCGAGATCGACGACGCGCGCGCCGAAGAGGCCGCGCGCCTGCTGCGGCTGCAGCCGGCAGGCTGACGGCTCGGCGCGACCTGCAGCCCGGCGGCAGCAGGCGCAGGGAACGAGCCCTTATTTCTGGTCGCCGCAGATTGCCTTGGCCTTTTCCATGGCGTACTGGACGTGGTTGAAGCCGGGGACGTTGAATGTCTTGTCGTCGTCGCGGAAGATGAACGGATGCTCGCCCTGGTCCCGGTACAGCGCGAACAGCGCCTTGAAGTCCATGCCCGGCGTGAATGTCCGGGTGAGGAATGCATCGACGGCTTTCTGGGCGACGGTGATGGCTTCGGGAAGGGATACGTATTCGCCGATACGCCGTACCTGCGCATCCGGCGCCAGATTCTGGCTGATGCCTTCAACATAAAATGTCATGCTGTTTCCTTGTTCGGGGTGCGGTGGTCGCGACCGCCATCACTTTGCATCGCGGCCGCTCCGCCGTCAATCCTTGACAAAGCGCGGAATAATATTCGACGCATGCCGGCATGGCCGAACATCAATCCGCTCTGATATTCGATGCGCCGATTTCGTGCTCGCTTTCGACCAGCGCCCACACCCGCCTGAACGGGCCGCGGTTTCGCAGCAGCTCACTGCCGGCATCCGCGGCGAGTTTTTCCTCTATCCACAGCGGCTTGCCCATGCACGCTGCCGCATGGGCGCGGCGCGCGTTCTCTTCGAACAGAAAGGTGCCGCCGACGCATTCCTCCACCGTCGCGCCGGTGACCGCCGCACCGTGTGCGCGCAGCAGCACTGCGCGGTGTGGCCCCAGCGTTCGGGCGAGGGCCATGCCCCGATCGGCATTGGTTACCAGCCGCGGGTCATCGTAAACGGGAATGCCGTCATGGAACAGCGTGCCCATCAGGTGGATCGGGCGCAATGCGTGCTCGCTGGTGGTGAACGCCGTCGAATGCAGTCCGTGATAATGGACTACGCTGCCGATGTCGGGCCGCGCCCTGAGTATTTCGAGATGGATCGGAAATTCGCCGGGCAAGTCGCCTGTGCCGGCGACTTTGCGGCCCCGCAGGTCGACTACCAGGAAATCTTCGGCCACTGCGCGCGGCCCCAGCGAATGGCGCGCGAGCAGGAACAGGTCGGAATCGGGGATGCGCGCGCTGAGGTGACCGAAGCCCTCGATGAAGCCGCGGCGGTAGAGGAAATGCCACGCTTTCAGCAGTTTGCCGATCAGCTCGTCGGGCGCGTGCATTGCAGGCGCCGGATCAGAGGATTTTTTCGCCGAACTTTTTCAGCGCCGGCTCCGACAGCGTCAGCCCGAGTCCCGGCTGTTCCTTCAGCGTCAGCATGCCGTTGGCGATTTGCGGCGGATCAGTGAACAGTTCCGCCTGCAGCGGATCGCGCTCGGGGTCGGTGAAGGATTCGACGATGCAGCCCGCGGGGCTGCCGGCGACGATGTGGGCGTGGATGAAGCAGTCGTGGTGCGGGGCGACCTGCACCTGGTTCAGTTCGCACAGTGCGGCGAGTTTGCGGCCCGTGGTGAAGCCGCCCATCATCGTGCAGTCGAACTGCAGGATCTGGATCGCGCCGTCCTCGACCAGGTCGCGGCAGCCGTAGGCGGTCAGTTCGCTTTCGCCGGCCGACAGCGGGATGCTGGTTTGCGCGGCGAGTTTTCTCAGTTCGCGGTGGTCATCGGCCCAGCGCACCGGTTCTTCCAGCCAGCGCGGGTTCAGCGGCAGCATTTCCCGTGCGGCCTGGATTGCCGTGGGCAGGTCCCAGGCGCGGTTGACGTCGACCATCAGGTCGTTGTCCGGGCCGATAATTTCCCGAACGAGTGCCAGCCGCTGCAGGTCTTCCTTCAGCGAGACCCCGCCGACCTTGGCCTTGAAGCCCCGGTGGCCCTGCGCCTTCAGCATCTGCATTTCATCCTTCAGTTCCGCCATGGTTTTGCCGTCACGGTAATAGGCGCAGGTCACGTAGCAGGGGATCTCGCTGCGAAAACCGCCGAACAGCCGGAACAGCGGCAGTTTCGCTGCCTTGCCGATGATGTCCCAGGCGGCAATATCCACCGCGGCGGCGATGCGCACGATGGCCTCGCGCGTCCAGCCGCGTTCGGAGGCGACGCGTTGCGCGGTCAGCCAGAACAGCCTGCTGTGCAGTTTTTCCGGCGCCAGCGGGTCCTCGCCGATGATGTATTCGGCGATGCCGGTCTTGAAGGCCTTGATTGCGGCTTCGATCGGCGTGTAGCTGGTGGCGATGCCGATGCCCTGGATGCCTTCGTCGGTGTGCATGCGCACCAGGATTTCGTTGGCCTTGGGTACGATGAAATGGCTGACCCAGTGCGGCCGGCTGTCATCGGGGGCGCGCAGGATATAGATCTCGAGCTTGGTGATTTTCATGGGGGGATCCGGGCGGATGGTTAAGGGTAGGCGGTGAGCAGTGATGGTGCAGTTTAACGTTTTCCATTCGCCAGTTGCCGGCTTTCCGGCATACCGCGCAACTTGAGCGTCGCCAGCGGGCCGAACAGCGCGGCGACGCCCAGCGAGCACCAGGCGAGGCCCCAGGCCAGCACTTCGGTGTCGGGCCGCAATGCGCGCGTGGCGTCGAGGACAGCGCCGAACACCCAGGGAGAAATCGCGCCGGCGCCGAAGCCGATCACCGAGCGCACCGAATATGCGGCGCCGAGATAACGCGGCGGCACCAGTTCGGTCACCGCTGTTGAATACACCGACGAGTCGCCGATGGCGAGGAAGCTGTGGATCGAAGCGATGATCACCAGCAACCAAAGCGGCAGTTGCACCAGCCAGCCCAGTGCGAAACACAGCGACATGCTGCTGACGGACATCAGCAAAATGGTCGCGGTGCGCCCATAGCGGTCGGACAGCCAGCCGCCGGCGATGCTGCCGCCCATGCTGGTGACGTAGGTGATGGCCGTCAAACCCGCGCCGAGGCTGGCCGCCTGCAGCAGCGTGCTGCCCGCGAGCGCGGCGGAGGCTGCAAGGAATGCCGGCAGCCAGGCCTTCAGGCCCAGCAGTTCCCAGGAGTGGAACGAGTAGGCCCAGGTCACCAGCATCGCAGGCCGGTTTTTCAGGACCACCGGGATCGGGTTGGCCCGGGGCTGCTCGGCGGGTGCAGTGTGGATGATGTTCGGCGTGTGACGCAGCGCGTAGACGGCAAGCAGCGCGCCCAGCACCGGGCCGCCGGCGTTGACGATCAGCGCCCCGCGCCAGCCGATCAACGGCGCGACAGCACCGGTCAGCAGCAGCGAGATCGCGTAGCCGGCAGACGCCGCCGCCAGGTAGAAACCCATCGAGCGGCCGCGGCTGCCAGCCTGGAAACGTTCGGAGATCAGCGTCAGCCCGGGCGTGTACGAACCGCCGGAGAACAGGCCGGTCAGGCCGTAGAGCAGCGCGGCCGACCGGAAATCATGCGCGACCAGCGCAAAGACCATCGCAGTGATGCTGGCCGCGATGCTGGAGGCGAGGAACACGCGCCGCGCGCCGTAGCGGTCAGCGAGAAAGCCGATGGTGAACAGCGAGAACAGGTAGCCGAAATGCCAGCACGACTGGATCAGGCCGGCCTGGCTTGCGCTCAGGCCCCATTCGGGCACCACCAGCGGCATCACCGCGGCATAGGCGGTGAAGATGAGGGCGAAACCGGCGCGGCTTGCGCACAGCCAGAGCAGCCAGGGGAGATCTTTGCCGCGGTGGGTTGCGTTCACGACGGGCGTTGGCGTGATTACTTGCCGAGGAACTTGGGCGGACGCTTTTCCTTGAATGCGGCGACGCCTTCCTTATGGTCGTGCGTCAGGCGCACGATGCCGGAGGCCAGCGTTTCCATTTCGCAGAGTTGCTCCAGTGTCGGCACGGCCATGGCCTGGAACATTTTCTTGGCGAGCGCCAGCGCATAGGTCGCCGACTCCGCGAACTCGGTGGCCAGCGCCAGCGCTGCGGATTCCAGTTCGGCATCGGGCACCACGCGCGATACCAGGCCGAGGCTCTTCGCTTCGGTGGCGTCGATCGGGCGCGCCGTGTAAACCAGTTCCTTGGCCTGCGCGATTCCCAGGCGCTGGGTCAGAAAAAACACCGCACCGCCGTCGGGAACGACGCCGACTTTCTTGAAGGCCATCGAAAACCTGGTGGTGTCGGAGGCGACGATCAGGTCGCAGGCCAGTGCCAGTGCATTGCCGATGCCGTAGACCGGTCCGCGGGTGGCCGCGATCACCGGCTTCTCGAGGTTGTACAGCGCGATGATGGTGCGATGGCGCTTCTGCGAGCGTGCACGGCCGGAGACGATGTCGGATTTCGCCATGTTGGACACATCGCCGCCGGAGCAGAACGCGCGGCCTTCGCCCTTCAGCACCACTGCGCGGATTTCGTCTTCGGCGGCGATGGCGTCGATGTGTGCGAGCAGTGCGTCCCACATCGCGTCCGACATCGCGTTGAGGCAGTCCGGGCGGTCCAGCGTCAGCGTCGCGATGCCGCTGCTTTTTTCGAGGCGGACGTTCATTTCAGCCCCTCACCCCCGACCCCCCTCCCGGCGTCTGCGGGGCGCGGGGAGGTATCAGCGCCCTCTTTTTGCAAAGAGGGCGGGGTATCAGATGGAATCCCATGGGAACACGTCGGCGGTGCGTTCGACCGGGTTGTAGAACGCGTTCTTCAGCGCCGGATACATGTGCTCGGCGCAGCGCTCCGGCGTCCAGCCGTCGGCACGATGGATGCCGCGCAGCGGGCGCGACTGGCTCATCAGGAAGATTTCGTTTTTGCGGGTGGCGAACACCTGCGCGTTGACGCCCTTGGCAGCGTCGCTCAACAGGAACACCGCCAGCGGCGCGTTGTGTTCGGGTGTGACCTGCTTGCGCTGTTCGATGCGCGCGGCGGTTGCCGGATCCTTAGCCGGGATCGATGCGGTCATCCGCGTCCACGCCACCGGCGCGATGCAGTTCGAGCGGACGTTGAAGCGTGACATGTCCACTGCGATCGCCTTCGACAGCGCGACCATGCCCAGCTTGGCCGCGCCGTAGTTGGCCTGGCCCATGCCGCCGATCAGGCCGGAGGTGGAGGTCATATGCACGAAGGCGCCGGATTCCTGCTTGCGGAAATGGTCGGCCGCATGGCGCGCACAGTTGAAGGCGCCTTTCAGCATGACGTTCACGACCGAATCCCAGTCGCTCTCCGACATCTTGTGGAAAATCACATCGCGCAGGATGCCCGCATTGTTGACCACGCCATCGATGCGGCCGAAGTTGTCCATCGCGCACTGGATGATTTTCGCGGCGCTCGAAAATTCGGCGACGCTGTCGTAGCTGGCTGCGGCTTCGCCACCGGCTTTTTTGATGTCATTGACCACTTCCTGTGCGGGCGTCTGGTCGCCGCCGGCACCGTCGAGTGCGACGCCGATGTCGTTGACCACCACTTTCGCGCCGTGTGCCGCCGCCATCTTGGCGATCGCTGCACCGATGCCGCGACCGGCGCCGGTGACGACGACGACTTTGCCTTCCATCATTTTCGGGTCTGCCATGATGTCCTCTGTCGATATATCATAACTAATTGTTTATAAAACGATTTTTATGCAATCTCGGCGCGGCCGTTGTTGAGCACGGTGACACCGCGCGCCGGCACGGTGGCACGGAACGAGACCACCTTGCCAGCCACCCACATTTCGGTGCGGATGGTTTCGCCCGGATACACCGGCGAGGAGAAGCGGCCCGACATGCTTTTCAGGCGCAGCGGGTCGTAACCGCAGACGGTTTTCACCAGCGCGTGGCCGACCACACTGAACGTGGCCCGACCGTGCAGGATCGGCATCTTGAAGCCCGCTTTCTTCGCATATTCGGGATCGGCATGCAGCGGATTGTAATCACCCGACAGGCGGTAGATCAGTGCGGCCTGCGGCAGCGTGGCCAGATCGCAGCTGAGCTGCGCCGGCGCGTCGGGTATCGGATGCGGTGCCTGCACCGGACCCGAAGGCCCGCCGAAGCCGCCGTCGGCGCGGCAGAACGTGGTCGAGGTCAGCGAGCAGATCAGTTCATTGCTGGCCTTGTCGCGCACGTCGCAGGCCGTCAGCAGCAGCGCGCCCTTGTCGCGGCCCTTGTCGAGCACGGCGGTGACGCGGGTCTTGCCGACGATCGCGCCTGCGACCGGCAGCGGCTTGTGGATCACGAACCCCTGCTCACCGTGAACGACGTGGCTGCGGGTCACGCCGGTCCCGGGCTCGGCATGCCACGGTCCGGGATAGCCGAGGATGATCGCCATCGTCGGCAGCGCCTTCAAGTTCTCTTCGTAGACGAATTGCAGCTGATTGGGGTCGACCGGGTCGGCGCCGAGGCCGACGCCGAGCGCGTAGAGGATGGTATCGCGCGTGCTCAGCTGTTGTTCAACTTGTGGAATGTCCCAATTGAGCAGCTTCTGGTAATCGATCGGCATGGTCGTTCTCAGCATGAGCGGCCGGGACGCTGTAAAGCGTTGATTGCCGCATGAAGTATGGTGTGTGCAGAATTCTTCGTGGCTATACTATCATGACCCTGATGCGTTCATGGATTGCGACCGCATTGTGAGCGCACGTGCAGAACAGCGAGCCTGACTGTGCGCACGGCGAATGGCATCATGCACTGCCCGGAGGAGAACCAATGCCGAAGAAACTGACTGCAACCCAGATCCGCGACTACCGTGCCGACGGTTACGTCTATCCGCTCGATGCGCTGAGCGTGGCGGATGTCGCGTGCTATCGTGAGGCGCTGCGCCAGACCGAAGAACATCTTGGCGGCTCGCTGATGGCGATCGACAAGAAGTACCGCGGCAACCTGCATTTCATGTGCAAGTGGGTGGACGAACTCGCCCGCACGCCGGCGATCCTCGATGCCGCCGAGGACCTGCTCGGCCCCGACCTGCTGCTCTACACCAGCCGTTTCTTTATCAAGGAACCGCACAGCGAAGGCATTGCCGCATGGCACCAGGATTCGACTTACTTCGGCCTGCGCCCGTTCGATCATGTCACGGCCTGGGTGGCGCTCAGCAATGTGACGGCCGAAGCGGGTCCGGTGGAGTTTGCAGTCGGCAGCCACATTCGCGGCCAGTTGCAGCAGAAAAGCGGCCTGATCAAGAACAGCGTCAACACCGCGGGGCAGATCATCGTCGAATGGTTCGACCAGGCCGCGATCGACCGCGCGATCCTCAGGCCGGGGCAGTTTTCGCTGCACCATACCTGTGTCGTGCACCAGTCGCAGCCCAACCGTTCGGATGAGCGGCGGATCGGGATCGCGCTCAGTTACATCCCGACGCGCACGCGCTACATCGGCAGGCGCCGGATGCCGGCTTGCCTGGTGCGCGGCAAGGATGACTACAGCCATTTCGACCTGCAGCCGCGGCCACAGGTGGATTTCGGCGAGATCGAGATGCAGCGCCACGACACCACGTTCAAGGCCTACATCGAGTCGTTCTACGAACAGCTGGGCGAAGCAGAGAAGGATCTGCCGCAGGACGCTGCGGCAGGGATGGTGTATTAGCACACAAGGCATCGCCAATTTCTGTAAAACTCGCGGCCGGCCAGATTGTAGTGGCGACCGCCAAAAAGGGATCCCCCATGCGCCTAATGAGCCGGTTTGTGTCCGTTGCTGTTCTTGCGTCTGTTGCGACTTTTGCCGGAGCACAGGGTTATCCGGCAAGGGCAGTGCGTGTGATCGTGCCGTTTCCGCCTGGCGCCGGCGTCGACATCGTCACCCGCGCCGTCAGTGGCAGGCTGGGCGAGGCGCTGGGCCAGCAGCTGATCGTCGACAATCGCGCCGGCGCCGGTGGCATCGTCGGTGCAGAAGTCGCGGCAAAATCGCCCGCCGATGGTTACACGCTGTTCATGGGCACGGCCGGAATTCTCACGGTCATCCCGCACATCAACAGCAAGGCGCCGTATTCCCCGGAACGGGATTTCGCACCGGTTTCGCTGGTTGCCAGCGTGCCGAGCCTGCTCGTCGTGCATCCATCGCTGCCCGTAAACTCGGTCAAGGACCTGATTGCGCTGGCGCGTGCCAAGCCCGGTGCGATCAATTACGCGTCCACCGGCAACGGCACGCTGCCGCACCTGGCCGCCGAGTTTTTCAAGGCGCAGGCGAAAATCAACATGGTGCATGTGCCCTACAAAGGAAGCGCGCCGGCAACAACGGATCTGCTGGGCGGGAACGTCGAGGTGTTTTTTGGCAACGTGTTGTCGGTGATCGGCCCGGTCCGGAGCGGTCGCCTGCGTGCGCTGGCGGTGACCAGCCTGCAGCGGCAGGCTGTCGCGAAGGATGTCCCGACTCTGGCCGAGTCGGGATTCCCGGGATTCGAGGCGGGTACCTGGTTTGGCCTGCTGGTGCCAACCGGGACGCCGCGCGACATCATTGCGCGATTGCACACTGACATCGCGAAAACGGTGCGGCTGCCCGACGTGCAGGAGCGGCTCGCAGGGCAGGGGGCGACCACGATCGGCAATACACCGGAGCAGTTCGCCGCCTATATCAGGTCCGAATCCGCCAAATGGGCGAAGGTGCTCAAGACTTCGGGTGTCCGCGCCGACTGAACCAGGCATTCAAGGAAGCCGCATGGAAGTCACCCGGACGCTGGCCCGCTACATCGTGCAGTCGAAGCCTGGGGATATTCCGGTGCCGGTAAGACATGAGGCGGCGCGCGCGCTGCTCAACTGGTCCGGCTGTGCAATCGGCGCGTCCCGCCACGAAACGATTGAAAACATGCTGGCGGCGGTTTTGCCGTTCGCCGGACCAGCGCAGGCCGGCATTCTCGGTCGCAGCGAGCGCGTCGACATTCTGCATGCCGCGTTGGTCAACGGTGTGAGTTCCCATGTGTTTGATTTCGACGACACTCATGCGCGTGCCATTCATCCCAGTGCGCCGGTGTATCCGGCGCTGCTGGCGCTGGCCGAATGGAAGGGCATCAGCGGCGCCGACCTGGTACATGCTTTCGTTGTCGGCGTTGAGGCGGAATGTCGCGTGGGCCTCTCGGTGTTTCCCGAGCATTACAACGTTGGCTGGCATATCACCGGCACCGCTGGAGTGTTTGGCGCGGCGGCAGCGGCAGGCAAGCTGCTCGGGCTGAACGAGCAGCAGATGGCGTGGGCACTGGGCATAGCGGCGACGCAGTCATCAGGTCTGCGCGAAATGTTCGGCTCGATGTGCAAGAGCCTGCATCCGGGGCGTGCGGCTCAGAACGGGCTGATGGCGGCGTTGCTCGCATCGAGGAATTTCACCAGCTCCGAGCAGGCCATCGAGGCGAAACGCGGTTTCGGTCATGTGATGTCGACCAGGTTCGATCCGTCGGTCATTACTGCGGAGTGGGGTCAGCGCTATGAGTTGTCCTCGAACATGTACAAGCCGTTTGCCTGCGGCCTTGTTGTGCAGGGTACGATTGACGGCTGTATCCAGTTGCGCAACGAATACAAACTTGCGCCGGAGATGATTGAGCGCGTGGATCTCAGGGTTTCCCCGATCGTGCTCGAACTCACGGCCAAGGAAAATCCGCAAACGGGGCTCGAGGGCAAGTTCAGCGTGTTTCATGCGGCGGCCGTGGCATTGCACTTCGGCATGGCGGGCGAGGCGCAGTTCAGCGATGCCTGCGTACTCGATCCCTCGGTCGTGGCGCTGCGCCGCAAAGTGAAAATCGAGGCCGACACCAGCATCGGCCGGGTGCAGTCCCATGTGTTCATCCGGCTGAAGGACGGCCGCACCCTGGAGCGCCGCGTCGAGCATGCGCTGGGCACACTGGAGCGGCCGATGAGCGACGCCGATCTCGAAACCAAGTTTCGCGCGCTGGTCGACGGCATCCTGACCCGGCAACAGTGCAATGACGTAATCCGGCTGTGCTGGGGGGTGGAGGAAATTCCGGATGCCGGCGCCATCGCGCGCGCGGCGGCCGCGTATCCAATATGAAAATCACGCTGCTCGGCACCGGCAGTCCGTTGCCAGCGCTGAAACGCGCTTCATCGAGTTATATGGTCGAAGTCGGCCACGACGTCGTGCTGATTGACCACGGACCGGGTTCTTTTCAGCGGCTGATGCAGGCGGGCAAGCGGGCGACCGACATTACGCACGTATTTCTGAGCCATCTGCATTTTGACCACTGCGCCGACCTGATCCGCCTGTTCCATCATCGCTGGGATGCCAGCGGCGACGACACGCCGCCAATGCGTATTCATGGTCCGGACGGCACGCAGCAATTCATCGACCGGGTATTCGGTACGCAGGGCGCGTTTAGCCGGGACCTCAGGTCGCGCACCCAGCACCCGCTGAGCATCGGTGCGTATCGCGAGCGCGGCGGCACGCCGCCGCGCCCGTGGCCGGACACGCGTGTCACCGAGCTTGCCGGCCCGGGCGTGGTGGAGTTCGATGGCTGGCGCATCCTGCGCTGCGAGGTGCCGCATTTCCAGCCATATCTGGAAAGTTTCGGCTATCGCGTCGAAGCCGACGGCAAGTCATTTGTGTACACCAGCGACGTGAACCTCACGCTGCCGGAGGGCGCGCCGCCTGCACTCCGCGAGCTTGCACAGGGGGCCGACCTGCTGGTGCATTACCTCAACGCGTTCGCTTTCGAGGCCAAAGCCCCGGGCGGACTCGCCGGCCCGCGCTTCGTCGCGCGGCTGGCGAAGGAGGCCGGTGTGAAAACCCTGGTGACTTCGCATCACGGACCGTGGATAGATACTGACGACGTCCGCGCGCAGGTGCTCGCGGAAATCGGCACGGTTTACCGAGGGCGGGTGGTCTGGGGCGAAGATCTGATGGAGTTCGAGTTGTAACGGTTCCGGGTGCGGCGTCCAGGGCTTGCCGCCGTGCGGAGTCACACCTACAATGCGCCGCCGCAGTGCCCATGCACTGCGGACCAATCTGAGGAGAATTCCATGAAAACCATCACGTTCAGTGCCACCGTGTTTGCGGTGCTTGCCGCGGTTGCGGCACCAGCGCTCGCGCAGGGCACTGCTGCCGGCTATCCCAACAAGTCGCTGCGGCTGATCGTGCCGTTCCCGCCGGGCGGCGGCAACGACATTCTGGCGCGTACGCTGGGCCAGCGGCTGGCCGAAGTTGTCTCTCAGCAGGTCGTTGTCGACAATCGCGGTGGCGCCGGCGGTGCGCTTGGCGCAACCATCGCGGCCAATGGCACGCCGGATGGTTACACGCTGTTTCTGGGCAGTGTCGGCAACCTGGCGCAGAATCCGGCGCTGAAGCCGAACCTGCCCTACAACCCGGTGCGCGACTTCGCACCGGCCGCGCTGGTGGCGACTTCGTCGTTTATTCTCGCGGTGCATCCGTCGGTGCAGGCCAAGTCGGTGCAGGAACTGATCGCGCTGGCGAAGGCGAGCCCCGGCAAGCTGAACTACGCGTCGGCCGGCACCGGCTCGTCGCTGCACATGGCGGGCGAGCTGTTCAAGTATGCGACCGCGACCGACATGCTGCACGTGCCGTACAAGGGCACGGGTCCGGCGATGGCCGACCTGGTCAGCGGCAGGGTACAGCTGATCTTCAGCACGATGCCGCCGGCGTTGCCGCAGATCAAATCCGGCAAGCTGCGTGCCCTCGGGGTGACTACGGCGAAACGTGCTGCGGCTGCGCCCGAAGTGCCGACCATCGCGGAATCCGGGGTCAAGGGATTCAATGTCTCCAATTGGCAGGGCGTGCTGGCACCGGCGAAGACGCCGGCAGCGATCGTGCAGAAACTGAATCAGGACATCCTGGCGGCGCTGCGGTTGCCCGGCATGACCGAGGCGCTGGCGGCACAGGGGCTGGAGCCCGCCGGCGGCAAGCCGGAGGAATTCGGCGCGCTGATCAAATCCGAAATCACGAAGTACACCCAGGTGGTGAAAGCGGCGAAGATCAGCGTCGACTGATGCCGGCGGCGGGTGCGGCCGCCCGTGTGGTCGACGCGGGCGCTGCACTGCCGGTCAGGCCGGCTTCTGCAGCATTACGATGCGGTTGCTGTTGGTGCCGCGCTCGTTGTTGCCAACGCCCCAGATGTTCGAGGTCTTGGTGAATTTCTGGGTATTGATCAGGATGGCCTCTACGCGGAAACCGGCTGCAAGTCCCAGCGGTACCACGGCTTCATCGAGATTGACCGAGCCGCGCTGCACTTCGCCGACTTCGAACGCGACCCAGCCTTTGGGCCGCGTGATGCGGTAGAGCTCACACAGCACTTCCAGCATCACCGCCGACCACTCGTTGACGCTGGTCGCCATGGTGATGCCGGCGCCGATTTCCTCGGCGTCGAGGCTGTTGAACCAGCACCTGAGCCAGTTGTCCTTGGCGTACTGCACGACATTGAGGAACGGCGGCGAGGTCACCGTCAGCTGCACGCTGTTGTCGGCGATGTCCGCGGTTTCCCCGGCCGGCCCTTCGAAAAACAAGGCTTTCGCCGCGGCCTGCTGCAGCCGCCAGCGCGCCGCGGCATTGATGTCGCTCTGCAACTGCATCGACTTGCGCAGGATCAGGGCGCGCACGTCACGGTACTCCGGCACCTTGCCGACTTTTTCATTGATCTTGATCTGGCTCTCCGGGGTCACGGCCTGATTGGGCGGCAGCGTATAGGCGGAGAAGAAGCCCGGCGAATGCCCGGTCAGCCGGTTGGTGGCGACCATGCGGATCCAGCGGTCGGCATCGTCTTCGGCGCCGCTGTCGCGGCGGCTCGCCAGATAGGCGCGCAGGTTCAGCAATTCGCGCTCGGTATCCGGGTGGTAGAACATCGACAGGTCGAT
>Ga0105107_10000505_pt1 | contig 24693 bp, 21 predicted proteins | sample PPLLaktember2015_6_FD_79335 | JGI IMG/M metagenome (GOLD analysis project Ga0105107, IMG submission 79335) | Freshwater sediment microbial communities from Prairie Pothole Lake near Jamestown, North Dakota, USA - PPLs Lake P8 Core (1) Depth... | ecosystem: Environmental > Aquatic > Freshwater >... | reverse complement strand
CGGTTGGGTTGCGTGCCCCATAGCTCCGGGAGGTGTTGTACGGAGCAGTGGCTTGCGATAGCCATTCGACCTTGTCGCCGAAGACATCCAGTACGCTCTGCGTGATGCGCACGTTATATGGGATGGCGACTGAGCCGTCTTGCTTCAGCAGCAGCGCCCCAAAGCGGGAGCTGCCGGTGAGCACGCCTTTGGATGGATTCACGATATTCATGTAGTGCAGAAATGGGATATACAGCAGGTCCTTGTCGCGCGGCATTTTGACCAGTTCTTCCAGGGTCGCAACCGCCTGCTCCCCGCCGCTCAAATACAGGCTGCGGGCCGGCACAGTGTGCCCGGTTGGCTGGGCTCCAAATTCATCGGCGTCGTCCTGATACCAGGCGAACCCTTGAAAAACACCGTTTTGGACGATTGGGAAAGCTTTGCGCTCCATCCCGGTGAAATCGCGCCGGAAGGCAAATGTCTCCAGCCTCGAAGGATCATCGGTCAGGGTTATTTTGTCCGAGAAGACTTTTTTATCGATTTTATCTTCATTCAAAAACGAGACGCCGCGCTTTAACGACCCGCCGTTGAATCCGATCCGGCTGGCGAGATCCAGCATATCCGCGATCGCCGCCTGCCCAAACACGATATCGTATTTACCCAGCGGCAGCTGCTGGGGTACGTCGTTCTGGTAGCGTTCGATCAGAAAAGCCAGCTCGCGCTGCAGCGCTTGGGGGTTGAGTTCGCTCTTCTTGTTGGCGGATTGCTCAGCGGTTACTTCCCATTTAAGGCTCATGTGCGCCAGGACAACCGATACCTGTGCGTCGCTGGTCTTGAAATACTGCACATGCTCCGAACGGGTATTCATCTGCGCCCAGATGTTGGCCCCCGAAGAAAAGATCCCCGATAACTTGATCTCCTCGGTTTCTAATCCAGCCACCGCTTGATTGATGTATTCGAGCCGCTCCTCATTGCTGATTGCTGCCAGCGCCGGGTCGAAGCCGGCTTCGTCCACAAAATCAGCCTGGTAGACCGGGATGGTAGGTTGGTAGCTAAGCGGCTGGGAATGGTGGGCCATTTCAACGGCGATATCAATCGCCCGTTTCATTTCCTCCATCTGGCTCAAATCTGTAACCAGCTCGTAACCGGCGCGCTTGCGACCTTCATAGGCAGTTACTTCCAACCGGATCAGATGTTCATTCGTATTCAAAGAGATTGCAGAATTCGCAAAACGCATCAGGTAGCTGTCTTCCTCGTGATAGAGAAGCCCAATCTCATAGTCTTGCTGGAGGGCGTAGGAGCGCAGTGTGCGCAGTGTTTCAATAATGTGGTCTTTCATGATTACTCTCCGATCCTTACCTGGTCAAAGCGGCACACGGGGATTCCATGACCCAATTGCATAATCTGGTTGGGTTGGCCTTTTCCACAGTTGTCAACGAACTCCACTTTCCAGGTGGACTCATCGCCCACTGCTGAAAGTGAATTCCAGAATGGGACGGTCGATCCCTTGTAGGTGGGGTTCTTCACCACCTGAGTGACCTGTCCATCTTCCACCAGCCAGCCGATTTCAGTCCCGAAATGGAATTGTTCACGGTTGGACCCGATTGACCAGCTGCGATCGCCATCCAGGATGATCCCTTTTTCGGTCTGCTTTATGATATCGTCCAGGCTACCGTCTGTCCCGGGATCGATATTGATATTGGTCATGCGTTCAATTGGCACGCGGTAGAAGGAGGTTGCCCGGTTTGCCCCGCTGCTGCCATCAAAGATTTGCCGGCGGGCTCTGGCATTGGCTTCTTCAACCATCTGCCGGCCGGTAATGGCTCCCACCAGGATGCCTTTATCAATCAGCAAATTGTCACTCGCTGCGACCCCATCATCGTCATAACCAAAACTGCCTGGCGAGTTGGATAAAACCCCATTTGCGCGTGCGGTCAGTTTGTTGGAACCATAGCGCAGCTTACCAAAATCTTCCAGGGTGACGAATGAACCACCTGCGAATGCCAGCTCATAACCTAAAATGCGATCCAACTCCAGCGCATGCCCGATGGTTTCGTGCGTCTGCAGGTACATGATGCCTGGCAACAAAATGACCGAGCGATCTTCTTTGGGGCAGTCTTCGGCAACCAGAACTGCATTCAATTCCTGGATGATGCGCTCGGCATTTTCGCTGAACTTCTGGCGGTCAATCGATTCCCATCCGCGAGTATCACCCTGGCGTTTCAGCCTGTAGCTGCGCAGCTGCGACACACCCTGCTTGTCTTTGCTGGTCACCTGCATCTCCCCAAAAACCTCGGTGATCAGTTTTTCAATTTGACTGCCTTCCGAGTCCATGAAAATCATCTGCTTGTGCATAAAATTCAGGTAGCTGATGCGCTGTTCCACGCCCTTCTGGTTGAGCTTTTCATCCATTTCCTGTAGAAATGCAACTTTTTCAGCCAGAGGCACATCGGACGGGTTGATCTGGCATGGGCTTTCAAACCTGGCTTCCAGAATGTCCTTTTCTGCCAGCCGGACGGGGAAGGTCACTTTTTCAGCAGCTGCCCTGGCATTATCCAGCGCCTTATCGTAAATCCCCCCCATATCGCTGAGATCGGACGAAGCGCAAAAACCCCAGGCGCCTTTATAGAGCACGCGCACGCCAATCCCGCTCTCGCGCGCCATGGCGGTTCTTTTTAGGTTGCCATTCCACATCATCAAAAAGTTAGATTCATCGAAGGGGTACCAGCGCGTGTCTACATAGGTTGCGCCAGCGGACTTTATGCGCTCGATTTGCTGTTGGATTTGTTTCTGCATTCCTATCTCTCCCAGTTGATATTGACAAGCAGTTATTGTGGATCACTGATGCTGCGCTAGGCAGGCTTACAGTTAGATATCTTACCACCAATCCGACAAGTTGTTAGACGTTAATCTAATTACCACGCAGAATCAAGTGATTGAGCAATATCCAATCTTAACTTACCAAGGAGATACGAGTCAGCAGCTCATTGCATGGCCTGTACTCGATCGGTAGCCACTCGGAAATATGACCCTTTAGTTTTGGTCAAGTCAGGCAGGGTTTTGATTATGGTAGGCAGAGTTTTGGTCAAGTTTCGCAGGGTTTTGGTCAAGGTGAAAGGAGTTTTGGCCCTGTAAGGGGGATATCGGTCAAGTTGGATAAGGAGAATTGATGTTTACACAAAGGACGGCTCACTTAGTGAACCCGATCCTTTTGACCATGCCGGTAATTTCCGGGTTAGCCATGAACAGATCCCACAACAGGCCGCTGCGATAATTCTCGATCATAACTGTGATCGGTGCCTGGTTCAATCCCGTGAAGATGTTTGAAATGTAATTAATCGTCGGATGATATGCATCTCTGAAACCATAAATCCCCCACATCTTGTCGCCCAGATCGTAGTAGAAATGCTTTAACGCCGCCATTGAAGCATTCGGGGTATAGGGAAATGCGGATAAGGCTGCGGTAGGAGTAATCGTTCCGTTGTCCGCCCGCGGGCTGGGTTCGTGTGCCATGTAGCCGGTGACGGACTGGCACCTGTGCATCCCGGACCCCACCTTGGCGGATGCTATTCTTGACCGCCTGATCCACAATGCCCAGCAGATCTATTTGGAGGGTGAGCTCGCAACGAAAACTTAGATTCCAGCGCTCCATATCGAACACTTGATGGAAAATCTTCTTGTCAGCTTTCATTCCCCTGCAAGTGTGTAGCATCCGCTGTTTAAGCTGTGCGCTTTCACCGAAATGCGCATTTGAGCAAACAGCCGCCAGCTACAAGCGCATCCAGCTGAACTCGACTTGCTTTTGTTCCCTGAGGTTGGCAAGATCTCTGGCTGGTTTGTGCTATCCAGCCCGTTCTTGTTGCTCAAACAACACATCCGTTTGGATAGATGTACCCTAAGACGAATTGTTGATGCAGCTTTGTTGTCTTGCGCCACTTGATTTACGCAAATGTCCGAACTTCTATCCGAACATAAGTCAAAATTTGTTGACATTTAAATTGTAAGATGTAAAATATTAAAGTAGATAGATAAAAGGCATGGGGTGAAATAAATGATCTCAACTGTTACGATATCGACTGTTTCTGCCGTAACGAATGGAGCGTTTTCGGATTCGTTTGTCCTGATAAGCATACTGATGCTACTAATTCTGCTTGTGCAAAAAGAATTCGTCACAGTATCAGGTACACGCCTGGAGAAATATTCTGGGATGCTTAATATAGGTATCGCACCCTTATTGATGGCTTTTGTTTTGATTGTAATCTCCAAGGTGGCGGCAATTATTCCCTAACCAGCTTATTAATCGAAAAAGGCTGTGTCTTGTAATTGATACAGCCCCATAATCTTTTAATACCAGATCCTAATCAGCTTGGCGGAGGTTTATCGAGCGAGGAGATCAGTAGAATGGAATCCATAAAAAATACTGGTATTTGCATAACTGGCAGCGGCTCCGTATTTTGAATCGTCGATAAAGAGGTGTGTAGAGGCAATGAATTGCACGTGGAGACTATAATCCATATATCTGTTGCCGATGGATTAAGGTTGGCCGATAACTTTGATTTACTGGCGTACACAAATACTTTGTATGGTTCAGGTTTACTAGGTAATAACAATTCTTTTATGGCGGTTGGTTCCTCCAATAAGAAAGGTAATACCAGATAAAGGGAGATGTTAGTAAGACCATGAGCTAAAGAGACTCCAAGGATCGACCCACTCCATTTAACGATCCATCCAAAGAAAAGCCCCACGCCAAAAACGAATACAACATCGAGGGCAGATCGATAACCCAGGTGCAGCATTGCATATACGCCTGCTATATAAGGAATGGCATAGTGTCCAAGGTTCAAAGTGGCCGTGGATTGCATTAGGCCACGAAAAATAAGTTCTTCTAGAAGACCTGTGAAGATGAGCAGGATAAGGGCAGGTAACCAGATGAGTTCCCAGCGCAGGGCAGGCACCAGAGGGTCAGGACCTAAGATCTTATATTCAGCGTATCCGATGATGAGGCCCGACAAACCGACCAAGAGTTGTAGAGAGAATTTGTCTATCACCAAGCCAGTCATTTGCCTGGTGATGCCAGCCTGACGGGTAATCAAGAAAACGGAGATAAATAGAGGCCCACCTACCACTAGATACCAATAATTATTGGGGAAAAGGGTAAGCGGAATTGTCAGGCTGAGAATTCGAACAAGTGGTGCTAAAGTTAGAGCGAGTAGGAACTGACGCTGTGAGGATTGATTAACCAGCGATGCAAACAAGAAGAGCGCAGCCAGGATTAATCCGTGCAAGAGCAAGCCCAGATGTGGTAAGCCCAGGACAACCAGGCTCTCTGCTGCACTCAAGAGGATTAGATAACCTAGCGCTACCCAGGTCAAGCGGGAGAATAACGTGAGAAAATGATTGCGCTGGAGCATGGTTCGCCGGGTCTATTATCGATCAACTATTTCATGGCGTGCTGATTTAATTTGGCTTTTGGCAGTTTGAGTTAAGGATTGCCTGTTTTGCTTGAAGTTGACAAATCGCTCAATCCATTTAAGCAGCGGATGCAGCATTCTATGCTGTTTTAGAAAGTCACTCACGTATATTTTTAGCTCAGGAAAATAAATATGGGCTAACAAAGGTATCGGGGCTTTGCGCACAACCCGAATTTGGGAATAGATGCGTGGTTCTACTTGCCAGTCCAGTTTGTAATCTTCATCGCCTAATAAGAAGTTGAAAAACTTCATGCCGTGCTCAAAACCATCCTTGATGATTAAATATAATAAAACTTTCCCGACTGATAATGGGTAATACACGCCGTCAAATCCTGTGCGCCAATATTCGAAAGTCTGATTGTAGTAGAAACCATAGTAGAAAGCTACAGGGGTATCCCCTATAAAGAGAAAATAAATATCCAGCCAACCCTGATTTGCCATCAATTCAGCCAATTCTTTATGGAACTCTTGTTCAGCCTGTTCTCTATACAGGTAACTGTGCCGAGCATTTTGGTTAATTCGGAATATTGTCTCTATATCCTTAGTGGTAGCATCCCGACCGAGTTTGTGACAATCATGATACCCATTCCCCTCCTGAAGATGACGAATTTTTCTGTTCAGATCTCTTCTCAAGTTCTTTGAGAGCCCCTGGTAGTATTTATTCCAGTCCCCATCCATAGGGATATAAAAAAACCGGGTAGTGTCGACCTGAGTAGTGAAAACATCCCTCGAGAATTGATCAATCCAGGCATCGAAATTCATACCGTTGGGTGGAATACCTCCTATCAACAATACATCCCACATCTCCTGGTTATCAATAAGCCAAAGGGCAAACCTTACTAGGACATCTTCTCGACCATTTTGGATGATTATTCCGCCCACATCTGAAGGGGGTATACCGATATTACGCAACATCCGCGTATTACCCCAGAGAACTTTTTGCGTTTCCAACATTAGAGGCGCAATTCCTAGCAAGCGGCCCTCTTCACGTGCAACCAACAAACAAAGCTGGTACGAATTCCCGTAATGTTTCCACCAGGTGTGAATCCATTCCCAGGTAAGAAACGCATCATCAACAGGGCTTTGCCTCAGAAGTGAATTCCACTCCCGCTCCAGCCCGGAAAATTCCTCATTTGTCTCGATGCAACCTATTTGAATCATGCATTCTCTATCGGATCACTTACTATCGTCCATCACCAGTAAGTTGTCATTATCCTGGTAAGGAGCATGGGTATCCATTGTTTTCATGATATTTATTCGCTAATGATTCTCAGATGGTGAAAACAAATTTTGAAGGTTACAATAAAATTGAAAAATACCTGTCAGGAGCAGTTGAAATTCTGTCAGGGTAACCCGGGGAGACAAACCAATCCGCTTCAATCGAAGCAGATCAACTCGTGACATAACATTTATTCCCGGGATTGAAGTCATAGCCAGTTTGAAACCTTCCTCATACAAAATTTGTGAGAGATCATCACTACAATCCTGAGGGTGCCCAGAAGGATACGCGAAAACAGGCCAAACTCTTCCAATTTCCCTGTATATATCCTCTTGCCCTCCCTGAATTTCCTTGCGAGCTATATTTCTTGGAATTCGCGATAAGATCGGATGGTTGCGAGTATGAGCAGCCAGATAACAACCGTGCTCATTCAGAAGACGAGCATCAGACCAATTCAATAGCAGGCCTGTTGTTTCGGGGGTAACTTCCAATACTTCAAAAATCTTACCTACCAGCATCATAGCTGAATTGTGCTCCAGACAGCTAATTTTCCGTTTGAGCTGGATAAATGCTTCCCACCGCTGTTTCTTATCTACTAATGGGTAATCTCCAAGTGTGGGAAAGCTCAATCTAGTACGGCGACTCTGAAGTATCCCCTGGTAAAGCCGGTCCCACCAAAATAATTGATTCACTGGTGAGAGGAAACCCGTTGGAAGGAACAGAAGAGCAGGAATTTGGTAATGCTCAATGATGGGCCAAGCAATGTCTAGGAAATTACGATAGCCATCATCAAATGTAATCATCACAGATTGTGGCGGTAAAGGTTGTTGGTCTTCAATTGCCTGAAGCAGGTCACGAATAGAAATCAGTCGATAGTTCTTCACCAGAAAGTTTATTTGCTGTTCGAACATCTGTGGAGTAGCGCTCAGCAAGGTGGGATCCAAAAACCCGCTCTCTGCTCCAGGATCTCCGATGCGATGATAAACCAAAATGCGCAGGAGATTAAGGTTCTGTGCTTCCAAACTCATAACTAAAGGCACCAGTCCCGATCGTGTTGTTGAGGTAACCACGATGTCCACAAACTTATTCATGGCTAAATTAGACGCTTTCCCGAGATGCATCAAATCTTCTAAAGGTAACTAGCTCCCAAGGTCACCGTCAGTTATGTATTGTGAGATCATTGATGGCTGCGGTTACAACCAGCAGTTTTGCGACGGTGTAAGGACGACAATGATGCCGCCCCAGATGAGTAAGCGATAGGTTCACCTTCCACGCAACCATGGCAGATAAGACTGTCCCCCACCAACTAATAGGCGAACAAAGGTATCGCTCGTAAAACCAGCGCCTTCTCCATGAATTGGGATTGTGAACCACTCACCCGATAAATACCCCGATGCAGCTTGAGTACTGGTAACTGTAAGATTCGCCCTGCTGTCGTTTGTGATCAACGTCGGTTCCAGCGACAGAATCAGAGTGGCTGATGGGCTGGTAGCTGTAAGTGTTACGCTGAAGGGTAAATCAGTTGGAAAGAGACTCAGGTAATAGTGGGCAACACCACCGGGTTCTATTGCCGAGGTAGATGGGTTCGCCTGAACCGTAAATCCGCCTTCGTAACGTCCAATGTCGAATGCACTTCCCCAGTGTGGATCGTAAACTTTTAATTTAATCAACAAAGCTACCAATTCATCAGGCAGTGCAGCAACGCCTCTGTCGATCGCATAGTAACTGGTGGAGGTCAGCTGCAAATCTGGCCAGGAGGCATCATAAAGATTATGATCGTTGAAATCATAATCCCGGAAACTTGGGTTTCCTTCAACCCCGTGATCTTCCCATTCAGTGCCATCTTGAATATCCATTAAGGTAGGAAAAAAACGAGTGGGAACCGGAGCCGCGAGAGCCATATCGCCTGCTTCCCACAAACCACCCTGAAGGTAGGTTCTCCAACCATTATAGAAATACAGGTTGTGATCAAAGGTGGTGTTGCCAAAGGCAGCATCGGCAGCGCTTATAATAATCCCGTAACCCTCTTGGTTCGCGATAATGTTATTGACGACTTGGGTATTTAAATTGCTGTGTGTATCGTATTCCACACCGCCGAAATGAAACCCATGAAGTGAGTTGGTGGTCGTATTGTTATAGTAGACGATATCTCCATCTCGCCAGGCACCAGCGAACTTGAAATCTGCGAATGCATTGTTATAGGCGATATTGCGGTATGCATATACTCCGCTGGCGTTGTCCACGTAAAAGCCAAATCCACCCATTCCTTGCACAGCGCTGCTCGATCCACCGTCAAAATGCCCGCGCTGCTCAGCAATGTAGGTCCAACCAATAGTATCTCGAAAGATATTTGCAGTAACCAATAGATCACGGAAAACATGCCGGTCTGGTGGGCTCCCGGATAATTTAAGCGCCCCGCAATCTGTGTGATTCTGGCATGCACGCTCGAAGATATTATTGCGAATGAGTATTTCGCCGGTTTTAATCTCATCAGGTAAAAAATCGTATTGAGTTGGTGACTGTACAACGGACCGCGCGAATTGCACCCCATTATGCGCCACATCATGGATATGGTTTTGTTCAAAGCGTAGATGATCAGCAAAGACGATTAGCGCGCCGACACCATCCTCGTAATCTGAACGGAATCCCAAGTGGTGCATTTCGTTGTGATGAATCACAGTATTCAACACACCGGGGCGAATAAAGGAATCGGCGGATGAGTTTGCTCCCCAGGTGGAGTAAATATGAAGTGCACTGGTGTCCATGTAGGCGATTTCTGAGTTTTCGATTGTAAAGCCGTCAATAGCACAATCCATCGGGGCTTGGGAGTCCACATATTGGCTTAACCACACTCCATTGTTGTCATATTGCAGGGTGGCGTTCCGGATGACATCCTTGTGAGACTTGTCGTAGGATGTATTCGCAGCGAAGATGGCATTACCTGTGAAGAATTCGATGGTAAGGCCATCCAAGGTAATATAGGAGCGATTATTGAGGGTAATTCCGTGCTCTCGGCGAGAAATCTCAATATTCATACCAGCCGGATTTCCTGGAACACGCGGCCAGAGGTACAAACGACCACTGTCCGGGTCAAACCACCATTCGCCGGGAGAATCCAGGAGTAGGGGCAGGCTCTCAATGAAATATTTCGAACCCCATCCCAGGGCTGGTCGCCCGCTGCCGTATCCATCCTCACAATTCTGGTCTACAGTGATCCTGCCAGCAGTCACATCGTGATCAACGATCCTTTGGCGAAAAATGTAATGCCCGGTATTAGTGTCTAAGACAACCAGGGTTGCCCCTGTGAGATTGCCTAAAGTCGTCAAGTTGCCTGATTCGATGCCTGAAGGCTCCGTATCGTTGTGACGGTCGGTGACCTGGGTCAAGGAGCGCGAATCTGAATCGCAGTTGAAAGGATCTGGGTCCGTGGGGGGGTAACAGTCAGCCACATCAATTCCCCCATCAGCGGCCCACCAGAGCTCATGGGTTTTCCACTCATGAACAACAGTCCAATCGGGCTCGCGCGCCAGTGGCAAACGAGCAACAACATATCCTTGTGAATCGAGTTCAACCACAAAACGGGGCGGTCTATCCAATCCCCAGGTCGATAGGTCTGTGTAGTAAATATCTGCCGGATCTACTCCTTGGGGGAGACCTATGGTATTGGATGATAAGTTCACCCAACTAAGGGATGACGAGCTCTCTGAGCCGCGAATTGCAGCTGTTCCAGGACCACTCTCGGCGATATACAGGATCGGCTTAGATGCGTTCCCGCTTTGCATGGGTACTACAGCCTCCCGATACACTCCGGGCTGGATGTGGACTGTTGTCCCCGGTTCGGCCAGGTCCGCAGCGCGCTGGATCGTGCGAAAAGCAGTGCTGGGTAGAGTTCCGTCGTTACTATTGTTCCCATTGACGGCATCTACCCAAAGATCTTCTGTAGTAGTTTCATTAGAATTTGTAATTCGATCCCATGAATCATGAGCAACATTTTTCTCCCAATCTGCTTGAATCCTGACCTCTGAAGGCTGGACAGTCTTGGAGGAAATGGTTATGAGAATGAACCAAAGGCTTCCTATAAAAACACGAAGCAAATATGTGTTACGCATAATTTAATCCGGTTGGCAAACTGAGGAGGTAGTTAATGGGACATACAAGAAGAAGTTGAAATTCCCTGATTATTCTATGAACTACTATCTTTCCGGTGAAAAATATTTAGAAAATAGCGGATGATCATTCTATACCCACCAAAACTTATAAATGCTTCGAGCGAAGTAATACCATTTCCAATCAACCAGCCTATACCAACTGCAGTAATCCCAAAACGAGAAATTAGATTGTAGGCTAACCCCAGAGTACTTATGGCTAGAATCGCACTGGCAAATACAAGTTGTTTTATCTGCTTCTGGACTCTCAATTTCGTGAAATAGATACCGTTTATAACGGTCAGCGGTGCAGAGAACGCTAGCCATCGTAATAAAACCGTCGCCTCCTGCGCATAGGTTGGTCCAAAAAGCATGAGGATGTAAGGAGACCCAACGACCACTAGTAGGGCTGCAGGAACTGTTAATCCTAACCCAATGGCTGTTGACCGTATAAGATGATCCTTTATACTCTCAGGGGAGTTGGATCCCTCAGCAAATGCGGAGTCTGAAACCGCCGAACTTGGACTGGCAAGAAGATCGCTTATCATCCAGGCAATGTAGAAATGGCCATTGGATGCCGGGCCTAACCGCTCGATTATTAACAGCGGCAAAAGTCTCTGCGAGACCATAGACAACAGACCAACAGCAAAGTTTCCCAGTGAATAGGGGAGGATTGTAGCTAAAACAGGCCAATTGAGGTCAGGATGATATCGATAGCCTGGTTCAATTTTCGGCAAGAAATAAAACAGGCTAATTAAAGCTGCCAGAACAAAGGCAACTGCAATTGAGGCAGACAAACCTGCACCACCCAAGCCAACCAATAGGAAGACAAAGAGTAAGCGGCAACCATTGCTGATACAAGTGAAATAAAGTGCGTACTGCGATTTTCTCCGAGCGATAAATGACAGCCTGACTAAAGAACCCAGCGTATAAAAAGTAATAAATATTAAAAATCCAATAAAATAGACCCAATTTTTTTGTAAAGCGAGGAGAGATGGGGACCAGATTGAGATTCCAGCCAGATAGGCAATTCCAGCCAAAACCGATGTCACACCCTCAAATGAAAAGATCGTATTGAGGAACTTGATGGGTGTCTGGCTATCAGGCAGATACCGGACCAGGCCGACACTCAAACCAAAATCCGTGATCCCACACACTAAAAAGGCAGCAGAAATAATCGCTGAGGTAAAGCCGACGTCTTCAGGATGGTATAAGCGCGCAGCTAATCCCCAGAAGAGAAAGCCTACAAAACCATTTACCAGGCTAATTCCCAAAAGGTACCCAGCATTGGTGATTAGGGATTGCTTTCCAAAAGCGACAAGGCGAATGGTAAATGGGTTCGTTCGGATTAGGTTTCCCATTTTGTTTATGAAATTATCGCCATATCCCATAAGGGTCCTTGATATGCTCTTCGCTGCCAGGTTCAACTGCCAGGCTTGATGGAGTTCGTGGGGATATATCTAAGTGTGCACTGGTTACGCGTGAATGATCAGGGATGGATTGGTATACCACCGTTCCAGCGCCAATGATTACATCAGAACCAATTGTGATATCTCCAAGGATGATTGCATTTGCTCCGACGAGGACTTTATCCCCAATTTTCGGCGAGAGGGGTACTGTAGGCTGAAAGCCATTCCATGCAATGGAAACATTATGATAAATCGTGCAAAATTCGCCAAAGCAGGCAAATCCAGCCATGAGGATGTTTTGAGGGTGGGGGAGTCGCAAGCCTCGTCCAATCGTCGTTGTCCCTGGGATGTTTGAGTTACATAGGAACCATTGGAATATTGAACCAAAAAACCTGCATAAATACCATACGATCGATATCGGGTTGGACTCGCGATAGAAGTTGCGGTGGATAAACTGTTCAATGCGAATTTCGATGAGCAGAAGTTTCGCTCTTACACTGTCAAAGGAAACGCCACGATTGATGCGTAAATCCCAGTCAATCAGATAGATGAGTTGGGCAAGTTTCATGTTCGATACCCATTACTGGCGATATATCTCTTCCTGATGGCTGGTTCCATTCTATGCTGCATCAATACCCAGCACTGTCCAGTTTATGGTCTTTCACAATCGATCCAGAGATGGAGAGACCGGTAGGCGATATCTTCACGATAGAGCACGAACTCAACCTTCACCTGATCTTCTGATGTATTAGGGATGAAGAATTCAATTGGCGATATCTGAGTTTCAGTGGGTTTTATCTCCATTGGTTGAGAGCTCCCGACCTCTTCTCCATTTGCTGATGCAATTATTTGATAGGTTCCTGTCTCGTATTCGAGGTTCACAATTCCATATCTAACGACTAAACTATCTCCTGAACTTCCAGCAAGGGGATAGTTTTCTGTATGTAAATCCTCGCCTAATAGAAAAAATTCTGTCATTGGAGGATCATTGGGGGTCAAATGAAGTTTTTGAGTAAAAACCCAAACTCCTGACATGAAGAATATTACTAGAATGATTGTCATGAAGGAGCCGGTACTATTTTGACTTGTCTTTAACCGCGCGAAAAATATTCTGCTATCCCAATTAACCGTCATCTCCTGATCCGGGAAATTTCTTCGTCGAAACCACACGAGAAAATAGCAAACAATGTTAAACAACGCGATTGAAATCAAAAATGGGATCAAGCGTAATCCCCATATAGAATTTGCAAGTGCAAACCCCAGGAATCCTCCAATCGCCAGGCTGAGGCAGCTGCTAAGCGCCATCCGTTCAACGAAATCAATATCCTGAGTTCGAGGGAATAAGACAGCCATTATAGAGTAACCAGATCCAAACAGGGCCAATATTATCGCTAACCCCATCTGCAGCATCGAGCGATTGACGAGCAACATGACGACGTATAATATTAAATAGCCTAGCAGCACGATGCTGGGCTCATTAATTATCCGTTTATTCAGGCTAGTCAAGGGGAAGGAAAATCCAGAACTTCTTCGAATCATCCTGATGATCTATTTGACAAACTTTTTATAAAAAGTCTTACGACTCTTATCTGGCTAAATTCAACGGGTCAGCAAAATGTATGATTCCCCATTGTCGTAGATTAATCCCCAACCTGCTGTATTGCGTAATTTAGTAAGATAATCGACGGAACGGTATACGACTTGCTCAAAAAAACCGCCTGCCTTTCCTGGCCAGTGCAATAAAAATAATTTTTCCCTGGGTGTGTCCCCTTGATCCAACCACCCCATATCCGGTGCCAATGGAAGATACAGACCTCTATTTCGAATTTCATCATAGTATCGAATATATTGTCTGTTGCTCAATATGTCAGTATCGAAGCGCATCTCTGGAGTTGAGAAAGTCTCAGCGAAAGTAATCATTCTCTGTTGATAAGCAGAGTTTACCTGGTGTAGCCAGACAACATACTCATTTGGCGTATCAGGCGTCAGCGATATTGACTTCGGAATCAAAGGTTGATAATTATAAAATTCCATGACAAAGACACCAATAGCTACTACGAGTAGCAGAAATCCGACACCTCTAAAACGCAATTGAGCAGATGTGCTCATTCGAGATACTCTTTGATTCCACCACCACAAGCCAAAGCCAGCAAAGAAAGGTGTGAATGCTAAAGGAATCCACATTAATCTTCTGTAATCAATACCAAAAAAAGTCACTGGAAAAGCAATGAGAAATGTAATGAAGATCATCGACAAATACGCATAAAAATAAAGAAAATGACCAAAAAGAGCGCGCTTACGCCAAATCACAAAGAGACCTAAGGCTGAGAGAAAAAACAAAAGTGCTTCGCGCCCATACATCATTAAAAATACTTTGATCACCTCTAGAGGAGTTATTTGAAAGAGGCTCGAAGGCAATAGTATAACAGGGTCACTCTCGCTATAGATTGCCTGATAGATATTGGAAATCACGATCACAAAAACAGGATCTGTTGTAATCGCATGGTAGCCGAGAATTACTATCGTAGCCAAGACGCCCATTTGCAAAAAACGAGTTGAAAGACCTACTTTCTTGTTTCTACCCGTTGCTAGCCATACCCATACTGGGGTAAAGGAAATGCTCACCATCAGGATTGGTAACAATATCGGCGTCGTGGAATGCCAGATGGTTATCTGAGAAAGAGCAATCAATGCAATTATTGTGTATGTGATCTTGACTGTTTCTGAGGTTGAATAATATTCTCTTAACACCAAGACACCTAACAACAATACGACAGGGATTATTGTAAATCCTGTCCCGGTAGGTAGATGATAAGGATAAGTTGTTAGACATGAAAGACAGATTATATATTTCGTAAGCTCACTTGGCATCAAAGTACGGCGGCTTATCCAATAAACCAATAACGGTAGGATACCGCCCAACAATGGAAAACCAATCTTGATGGCTTCTGCAGCTGCAAGGCCACTTGTTAATCCGAGAGAAGCTAACCAGCTATGCATACCAGCGATAGCCTGATAAACGTGCTCTTGAGAGGCTACTCTCCCGGTAATTATTAAGTTTTTTGTTACCTGATAATGCACAACCGCATCTATAGCTTGCCCGTAGAGTTGTTTGTATTTCAGGCTTGGGATTAACAACATGACTATGACTGCCAAGGCACAGAGGATCGCTACAATTCTGTTATCATTTTCCAGCCAAAGGACTAGAAGGAAAACGATAGTGAAGCCTACAAATGGCCAAAATATACTTTCTAAGATCCAACTATCCTGATAGTTGCGTTGCGCCGAAATAACGGCGGAAAGGAACCAGACCGTCGCCGACCCAAAAAGGAGTAGGCGCTGAAGTCGATTCGGTTGCAACGTTCTAAGATTTAGATAGGTAGACTTCATCGAAACCCAACCCTGGCAAAGATCATAAATGAGCTTTGTAACAAGATTATTCGATCAATGGGTATACGAATCCTTTAGCGGATCCAGTAGGCTCCAATCAAAAAACCTGGGTAATTCTGGGAAATATACTTGAAACTTACCATCGGAGTAGTGAAGGTATTCTTCGTTCTTCCAAATGAGTGGGTGATAATTGCTTTATCCTTTACTGAAGCCTGCTGAAGCGTCATAGATAACAATCGGCGGTTCGTCAGCTCTTAATCGCTTTAGCAGTCGCGGGCTATCTAGAAGCAGGATATCTAGAGGAAACTGCTTTACATGAGCTCGAGTACGTTCCCGCGCTACGAAGATACATGCCTTTAACCCATTAATGAAACCCGGATAGCGAATTACCCGTACATCAAGGTCAGAAGTACTCTTTAGTTCTCCCCTGGATAAGCTTCCATAAATCGCAGCCCAGTATAGGCTGGGCTCAGTCCGAATCCGGTTCTTCATAGAATTAATATACTGCTCGATTTCATCCAAATCATGTTTTATATTTCCCCAATTTTTTAATACCCCAAAGATTTGTCCATTGAAAAGAAAATTAATGGTGTGCGCAATACTCCAACTTAGGATGACAGCAGCAATGAATGAGAAGTATTGAATCAAAACAAAATAAAAAAGAACAGTGAGAATTGCATCGGTAGCAATCTTAAATAACTGTTCTGTATGGTCTGTCGCCCATATATTTTGAAAAAGCCAGTGGATACCCAAGGCTACAAAGACATTTTTTAGTATTGGGCGAAGCCTTGCGGAATTTGAAATATGATAGTAATGTTCGTCTGATTTTGTCATTTAATATCCATAAGGGTCATAACCTCGTGTAGGACATTTGGGATCGATTGATGACTATCTATAATTGGTAACTTAAGCTGAGACGCTAGTCGGCGAAAAGCATCCATGCGAGCTGATAAAGCATGATCATGAGTAAGCTCAGGCCTACGACTACAAATCGTGTTTTTATCCAGGTCAAGGATTACAATTTTGGCGTTGTGTGGGATCAAAACCAGGAATAATTTACCCGGCAAGCGAGAAATCAGAGTAGGATCTTGTAGAGCGATAGCTAGGTCAACCAACATATCTAAAACAAAGCGCTCACAGATGATTAATTCACCCCGTCGAAGTGGAAGATAGACCTTCAATAAGGCAGCAAAAAAAGCATCGACGAATAACGCCCAGGGAAACACATGCCTCATTATCCAGGAACGAGTAAAGTCCCAATATCCGTGATCCACTTCACCGATAACTTCATGCCATGTATATCCCCGCCAGCGTGAATATATTAGGAGGGGGACGCTGAAGAAAAAAGGAAATCGTATCCATAAAAGACGGTACTTTACCTCTGAATTCTGAAAATACTCGCCCAATAATCTTGCCTGGGTGGACTTCCCCACGCCGTCCGTGCCTGTAATGTAGTAAAACCGCGATCGCCTCTCTTCAAATGGCATCATCAAGCAACTTGTTCCAAGCTTCGTGATTCTCACTGATCGAAACCCATGATCTGGCCTGTTCTCTACCCGAGGTTCCTAAGCTCTGCGACAGGTGTTTGTCGGTGGAAAGATTGATTAATGCCTCCGCTAGTCTTGAAATATTGCCCGGCGGCACAAGGATGCCAGATCCTTCGGGTACCATCTCGGGTAAGCAAGCGACATCTGTAGTGATCAGTGGTAGGCTTAAAGCCATGGCCTCCAATACACTTATCGGGACATCAGAAGAAACTAACTCGAAGGGCAAGGCGATAGCGTCGCTCACAGAAAGGGTTTGGACTAATCGATCTTGAGACAAGACTCCCGGTAATAAATGAACCCGCTGCTCCATATTTTGCTCTTTTATGACCTTGAGCTCCCTGATATTCTCAGGATCTTGTTTCCCTGCACGTTGGCGGGAGAGAACAAGCAAGAGAATGTGTGAATTCTTATTAAGAGCAAATTTTCCGGCTTTTACAAGCACCGAAAGACCGCGAAATGGAGCAGGGGGACCAAAGTAGCTCACAACGAAGTCGTCTGACGAAAACCCTAACTCCTCCCTTGTCTTTATGCGTTCTGAATGATCTGGTTTATCTTGGAACCATATAGGATTGATGTAAGGCTTAATAACGCGCAACTTTTCCGCCGGAACACCTTTTTGCATTAACTTCACTCGAGTGGTTTCGCACTCCACAACGAATTTCATCATCAAACCTTGCTCTATGACACCTTTAATCATTGCTGAAGGGACAAACGATCCGAGGATATGAACGCCACTATCGCGGTGATTTCGTAACAATCGTATAGTGCCCAAACGATAGAGCTCCCTGGGATGGTAAATTGGGCTGGTTAATATGCCAATGACGGGTGCTGAGATATACTTCAAGGTATTCAAATGAAAGAAACTTGTCAACCCAAGATGCCATAAAACGGCTTCAGGTTTGAGCGTGTTAATCATGTTCACAAGATCTGTATTCCCTCTCAGATGCCAATCGTTCAAGGTGTTTAGCCTATATACCGGAAATCCAGCCAGTTGATCTTCCTTTGCTAGACGTGGGTGACCATCTGAAATGAAGATTACCTCATGCTCAGATTCATTTAGAGCATAGGCTCCTTGGAAAAGGTATTGCAATGGCTGAATAATTCTATTTGCCTCTTCTATTCCTGAGGAGATCAGGCATATTTTCATGGAACTGCCCTGGATAATATTTCATCGTATAAAAATAAGTAATTCCCCCCGATTATTTGCCATGTGAACTTCTTCTCAATTGTTTTTCGGGCAGCCTGTCCCAGCTTATCGTGCAAGCTACTATCATTAACTAAGCGACCAATAGCCTCAGCAATTGCATCGGGGTTCCGAGGAGAAACCAGGAGGCCGTTCACACCATTATTAATTACCGCCGGAATACTCCCCACCTGAGTGGCAATCACTGGGGTACCACAAGCCATTGCTTCGAGAATTACATTGGGCAGGCTCTCGTGATGGGAGGGAACGATCAATCCACACGCTTGTTGATAAAGGGTGCGTAAGGTCTCGCGCGAGGTCACGTGCCCCAATAACTTCACATGATCTTTCAATTTGTAATGCTCAATTAGCGACAGGATCCTGGTTTGTAATGGGCCGGTTCCAACTATTGATAAGTTGATTTTGGGTGTTCGGGTGAGGGCTATTTTGAATGCCTGGATGAGATCTTGCAAACCTTTGCCTGGAGCCAACCTTCCAACAAAGAGCAGCTCGTAAGGATTGTGGCTTGCCTGGCTGTCAGGTACAAAAAAACTGGAATCAACGCCATTCCAAGTAATTTCTGCCTGACAGTGCCCTTTCGGTAAACAGTGTTGTAATTGCTCAGCTGCCGCCGGTGATACTGCAGTTATGCTCTGGCTGATGTGTATTAATTGCTTCTCAATCAGAAAACTGACCGGAGATTGGAGTTTCGTTAGGAAATCAAAAAAACTATCTATCTTGCGTGCCTGGGCGTCAGCCAGCATCATTGAATGAATTGTGAGTAGTACCGGTCGTTTGGTCTGGATGGGTGGCGGTAGAGGAGTGTGTAGGTGGAATAAATCAACATCTTCTTCAATTTGATTGACTAGCTTTTGGACAAAGAGCTTATGCGAGTGTACGTGAAATGGGTAAAGGGGAAAGAACTGTGGTCGCCAAATTGGAATATTCTCGGATTCCTCGTAAGATTGTTTCCCCCGTTGTCCACGAGTGATAATCTGCACCTGATGCCCATGGTTCATCAAGAAACGGGATAAATTCCAGGTGTAATATCCGATTCCCTCTGTGGGCGGCAATGGTATCGAGGTGATCATGCAGATATGCATATAATTTGTTGTGGAAATCTTACTGGACTTCTCGGTCTGGGTGTATTGACGAGTCTTGTTCGGCCCAATTTGATAATTGCTGGCGCAAGGCGGCGACTAATTTATGAGGCTTTTCCACCGTAGTGTCACTGTTAACTGTTGCTAACTGTGTTACAGCAATAATAGAATCTCGTAATGCATCCACAGTAATATTCTGAATGAGAACCGCCCGGCCTTCTGCCTGTAAAGCTCTGGCGAGTTGTAACTGATGGTCATCAAAATGCTCGTTATATTGTCTTAGGCGCGGCACTACCACTAGCGGCTTGCCAGCCTTTAAAACCTCGATAATCGAGCCAGCAGCAGCATGGGTAATAACTACCCTGGCATCCGCAATTAACTCGAGCATGTGCTCCTGGGTAGTCCATTGAAAGCTTTCTGCATACTTTGGGCTATATCCTGATGTACCATATTGGATAATTATTTGTTCCTTAAGCTCGTTAGCCAATTCATCAGCGGCCTTTGCCAGTCGGTCGAATCCTTGATTATGTGTGCCCACAGTTACCAGGATCACACTACAGCTCCCATGTGCTTTGCCTTAGGGCCGCAAATATCTAATAATTGCGGCCACTGCACCCAAAACTCATCCACAATTGGGTAAACCAACTTTCCCACAAGTGATAGATTTTCAACTCGACACCAACTTTCGATAAATATTGTCTTCATACCCAGAATCTTGCCCCAGTATAGAAATGGCAGTGCGATCTCCGCGCCGAAACTCAAAATCACCTGCGGTCGCTCCCTGGTCAGGATCTGAAAAGCCCAGGCAAAGCTTTTAAGCATGCGCCATGGATTGGTTCCGATATTATCTGTAAAATATGATCTGGCAATTCTATTTACCTCAGCTTCCCGGACGCTGTGGTAAGTAGCAAAAAAATATTCGTGGCTTATAAAAGCGTCCAAGATTTGCAACGTCTCGGTGTAATGACCACCGTGGGAGCATGCCAGGCAAATTTTCATAGGCAAGTTCGTCCGATCATGCTCACCAGAATACCAGAGTGCGGCAGACCCATCCCCACAGGAACACCCCAGGATTGATTAGCGTGGCTAGAATTCCTGCTAGCCATGCGTGGGTGGTATCGGTAAAGCTTAAACGATAGCAAAAGCGGTTGAGAAGTGTTTTGTCACTGACACGGCGCAAACGTTGCACTTGGTTTCGTGCTGCTAATACCTCCCTCCGATTTGCGACTAACCAGGCAAGACTTTGATATTTACTCCGAAGGTGTTCAGCTCCTTGAAGTAGCGCGTACCCCCATGCCAGTACTTCTGAAATAAAAAAGGTTGGGATTAACAAGATCAGTGTCTGCCAATGAAAAGTCTTTATCAAGGAAAAGTAACGATTTCTTTCCTGCATATAGCACTTTCGTGGGCTGAACTTGAAAAGATATTGATGATAAACCACTGCAGAGGGTACATAGAGACATTTGTACCCAGCCAGGTTTGCTCGAAGAGACAGATCCGTATCCTCATAGTACATAAAAAATGATTCATCAAACCCACCAATCTCTTCTAATACTCTGCGACGGATAACGAATGCAGATCCAGAGACACCAAAAATAACTTCAGGCTTGGAATATCTATCCGCAGGTTCGCCCAGGCCTCGGCAAAATGAAAGACCGGTATAAGTTATATTCAGGCCGCAAGTGTTTATCCGGGTTGGATTATCCATCATGAGTATCTTACTGGCAGCGAGGCCTGCTTGGGGATCAGCATCAAGAGCCATGATTATGTGAAGCAGCCAATCTGGCTCCAATTTGGTATCTGGATTCAACACTGCAACATAATCTCCGGAGGCATACTTGAATCCTACGTTATTACCACCTGAGTAACCGAGATTCTCCTCATTCCGGATAATCTGCACGCCAGGAAATTCACGTTCCAGGAATTCAATACTTCCATCAGTAGAGGCATTGTCAACAAGGATGACCTCGAAATCCATGAAATGTTGATTAAGAATCGATGGAAGGCATTTCTTGAGATTGTGGAGCATATTGAAATTCACAATCACGATGGATGCCTTTGGCATTGTTGGATTATTAACAGCGCATGCTAATTTTTGTTCAGAGTCCGTGTTAGGGATAATAGAATCCGAATTGCGCGCTATCACGATGGCTGATCCTATTGGTGGGACCGGGCGAGCCAGTAGCGAAATAGATTCGCAATGAGCACCCGCACTGAGTGAAGAATGACGCCTGTGGAAAGCAGGAGCAGACCGATGATTAAAAGCATCATGCTAATCATAGCTGTGCCAATGGCGAGTTGGTTCAGTATGCGGTAGCGCTCCACTACCCATAGCCCAGCGATTAAGCCACCAAGCAGGAGCACAAGTCCACTTATGCCGAAGAATAATAGTGGACGGTACTGGCTGGTGAGATGTAGGATGCCATCCAACACCAACATGCCATGCTGCCAAACCGAGCGTTTGGGTTTATCCTGGTAACGAATAGTAATAGGTACCTCGATAAGCTGCAGGTTAGCTTCGTGAGCCAGGAATTGCATCTCGGATTCGACGGAAAATCCACTCGATTGAAAACTGATTGCTTCAATGGCTTTGGCAGAGAAGGCGCGATAGCCACTCTGCGAGTCGGTTGCAGCGACCCCGGCAAGTTTCTTGGTGATGAAATTAAAAACTCGGTGACCCATTATTCGCAGAAATGGAACTTCGCTCAATGGCATAAGGTAGCGTGATCCAATCACGATATCCGCTTCACCGGACAACACTGGTGCAATGACCTGTGCCAGTTCTTCGGGCAGGTGTTGGCCATCGGCATCCAATGTGACCACTACCTGAGAGTTTAGTTCCCGTGCCTTTTTAAACCCTGTATTCAGCGCAGCGCCCTTACCTTTATTGCATGTATGCCGTACCAGCACTGCACCTGCTTCATCAGCGATATCTGCTGTGTTATCGTTGGAGCCATCATCCACGACAATGACGGTATCTGCATACTCGCAAGCTTTCAAGACCGTACTGCCGATGAAACGCGCTTCGTTATAAGCGGGAATAATGACCGTAATCGGAATACTTCGACCAAATAGATGTTGTACCTTTAATAAGTTGGCTTTTTTGTGTGAGGGTCTTACACCACTTAGCAGGAGATCTACACGTGCGAGCAATTCCCCATTTGTGAAAGGCTTGCGCATAAAATCATTGCCGCCCAGGTCAAAGGCTTGCACCGCATAATCCCCCGATGTCAGAGCCGTCAGGAAGAGCACAGGTATGTCCGATTGAGAGCGCATTCTGGCAAGTGTCTCCCAACCGTCCATCTCCGGCATCATTATGTCCAGTACGACAATGTCTGGCGTATTTGTCAGCACATAATGCACTGCCTCCTGGCCGTTATGAACGACTTTCGTTGTATACCCACTTATCTGAAATATTGTTTCCAGGAGCTTGCATGTATCATGGTCGTCGTCTACGATGAGGATATTACGGACCTGCAATTCCTGAGACCTCTTGAGCTGGTCCATCCTGGTCTCCGATCACCCCTATATACTCACCCCCCAATTATTTCGCGCTCCGCCCTTCTGACATTTGTGATTCTCGATTATTCGAAAATCTTTAGAATAATCAGATTTTGAATTTCATCTCGGATGCTTGCTTTCCGGTTTGGCTTTTTTAACCTACCGGGTGTCAAAGGCAATAAAAAAAAAGGCAAATCAATTTATTAGCGCCTAAAATGGATGATTATGTTCATAGATAATCCCCGTGTGCTAAAGAGCCTATACACAAATGGATCCTTGAGAAGTCCGGGTGTATAGCATTAATGTTCTAGAACCTTTAACCTTATTTCTTATCTATAAAAACGACGTAATAGCCCCATATTATTGAAAAACCACCCTAAAACAGCCGGTTTCGCAATTGGCTCCACGATGATCTTCTCTATCTAGGGGATAGATCAAGCGACCAAATTCAATCATCGTATCATTGCTGCCCGAATCTTATCTAAATATGTAATTCTTTTAGAAAGAACTACGCTCCTTTATTTTTGCTTAACGGAAAATCCGCTTCATTTGCTCTTAAATAATTGAATCTGGTCGATACTTGTTTGTTAATATCATTTTACAGACCTTCAAATAAGAGTCAATAGGAAGTTTGAAACGTTATAATCATTCTTTTGCAATGGTTCTTTGGGTTAGTTTTTTATATGATCCAATTATCATCATGTAGCCTCAGTTAATGCCTCTTGAAACCAAAGCAGCTGCGATCAACACTTGTTCACCAACCAGAAACTTTCATGATTAAAATATCTCTGCTCCGCTACACTTCTCCTTGAAAGGGACGCAAGCAAGCAACCAAATCTCTAGCCCTCGCTCCGGCTTACCCGCACCCGGCTTTGAACAGGGACGTAGCTTTGGATGGTCGCATTAATTCGATTATGTCCCAACTGGTGGGAGGTTGCCAGCAAAGCTTCCCGATCGCTGGCGCCGGCCTTGACCAGACGTGTGTATTCCTGTGTGGCAAAATGCTTGCGAGAACCGCGTGTCCCCCGGTTGGGAATTCCTAACTCCTGGCAGGCTACGCGCACATGTTGCCTGGCCCGGTCGGGCAGTGTCTGGCGATTGGTGAAGATATGTCCAGTAGGATTAGACTCTCCTAGGCGCGCAGGTAACAGGCTTTTTGCGCCAATAACCCAGTTCTGTCCATCAAGCTGAATAATCGTGCCACGATTAGATCGCTGGGTGTTATATGTTCGGTGATTAGTGAAAGGACGGCTCACTTAGTGAACCCGATCCTTTTGACCATGCCGGTAATTTCCGGGTTAGCCATGAACAGATCCCACAACAGACTGCTGCGGTAATTCTCGATCATAATCGTGATTGGTGCCTGGTTCAATCCCATGAAGATGTTTGAAACGTAATTCACCGTCGGATTGTATGCGTCTCTGAAGCCATAGATCCCCCACATCTTGTCGCCCAGATCGTAGTAGAAGTGCTTTAACGCCGCCATCGAAGCATCCGGTGTATAGGGAAAAGCGGATAAGGCTGCAGTAGGAGTAATCGTTCCGTTGTCCGCCCGCGGGCTGGGTTCGTGCGCCATGTAGCCGGTGTGATCGTGGCTCGCTGTCAAGCCCCAGAAGTTTTCCCCATATCCCTGATATTTGCCGGGGTTTTCGATGCAGTAAGCACGATTGATCAGCGCAATCGCCCGATTGCTTTCAAAGTAATCGCCAAACCTGTCCCGTTTATTGCGGGGATCGAAACCCAGGAAGG